>Ga0213824_1000466_pt1 | contig 31042 bp, 31 predicted proteins | sample MC6MC0906MG_FD_179892 | JGI IMG/M metagenome (GOLD analysis project Ga0213824, IMG submission 179892) | Enriched soil aggregate microbial communities from Iowa State University, Ames, United States - MC6-MC0906-MG | ecosystem: Environmental > Terrestrial > Soil > Unclassified | place: USA: Iowa...
GCATCGCCAACAAGCTGCTGGAGCCGCAAATCGGCGCGGTGCTTGGCAAGATCCTCATCCTTGCGTTGATCATTCTGTTCATCCAGAAGCGCCCGCAAGGCCTGTTCGCCCTCAAGGGACGGGTAATCGACTGATGAACCAGCCACTGCTTGTCACCGCTGCGCAAAAAGCCGGGCCGCGCCTGTCGCTGGCCATCGGCGCCGTCGTCGTTTTGCTGCTGCTGGCCCTGCCGCTGCTGTCACTGCTGCCGGCGGACCACGCGCTGCAGGTCTCGGCCTATACCCTGACGCTGGTCGGCAAGATCCTCTGCTACGCCATCGTCGCCCTGGCCCTGGACCTGGTCTGGGGCTACGCCGGGCTGCTGTCGTTGGGCCACGGGCTGTTCTTCGCCCTGGGCGGCTACGCCATGGGCATGTACCTGATGCGCCAGGCCGCCGGTGATGGCCTGCCGGGCTTCATGACCTTCCTGTCGTGGACCGAACTGCCGTGGTACTGGGCCGGCACCCAGCATTTTGCCTGGGCCATGTGCCTGGTGGTGCTGGCGCCCGGCCTGCTGGCACTGGTGTTCGGCTTTTTCGCCTTCCGTTCGCGGATCAAGGGCGTGTACTTCTCGATCATGACCCAAGCCCTGACCTTTGCCGGCATGCTGCTGTTCTTTCGCAACGAAACCGGCTTTGGCGGCAACAACGGTTTCACCAGCTTCCGCACCATCCTGGGTTTCGATATCGCCTCGCAGGGCACCCGGGCGGTGTTGTTCCTGCTCACCGTCGGCCTGCTGCTGGCCAGCCTGTACCTGTGCTGGCGCCTGACCCAGAGCAAGTTCGGCCGTTTGCTCACCGCCGTGCGCGATGCGGAAAACCGCCTGATGTTCTGCGGCTACGACCCCCGCGGCTTCAAGCTGCTGGTGTGGGTGCTCAGCGCGGTGCTGTGCGGCCTGGCCGGTGCGCTGTATGTGCCGCAGGTGGGCATCATCAACCCCAGCGAGATGTCACCGACCAACTCCATCGAAGCCGCGGTCTGGGTGGCATTGGGCGGGCGCGGCACGCTGATCGGCCCGTTGCTTGGTGCCGGCCTGGTCAATGGCATGAAGAGCTGGTTCACCGTGGCCTTCCCGGAGTTCTGGCTGTTCTTCCTCGGCGCGTTGTTCATCCTTGTCACCCTGTACCTGCCCAAGGGCGTGGTCGGCCTGCTGAAGAAAAGGAGCCAGCCATGAGAGGCGTGCCCCCTGTGCATCCGGAATTCATGCTGGAACCGGTGTTCGACAACCTCGGTACTGGCCGCGACGCGATTGGCCTGGGCGCCAGCCGCAAGGCCGGCCTGGACACCCGCCACGGCACGGTGCTGAGCCTGGAAGGCATCACCGTCAGCTTCGATGGCTTCAAGGCCCTCAACGCGCTCAACCTGTACATCGGCGTCGGTGAGTTGCGCTGCATCATCGGCCCCAACGGCGCCGGCAAGACCACGATGATGGACGTGATCACCGGCAAGACCCGCCCCGACACCGGCAGCGCATTCTTTGGCGATACCCTCGACCTGACCCGCATGAGCGAGTACCAGATCGCCCAGGCCGGGATCGGCCGCAAGTTCCAGAAGCCGACGGTGTTCGAGGCACTGACCGTGTTCGAGAACCTCGAGCTGGCGCTGAAGACCGACAAGTCGGTGTGGGCCAGCCTGGCGGCACGTTTGAGTGGCGAACAACGCCAGCGCATCGAGGAGGTGCTGACCACCTTGCGCCTGTTGCCCCTGGCCCAGCGCCAGGCGGGCTTGCTGTCCCACGGGCAGAAACAGTTTCTGGAAATCGGCATGTTGCTGGTGCAGGAGCCGCAACTGCTGCTGCTCGACGAGCCGGTGGCCGGCATGACCGACGCCGAGACCGAGTTCACCGCCGAGCTGTTCAAAGGCCTGGCCGGCAAGCATTCGCTGATGGTGGTGGAGCACGACATGGGCTTTGTCGGCAGCATTGCCGACCATGTCACCGTGCTGCACCAGGGCAGCGTGCTGGCGGAGGGGTCGCTGGAGCAGGTGCAGGCGGATGAGCGGGTGGTCGAGGTGTATCTGGGCCGATGATTCAGACAGCCCGCCCCGGCCCTGTAGCGGGGCAAGCCCGCGAAAGGGCCGGGGCAGCCACAACAATAACCTCAGGGACATGACATGCTGAAAATCGACACCCTGCACCAGTACTACGGCGGCAGCCATATCTTGCGCGGCCTGTCCTTTGAGGCCAAGGTCGGCGAAGTCACCTGCCTGCTGGGGCGCAACGGCGTGGGCAAGACCACCCTGCTGCGCTGCCTGATGGGCCTGGTGCCACCGCGCGAAGGCAGCGTCGAATGGGAAGGCAAGCCGATCACCGCGCTCAAGCCGCAGCAACGGGTGCAGGCCGGGATCGCCTACGTGCCCCAGGGCCGCGAGATCTTCCCGCGCCTGACCGTCGAGGAAAACCTGCTGATGGGCCTGTCGCGCTTTCCGGCGCGCGAGGCACGGGAAGTGCCGGCCTTCATCTACGAGCTGTTCCCGGTGCTGGAGCAGATGAAACAACGCCGTGGCGGCGACCTGTCCGGCGGCCAGCAGCAACAGCTGGCCATCGGCCGCGCCCTGGCCAGCCGCCCGCGCCTGCTGATCCTCGACGAGCCCACCGAAGGCATCCAGCCCTCGGTGATCAAGGAAATCGGCGCAGTGATCCGGCGCCTGGCCGAGCGCGGCGACATGGCCATTCTGCTGGTCGAGCAGTTCTATGATTTTGCCGAAGCGCTTGCCGACCAGTACCTGGTCATGGCCCGGGGCGAAATCATCCAGCGCGGGCGGGGTGAAAACATGCAAGCCGAGGGTGTGCGCGGGCTGGTAACCATTTAATCTGCTGCCATCGACCTTGTGAGACGCTGCAATGAGCCACGACATCCGCGATGCCCTGCCCACCGACGTACCGGGCATCCTCGACATCTACAACGACGCGGTGCGCAACACCACGGCGATCTGGAACGAAACCCCGGTGGACCTGGGCAACCGCCAGGCCTGGTTCGAGGCCCGCGCGCAACAGGGCTATCCGATTTTGGTGGCGGTGGATGACAGCGGCGTGCTCGGCTATGCGTCGTTTGGCGACTGGCGGCCGTTCGAAGGGTTTCGCAATACCGTTGAGCATTCGGTGTACATCCGCGGCGACCAGCGTGGCAAAGGGCTGGGCCCGCAGTTGATGGCGGCGCTGATCGAGCGCGCGCGCGGGTGTGGCAAGCATGTGATGGTCGCGGCCATCGAGAGTGGCAATGCGGCGTCGGTGCACTTGCATGAGCGGCTGGGGTTCGTGGTGACCGGGCAGATGCCCCAGGTGGGGGTGAAATTCGGGCGCTGGCTGGATTTGACTTTCATGCAGCTGGTGCTGAACCCGGGGGCTGAGCCCGCCTGATTTCTATAGTGCCTGTATGGGCCCCATCGCCGGCAAGCCGGCTCCCAAAGGTGACCCACGGCCCTTGGGCCTTGTGGCGTGTCCGTGGGGGCCGGTGCAGGCAACATCACATCTGGGTAAACCGCCCCAACCGCTGCTTGAGCATGCTGTTCTCACTGCGCAACTGCTGCACTTCCTGCAACAGCTCCAGCGCCAGTGCCACCCCTTCCCACTCCAGTTCCAGCTCCTGGTGCAGCTTCGCCGCACGCTTGGCCAGCAGCGGCGCCTGATCGTCGAACAACCAGTCCTCCGGCGTTCGCCCCTTCGGTTCAACGATGCCGTGCTCGACGATCTCGATCACGTAGTCCTGGGTGATGTTGGCTTCCTGGCAAAGGCTGCGCATGTCCAGCTGAACGATCAGGGTGCTGCTCATGATCACTTACTCCATTGTGCCCTCGGGTCGAACGCGGCCTTCTCGGAAAGCTTGGCCCACAGTTCACGGGTAGACTCGTCGGATGCCGTCGGCATAACCACTTTGAGCTGCGCGTAGAGGTTGCCGCGCTCGCCCAGCTTGTTCGCCAGGCCTTTGCCCGGAACACGCAGGCGCTGGCCGCTCTGGCTGTCGGGGCGGATGGTCAGGTTGATCTTGCCGTCCAGGGTCGGCACCGCCACCTTGGTGCCCAGCGCCGCCTCCCACGGTGCCAGTGGCACGGTGATGATCAGGTCTTGACCTTCGACATCGAACAGCGGGTGCGGTGCCATGCGGATGGTCAGGAACAGGTCGCCGTTGGCCCCGCCACCGCTGCCCGGCGCGCCCTGGCCCTTGAGGCGGATGCGTTCACCATCGCTGACCCCGGCCGGGATCTTCACGTTCAGGGTCTTGGTGGTGAACCCGGTACGCTGGCCGGCGGCGTTGGTCTGCGGCACCTGGAAGCTGATCTGCTTGGATTCCTTGCTGAGGGTTTCTTCAAGGAAGATCGCCAGTTCCAGTTCCACGTCCTGCCCTCGCCTGCCCGCGCTGCGTTGTTGCCGGGCGCCACCAAAGGGGTTGCCGCCCCGTGCGCCGAAGATCGAGCTGAAGAAGTCGGAGAAATCTCCGCCCTCGAAACCGCCGCCCGCGCCCCCTGCACCGCCACGGCTCTGCCAGCCCGGCGGGGCCTGGAATGGCCGGCCGTGCTGGCCGCCATACTTGCGGATCTCGTCGAACTCGGCGCGCTTCTGGGCGTCGCCAAGCACCTCGTAGGCCTCGTTGGCCTCCTTGAATTTGTCCTCGGCGTCGCGCTCCTTGCTGACGTCAGGGTGATACTTGCGCGCCAGCTTGCGGTACGCGGCCTTGATCGCCTTGTCGTCCGCCGTGGGCTCTACGCCGAGTATCTTGTAGTAGTCTTTGAAGTCCATCTATGGATCACCAGTGTGAATTTGCGTGTTGCATCTGAAGATAGGGGTCAAGCATAGCCTTTCAAGGCGCGCTTGGGTTTGCTTCAGCGCAGACGACCGGTCTTGATTCTTCAGCCAAGTGGCATAAACTGCGCGGCCGTTTTGCCTCCGGAAGCCTTTTTCCCATGTCTGACGTATCCCCGGCCCGTGCCCTTGGCATCGACTTCGGCACCTCCAACTCCACGGTCGGCTGGCACCGCCCTGGCGTCGAGTCGCTGATCGCCCTGGAAGACGGCAAGATCACCCTGCCCTCGGTGGTCTTCTTCAATATCGAAGAGCGTCGCCCGGTGTACGGCCGGCTGGCGCTGCACGAATACCTGGAAGGCTACGAAGGCCGCCTGATGCGCTCGCTCAAGAGCCTGCTGGGTTCCAAGCTGATCAAGCATGACACCAGCGTGCTGGGCAGCGCCCTGCCGTTCAAGGACCTGCTGGGGATGTTCATCGGCGAACTGAAAACGCGCGCCGAAACCGCCGCAGGGCGCAGCTTCGACCAGGTAGTGCTGGGCCGCCCGGTGTTCTTCGTCGACGAAGACCCGGCCGCCGACCAGGAGGCCGAGGACACCCTGGCCGACGTGGCGCGCAAGATCGGTTTCAAGGACGTGTCGTTCCAGTACGAACCGATCGCCGCGGCGTTCGACTACGAGTCGGGCATCAGCCGTGAAGAGCTGGTACTCATTGTCGATATCGGCGGGGGCACCTCGGACTTTACCCTGATCCGCCTGTCGCCCGAGCGCCACACTGTGGCCGAGCGCCAGAGTGACATCCTCGCCACCGGCGGTGTGCACATCGGCGGTACCGACTTCGACAAGCAGCTGAGCCTGCAGGGCGTGATGCCGCTGTTCGGCTACGGTAGCCGGATGAAGAGCGGCGCGCTGATGCCCACCAGCTACCACCTCAACCTGGCCACCTGGCACACCATCAACGCCCTGTACTCGCAGAAATCGCAGCTGGCCCTGGGCAGCATGCGCTACGACATCGAGGACACCCTCGGCGTCGACCGCCTGTTCAAGCTGATCGAGCAGCGCGCCGGGCACTGGTTGGCGATGGAAGTGGAAGCCAGCAAGATCGAGCTGACCGACAAGCAAAGCCGTCGTGTGGACCTTGGCCGTGTCGAGCGCGAGCTGGGCGTGGACCTGACCCGTGCGGTGTTCGAAGGCGCCATCGAAGGGTTGCTGGAACGGGTACGCGGTAGCGTGACCGAGCTGCTGGCCAAGGCCGGTGTGAGCGAAGGCCAGGTGGATACCGTGTTCTTCACCGGTGGTTCCAGTGGTATTCCGGCCCTGCGCAACAGCGTGGCGGCCATGCTGCCGAATGCGCGGCATGTGGAAGGCAACATCTTCGGCAGCATTGGCAGCGGGCTGGCGATCGAGGCGCGCAAGCGTTACGGCGCGCTCTGATAAACCGCTACAGCCTGCACTGGCCCCTTCGCGGAACAAGCCCGCTCCCACAGGATTACCTGCAGCCCAACGGCAATGGCGACTCTGTGGGAGCGGGCTTGCCCCGCGAAGGGGCCGGCACAGGAGATCAGACCAGCTCCGCCCGCCGCAACTCACTCTTCAGGTAGGCATAGTAGACCGGCCCCGCCACCACCCCCGGCAAGCCGAACGCCGCCTCGAACACCAGCATCGCCAGCAACAGCTCCCAGGCCTTGGCGCTGATCTGCCCACCCACGATCCGCGCGTTGAGGAAGTACTCGACCTTGTGGATGACGATCAGGTAGCCCAACGCCGCTGCCGCCACCCAGATCGACAGCGACATGCCGACGATGGTGATCAGGGTGTTGGACATCAGGTTGCCGATCACCGGCAGCAGCCCCAGCAGGAAGGTCAGCACGATCAACGTCTTGGTCAGCGGCAGGTGAACGTCGAACAGCGGCAGCACCACGGCCAGGAAAATACCGGTGAACGCGGTGTTCAGCAGCGAGATCTTGATCTGCGCGAAGACAATGTTGCGAAACGCTTGCACCAGCAGGCTCAAACGCTCGAACAGCGCCGCAGCCAGCGGCTTGCGCCGGGAAATGTCAGGGATACGCTGCAGGGCGATGATGGCGCCGAGGATCATGCCGATCAGCAGCGTCACGAACATGTGCGCCATGCCCTTGCCGACCAGCTGCAGGTCGCTCAGGTGGCTCTTGATCCAGTCGCCGATGGCCACCTTGAACTCGGCGGCACTGGCCGGCAGGTAACCTTCGATGAACGGCGGCAGCTGGCCACGGGCACGCTCGACCAGGGCCATGAACTTGTCCAGCGAGGCGCCGGGGTTCTCTGCCTCGTGCAGCAGAAAGCTGAACGCGCCGGCAATCAGCAGCGCCAGGCTGATGACCACCAGGGTGCCAAGCAAGGCCACCGCCAGCCAGCGCGCGCGTTGGCCGGCGATCAGCGGTTGCAGACGCGGGGTGAGCATGTTGACCAGTTCGAACACCAACAGGCCAGCGAGCAGGCTGGGGAGCAACTTCAGGGGCAAGGCCAGCAACAAGCCGGCCATGACGATGATCAGGCTGGCCAGGGTAATCTGGCGGGGGGTGAAGGTCATACAGCCTCGGCGGCAGACAGCAGAAAGACCCGCAGTCTGCCAGCCTTCGTCCTACAGGCATAGGCGCAGGTCATTTCTTCTTCAGGCAGTCGCTCATGTAAGCCTTGCGCTCGTCGCCCTTGAGCGCCTTGGTGCTGGCGTCGGCGTTGCAGGTTTTCATCTTGTCCTGCTGGGTTTGCGGTACGTCCTTCTTCAGGCAGGTACTCATGAAGGCTTTGCGTTCGTCACCCTTGAGCGCCTTGGTGGTGGCGTCAGCGTTGCAGGTTTTCATCTTTTCCTGTTGCGCGGTAGCGGCGAATCCTTGCGCGCTGAACAACACAGCCAACACCAGCAACGGCATTTGCAGCATCTTCATGGAGTGGTCTCCTTGGCTCCGCGCCCTGTGCACGGTGGTGCAGATCAGTGTAGACAAGAATTTTTACATCCCAGACCGGGTGTTGCGCCGGTACTGCTCCGGCGTGCACTGGGCCTGGCGCTGGAACATGGCGATGAATGCCGAGGCGCTGCTGTACCCGAGGTCGAAGGCGATGGCCTGGATCGGCTGGCCCGCTTCCAGCGCTTCGATAGCCCGCAGAAAGCGCAGGCGCAGGCGCCATTCACCGAAACTGATACCCAGCTCGCGCAAGAACTGCCGGGCCAGGGTGCGCTCGCTGACATGCACCTGCGCTGCCCAATCGGCCAACGGGCGGTTGTCGCCGGGCTCTGCGCCAAGGGCGTCGAGTACTTGGCGCAGGCCCCCGCTGTGGGCGAAGGGCAGGTAGCAGGTCTGCGTCGGCGCCAGCAGCAACTGGTCGAGCAGCACCTGCACCAGGCGCTGATCGCGGTCGCTTTGGGCCACTTTGAGGTCACGCCGGGCGAAGTCGCCGAGGATGGCCTTGAGAATATCGCTGATCACCAGGCTGCACGGCTGTTGCGGCAGTTCGGTACACAGGCTGCGGTCGAGGTAGACCGAACGGTAGACGATGGCCTGGGGGTTGTAGCAGCCATGTTCGGTGCCTGGCGGTACCCACACGGCGTAGTGGGGTGGCGAGAGAAAGCGCTGGCCGTCGACGTCCAGGTGCATGACGCCGTGGGCGGTGTAGTTGAGCTGGCCCCAGGCGTGGCGATGGGGCGCGCTGTGGGTGTCGGCACCGAATTCGTCGTGGCGCAAGTACACCGGTGCCGGGAGTTGATCGAATTGGGGGATGTCGAGGTATTTACGGGGCATGCTGTCTGCTTCAAAGGGCAGGTTGTCTGGATACGAGTATAGGCGTGCGGACAGACAACGGATAATACAGGGCTATCTGCGCCTGCTGCGCAGCCCCAGCATCACTGCCTTCACCCAGAGCATCACCTACACATGAATTACCTGTTCCCCCTCACCGCCATCCTCATCTGGGCCGGCAACACGGTGGTCACCAAGCTGTCCGCCGGTGCCATCCACCCTGCCGAGATCGGCTTTTACCGCTGGCTGCTGGCCGGTTTGCTGTTCACCCCGTTCCTGTTGCCCGCCGTGTGGCGCAACCGCAGCGCCATCCGCCCGCACCTGGGCAAGGTGGCCATTCTTGGCGTGCTGGGCATGGCCGTTTACCAGAGCCTGGCCTATTTCGCCGCCAGCATCACCAGCGCCACCAACATGGGCATCATCCTCTCACTGATGCCGTTGATGTCGCTGGCCCTGTCCATCGCCTGGCTCGGCCAGCGCCTGAGCTATGGGGCGCTGGCGGGGGCGGTTGTGTCGTTCGTCGGGGTGCTGGAGGTGGTCTGCGCCGGCCAGCCGGGCATCTTGCTGGAGCAAGGCCTGAACAGCGGCGACCTGCTGATGCTGGTCGCCACCCTGGCTTATGCGCTGTACAGCTTCCTGCTGAAAAAATGGCAGCTGCGCCTGCCGCCCCTGCAGCTGCTGTACCTGCAGGTACTGGTGGCGATTGTCGTGTTGCTGCCGCTGTTCCTGCTGTCGGACAAGACCGGCCTGAATACCCACAACGTCGGCCTGGTGCTGTACGCCTGCGTGCTGGCCTCGATGATCGCGCCGCTGGTGTGGATGCGGGCGGTGCACCGCCTGGGGCCAAGCCGTACCGCGCTGTTCTTCAACCTGCTGCCGTTGGTGACCGCGCTGATTGCCGCCGCAGTGCTCGATGAACAGCTGGCCAGCTACCACCTGATCGGCGGCCTGCTGACCCTGGCCGGGGTAATCCTTGCCGAACGCTGGACCACCCCCGTGCGGCGCAAGGTCATAGCCCCGCAGCCTTGAGCCGGGCGGCGTGCTCGGTGAACAGGCGCACGGGCTCGGCGCCCTTGCCCACGGCGCCAAGCGACTGGTTGACGATGTCCAGGTGGTCGAGCGGGTAATCGTCGCCGATCACCTGCCCCAGGTGCGAGCTGAAGCGCCCGACCATGCCGTCACAGTGGCCTTTCTCCTTGACGAAGCTGCGGGCAAACAGGCGGCAGAAGCGGTTGCTGCCGTCAAAGCGGTTGCGCCCCTGGTCGGTCAGGCCAGACTGCAAGGTGCCCGACCAGGAGTAATAGCGCACGCCGTTGACCTCGCCCGGCCCTTCACCGCCCCAGGTCTCAGGCAGGCCCTGTGGATAAGCCTGGTTGAACAGCGCTACCCCGGCGCTGGTCAGCGACTGGTGCGAGGCGTGCACGTCGATCGGCAGCGGGTCACGCCGCCAGCCAGTTTCCAGCCATACGAGCAACAATGCCAGGCCGTGCAGCACGGCTTTGAGGATGCGCCCCTGCGCTGAATGGCCTGGCGCCGTGCGCGCCAGGTGGTCGGCCAGTTCCGAGCCATGGTTGGGCCCGGCCACCGAGGTCACCGACGCCACCCGGTCGGGCCGCTTGGCGGCGGCATAGCGCGCGCTCAGGGCGCCCTGGCTATGGCCGATGAGGTTGACCTTGCTGGCGCCGGTGCGCTGGCAGATGTCTTCGATAATCGCCAGCAGCTGATCACCGCGCACCTCGCTGGCATGCAGCGGCGAGACCTGCACGGGGAACACCTGCGCCCCGCCCTTGCGCAAGGCCCGGACGATGCCGAACCAGTAGGGATACAGCAGCACCCGCACAAAACCGAGCATGCCCGGCACCAGCACCAATGGGTATCGCGTGGCCAATTCCTGCTGCATAGCCCCAGCCCCCTTTCCGTGGACGACCGGCCAACACTACAGCGGCTTGGATGACCATCGCAATCGAACTCCTGACGCGCCGCGCGGTTCCAAACCAAACAGACCCTGAGCAAGGAGCGGGACCATGTACAAGCAGACCCTGGCAATCCTTCTGGCAAGCGCCACCCTGACCGCGTGCGGCAGCCACCCGGAAAACCCGGTGGATTACGCCACCTACCGCGATCAGCCGCTGGTCAAGCAGGTCGAGAAAGGCATGACCATGCAGAAGGTCATCGCCATCGGCGGCAGCCCATCGAACGTGATCGACCTGCCGCACGGGGGCACCTGCAACGACTACATCCTTAACCGCGACGGCCACCAACAAGCGTACTACGTGCGCTTCGACGCCACCGGCCATGTCGATGCCAAGGGCTTCAAGACCTGCAAGCAACGAGAAGAGGACAGCGAAGCCGTGCACGGCACGTGAGCCTACGCAACACCTTGACCTCCCGTCCTGATCTGTTTGGAGACAACCATGAGCAACGTTGAACTGACCGATGTGCAAACCCTGCGCACACGTGCCCGCCAGCACGTCGAGCAAGGCGCGGTGACCGAGGGTTACCATGCCGACCGCCAAGAGATCCTGCGCCTGCTCAACGAGTCGCTGGCCACCGAGCTGGTCTGCGTGCTGCGCTACAAGCGCCACTATTTCATGGCCAGCGGGATCAAGGCGAGCGTGGCGGCCGAGGAGTTCCTGGAGCATGCCAACCAAGAAGCCGAGCACGCCGACAAGCTAGCCGAGCGCATCGTGCAACTGGGTGGCGAGCCGGACTTCAACCCGGACAACCTGACCAAGAACTCCCATGCCCAGTACGTGGCGGGCAGCAACTTGAAGGAAATGGTGCTGGAGGACCTGGTGGCCGAGCGCATTGCGATCGACAGCTACCGCGAGATCATCCAGTACATCGGTGACAGCGACCCGACCACGCGGCGCATCTTTGAAGACATCCTGGCGCAGGAAGAAGAGCACGCGGACGATATGGCGGAGTTGCTGCAAGGTTTGTAATCGCACGGGGCCGCAAAGCGGCCCCCTTTACACTATTTCTTGCCCTTCACCACAGCCGGCGCCTTGCCGGCTTTCATCTGCTGCAGCAATGGGGTGCACTGGTTGGGTTCATCGCCACTGCTCGGCGCCACCAGCGCCAGCAACCCCGCTGCCGGCCCGGCAACCACACCCAATGCCACCATCCCCGCCCCGCGCAACGCCAGCGGCAGCGCCTGCACACCGGCACTCGGCTTGGCGAACGGCCCGCGCACATACAGCGGCGAGCGCAGCGAGAACAGCCGCAGGCCTTTCGATTCCGGGGTGATCTTCAGGTCCAGTTGCTCACTGGCAAAGTTCGCCGTGCCATTGATGTAGATGATTGCGTTCTCAGTATCGAAGATGAACAGGCGGGTGGTCGCCAGCCCGTCCTTGATGCCGACATCTGCTGCCGCGCAGTTGATCTGTACATCCTCATCGCCGAACAGCTTGCCGATCACATAGTTGCCCACGTTCAACCCGGCAATCTCCATCAGGCTGCGGCTGACCGCGCCATCGTTGATCAGCATGCGCAGGTCGCCGTTGGCCGTGCCCAGCAGCGCGGCCACCGAGTTGCCGCGGCCGCTGATGTCGGCATCACCGTTCAGCTCGCCAAAGCTCGTCTGCATCGGCGCAAATGTGGGGAACAGCTGCTTGAGCTTGAAGCCACGCGCGGTCAGCCGGGCGCGCCCCTGCAAGGGCACGCTGCGGCCGTCCAGGCGAATTCTTGAGGCCAGGTTGCCGCCGGCCACGCCAAAGCGCAGCGGCTCCAGGCGCAGCAGGCCGTCCTCGAGGATGACGTGGGCAGACAGGTCGTTGAACGGCAGCTGCTCACTGTGAACGATGCGCTTCCCGGCAAACTCGACGTCGGCGTCCATGGCGCGCCAGCGCTCGGTGCGGAACTCTTCCACCGGCAGCACCTTGCTGGTGGGTTGTTTGCTGGCACCGCCGCGGGCTTTCTGTTCGGCGTTGGAGTCGGCGCCGATCAGCGGCGCCAGGTCCTTGAACAGCAACTGGTTGGAGACCAGTTTGCCGGAGAGCTTGGGCCGTGGCTGGCTGGCGACGAAAGCCAGGTCGCCGTGGATGTCGCTGGCGCCGATCTTGCCGTTGAAACCCTGGTAATTGAAGGTCGCCCCTTCAGCCGCATGCAGGTTGGCGGTGAGGTGGCCGTCGGTTTCGTAGGCTGGCGTGTCCGGCAGGGTTACACCGGTCAGCGGGTAGAGGTTGCCCAGGCTGGCGCCAGACAGGCGCAGGCGCAGGTCGAGGGCACCGAGGTTGCGCGGGTCGGTCAGGGTGCCAGCGAGCACCACGTGGGTATCGGCAATCCGTACATCGGCCTGCAACGGGAACGGCTGGCTGGCGTCCTGCAGCGCCAGCAGGCCGCCGATCTTGCCCGTGCCAGACACCGGCTGGCCCTTGTAACGGCCCTGGGCCTTGAGCCCGAACGCGTAATCCTGGGTGCCGCCGGTTTTTTCCGCACGCGCCTTGCCGACGATATCGCCGAACGGGATCGGCTTGCCCAGGGGGTCGATCTGCACCTTCATGCTGGTTTTCAAGGTCTGGTCATCGAAGCCGACATTGCCCTGGTCGAAGCCGATGGCGCCGATGTCCAGCTGCCACTTGGAAGGCTCGGCGTTCTCATCCTTGGGGCCGAAATCAAAAGTCCAGTTGGCGCGGCCATCAGCCAGGCGGGTCAGGCTGGCGGTGGGTTTTACCAGGTCTATACGGGGGATGACGATCTGCTGGAACACAAGCGGCAGCGGCGAAAGACGAAATTCCACACGCTCCAGGCCGACCATCTTCGGCTCCTTGAGCCAGTCGGGGTTGCCCAGGGTCAGGTCCTCGGCGATGAAATGCGGCCACGGCACCCAAGCGCGCCAACCGCCTTCTTCCGGTTCGGTACGCCACTGTACGGCGAGGTTGCCATTGATGGCGAAGGGCCGGTGCAGGGCTTCGGAAACCTTTTCGTTAAGCAGCGGCTTGACGCGGTTCCAGTCGAAGGTGGCGATTACCACCACCAGTATCGCCAGCAGGGTCAGCAGGCTGGTTAGGGTCCAGACGAGGATTCTGGCGGGACGCGTCATTGCGTGGTTCTCCTGACGGCTTGGCGCAAAACGGGCGCAACGAAGGCACTCATTATCTGGGACTGATGAAAACCCTCGGGGTTTTATCGATTGAGCCCATGATAGCGAAGTTTTACCTGGCTTCTTGCTCAGCTTTTGCTCAGGGTGCAGGCGCGGCACGTGCAGGAAACACCACTGGCAATTAGCCACGTAACACCTTGAAAGGCTCGATTTAGAGACCTCTTGGTGCGCTATCAATAACGTCGATTGTTACCATTACCCGTATGAACTTCTCTCTGGCGTCACCGGGCGTAGCATTGGCTTCGTACCCACTTTCCAGCCCCCGAGAGGAGCACCGAAATCATGAAACGCCACCTGCTGACCCTGACCCTGTCCCTGCTTGCTGCCAACGCCTTCGCCCTGCCAGCAGCCGACCAGCACCTGACCGCCGAATCGCGTTCCAGCGCCGCCGAAATCGCCCAACCGCTGAAAACCGTTGCCGAAGGCGGTGCCGACCGCCTGCAAGAACGCGCTGGCCGCGTTGCTGAAGGTGGCTCGGATCGCCTGATCGAACACAGTGGCCGTGTGGCCGAAGGTGGCTCGGATCGCCTGATCGAACAAAGTGGTCGCGTTGCCGAAGGTGGCTCGGATCGCCTGATCGAACAAAGTGGTCGCGTTGCCGAAGGTGGCTCGGATCGCCTGATCGAACAAAGTGGCCGTGTGGCCGAAGGTGGCTCGGATCGCCTGATCGAACAAAGTGGCCGTGTGGCCGAAGGTGGTTCGGATCGCCTGGTCGAAATCAGCCGTGTGAGCTGATCACCATGGTCGAAAAGAACAACTTGAAGCATCACGCCTGCTCCCCTCCAAGCCCGGTCCATTGACCGGGCTTCGTTTTTTTAACTAGAGTGCCCAGTTTCACTGTCACAGAATCCTGCACCATGTTGCCGCGCGCCGAACAGAAGCTACAGACTCGCCAGGCCCTGCTCGATGCGGCCTGCCAGCTCATGGAGAGCGGCCGTGGCTTCGGCAGCATCAGCCTGCGCGAAGTTGCCAAGGCCGCCGGCATCGTACCCACCGGCTTTTACCGGCATTTCCCCGACATGGACGCACTGGGCCTGGCCCTGGTGGCCGAGGTCGATGACACCTTCCGTCAGACCATCCGCCTGGTGCGGCAAAACGAGTTCGAATTCGGCGGCATCACCGACGCTTCGGTGCGCATCTTCCTCGACGTGGTCAGCGCCCATCGCGCGCAATTCCTGTTCCTCGCCCGTGAGCAGTACGGCGGCTCGCAGGCCGTACGCCAGGCCATTGGGGGCTTGCGCCAGGGCATCAGCAACGACCTGGCCACCGACCTGGCACGCATGAAACGCTGGCAGCACCTCGACGGCGCGGCGCTGGCGGTGATGGCCGACCTGGTGGTGAAGACCGTGTTTGCCACCCTGCCGGAGCTGATCGACGACCCCGAACAAGGTTATCCACAGGCCCTGAGCGCACGCGAGAAGATCACCCAGCAGTTGCGTTTCATCTTCGTCGGCGCGCGGCATTGGCAGGGCCTGGGTAACCCGGGCTGAAGTGCAGTTCTGCTACCATGGCGCACTGCCCGATTGTGACGAGCGCATTCATGTCCGACCCCCGCCCTACCCCGCCCGAACTGGCCCGCTTCAACCAGCACTTCGCCGAGCGCATCGTGCCGCTGTGGCAGGGCCCGGGCTGGAACGCCGAAATGGCTTTGCCCTACGAGGCGCTGGATGCCCAGCACCAGCCGCTGCCGGTGCAGCGCTACCGGGCGATGGCCTGCGCTCGCCAGTTGTACCTGTTCAGCAGCCGCATCGAGCAACCCGGCGCGGCGGAGCATGCTGCAGGGTTGTTCCGCTCGCTGCAGCGGCACTTCCACGACGCCGAGCACGGCGGCTGGTTCTACAGCATCGATGCCAACGGCCAACCGCTGGACCGGCGCAAGGACCTCTACACCCACGCGTTCATCGTGTTTGCCTGTGCGCATTACTGGGGCAAGGTGCGTGAAAGCCTGGTTGAGTCTGCACTGAACGCTGCACTGGAGATCGTCAGCCAACAGTTCGCCCGTGATGACGGTTTGTACGAGGCGAGCCTGGGCGAGGACTGGTCCGACCTGGGCAGCGGCCCGCTGCAGAACCCGCAAATGCACCTGGCCGAAGCGTTCCTGCAAGTGCTTGCCGTGCGTGAGGATGAAGGCGTGCAGCAGGCGCTGCTGGGCTTGTGCGAGGCGCTGCAGGCGCACTTCATCGACCCGCAGCATGGGCTGATGCTGGAAAAACCCCGCGGCGCTGTGGATAACTGGTTCGAGCCGGGGCATCAGTTCGAGTGGTTCTACCTGCTGGACACCTCGGCGCTGCTGCGGGATACGCCGTTGCATGCGTCCATCGACCAGGCATTCGGCTATGCAGAACAGCAGGGTGTGAAGGATGGCGCCGTGTTGGCGATGCTGGATGTGGAGGGCAAGGTGATCGATGCCACCCAGCGGGTCTGGGCGCAAGCGGAGTACCTGCGGGCGCTGGCGTTGCGTTCGGGAAACGAAGCCAAGCTGGCTGCACAGTTGCAGGCGATGACGCAGCAGTTCCTGCATGAAGGCGGCTGGTATGAATGCCGCGATGGTGAGGGCGCCGTCAGCCGCCATGACATGCCTTCGACGACGCCCTATCACCTGGCGACCTGCCTGGAAGGCTTGCAGCGCCTGGCCTGACGCATTCGCCGGCAAGCCGGCTCCCACAGGTGTTGGCGATTGGGCTGCAGAGCAGCCCCACTGTGCCTCAGCCCTTGACCGAACGGTCGATCGAGAACCCTGCCCAGTCCTGGCTTACCGGCATCAGCTCCAGGCTGTTGATGTTGATATGCGCCGGTTGGTTGAGGATCCAGAAGATGGTCTCGGCGATATCCTGCGGCTGGATCGGCTCGGCACCCGCATAAGTGGCGTCGTACTTGGCCTGGTCGCCACCAAAGCGCACCAGCGAGAACTCGCTCTCGCACAGCCCCGGCTCGATGTTGCTGACGCGCACGCCAGTGCCACGCAAGTCGCAACGCAGGCTGAGCGAGAACTGGCCGACAAACGCCTTGGTGCCGCCATACACATTGCTGCCAGGATACGGGTAGTTGCCCGCCACTGAACCGACGTTGAGGATCGACGCCCCACGGCCGTGGGCGATCAGGCGTGGCAGCAGCAGGCGGGTGGTGTACATCAGGCCCTTGATGTTGGTGTCGACCATGGTTTCCCAGTCGTCCAGGCTGCAGTTCTGCGCAGCATCCACGCCCAGCGCCAAGCCTGCGTTGTTGACCAGGCCGCGCAGCGTGTCGAAACCGGCCGGCAGGTTGGCGATAGCCTGCTCCATTGCCTTGCGGTCACGCACGTCGAGCACCAGGCCATGCACTTCGGTCTTGGCCGACAGTTCGGCGCACAGGGCGTCCAGGCGCTCTTTACGGCGCCCCGTGAGGATCAGCTTCCAGCCAGCGTCGGCGAAACGGCGAGCGGTGGCCTCGCCAAAACCGGAAGTGGCGCCAGTGATGAATACGGTGGACGTCATGCTCTGTTCCTCGCAGTGGATAGTCGTCGGCAGGCTTTGCAGCATGCCCGCGCCGGGCGCTGTCAGCAAGCCGTTCCAGCAGCTGGTCATTATTTGTACATTATCCGCAAAGCCCCGTAGCAGAGGGCTCGGCGCCAGCTATGCGCATGTTATCCACAAGGCTTTCCCCACGGATTGGGGGCAACTTGTTCCGCCAGCGGAACCCTTTCAGTGCGTTGCGGTCCTGCCCCTGGTTTGCGCTGATGGCGCAAGGCTTTCAAGCATGCCGCTTGCAGCGGTCTGTCCAAGGGTTTTTCACAGAGTTATCCACAGGATTGTGGCGCACTGCCAGCCGGTTCGAGCCGCCTGAAACTACCTGGAAAATCACTCACAAAGACCAAGTGATCAAAATATGATCAGGCCGCTGCAGACCTCGAAATCAAAGGGTTTCAGCGAGATGCCACCATGTTTTCCACAGGCGGCTCCACATTATCCGTGGAAAACATACACCCTGTGGAAACAATGGCTTGCGAGGGGAATATGCGCAGGTTAGTGAATACTCTGCGACAAGTTGTCCACATGAACCTGGGGCCGCTGCGCGGCCCCCGATTACAGGTCAGTGCCCGCCCAGATAGGCATTACGTACCTCTTCATTCACCAGCAGTTCCTGCCCTGTCCCGGTCATGCGGATCTCCCCGTTGACCATCACATACGCCCGGTCCGACAGCTTCAAGGCATGGTTGGCGTTCTGTTCCACAAGGAAGATGGTCATCCCGGTCTTGGCCAGTTCGCGCAGGGTCGAGAAGATCTGCTTGACCACGATGGGCGCCAGCCCCAGCGAAGGCTCGTCAAGCAGCAGCAACTTTGGCCGGCTCATCAACGCTCGGGCGATGGCCAGCATCTGTTGTTCACCGCCAGACATGGTCATGGCCCGCTGATTACGGCGCTCTTTCAGCCGCGGGAACAGCTCGAACATGCGCTGCATGTCTTCGCCGGCGAACTTGTCGCCGATGGGGATGGTGCCCATCATCAGGTTTTCCTCGACGGTCATGTCGGGAAACACCCGGCGGCCTTCCGGCGACTGGGCAATGCCGTTGGACGCAATGTAGTGCGATGACTTGCGGGTGATGTCGGTGCCGCGGTAGACGATGTGCCCGGCGGCCGCGCGCGGCTGGCCGAAGATCGACATCAGCAGGGTCGACTTGCCGGCGCCGTTGGCGCCGATCAGGCTTACCGTCTCGCCTTCGTTGATGTGCATCGAGACCTTTTTCAGCGCCTGGATCGGCCCGTAGAACACGTCCAGGTCCTTCAGTTCGAGAATGGGTGCACTCATACCAGTTCCTCTTCGTCTGCACCCAGGTAGGCGGCGATCACCGTCGGGTTGTGGCGGATATCCTGCGGCGCGCCTTCGGCGATCACGTTGCCGTGGTCGAGCACGACAATGTGGTCGGAGATGCTCATGACCATGCCCATGTCGTGTTCGATCAGCACCACGGTGATGTCGTGCTCGTCACGCAGCACGCGGATCATGCGGCTCAGGGCCTCGGTCTCCTGCGGGTTGAGGCCGGCGGCCGGCTCGTCCAGGCAGATGATCTTCGGCCGCGTGCACATGGCCCGGGCAATCTCCAGGCGGCGCTGCTGGCCGTACGACAGCTCGCCGGCCAGGCGATTTGCGCAGTCGACCAGGTCGACCACCTCCAGCCAGTAGAACGCGTGGTCCAGGGCGTCGCTTTCGGCCTTACGGTAGGCCTTGGTGTTGAGCACGCCGGCCAGCAGGTTGCGGTTGACCCACATGTGCTGGGCCACCAGCAGGTTTTCCACCACCGACATTTCCTTGAACAGGCGAATGTTCTGGAAGGTGCGCGCCAGCCCGGCGCGGTTGACCAGGTGGGTGCCGCCGAACATCTTGTAGTACATGCGGTTGGCAAAGCGCGCCGGCGAGACGAAGTCCGCCGCCTGAAAGCGCTCGCCGAGCAGTTGGATGACGTTGGTGTGGCTGCCGCGCACGTTCAGCTCGATGCGCCCACCGCTGGCTTTGTAAAAGCCGGTCAGGCAGTTGAACACCGTGGTCTTGCCTGCGCCGTTAGGGCCGATGAGGGCGAAGATCTGGTTACGCTTGACCTTGAGGCTGACATCGCTGAGCGCCTTGATGCCGCCGAACTGCATCATCAGGTTGTCGACCGAAAGAATGATTTCGTCGCTCATGGCGCCACTCCTTTACGCGGGACCACCCCGGTACGGCTGATGCGGATCAGCCCACGCGGTCGCCAGATCATCATCAGCACCATCAGCACGCCGAACAACAGCACCCGGTATTCGGAGAAGCTGCGCAGCAGCTCTGGTGCCACCGTCAGCACGAACGCGGCGATCACCACGCCCACGGTCGAGCCCATGCCGCCGAGCACGACGATAGCCAGGATCAGCGCCGACTCGAAGAAGGTGAACGAGGAAGGGTTGACGAAGCCCTGGTACGTGGCGAAGAACACCCCGGCCAGGCCTGCTGTAGAGGCGCCAAGGGTAAATGCCGAGAGCTTGACCAGCACGTGGTTCAGGCCCATCGAGCGGCAGGCGATCTCGTCTTCGCGCAGCGCTTCCCAGGCGCGCCCGACTGGCATGCGGGTGAGCCGGTGCTTGATGTACAGCACCGCCAGCACCACCAGGAACAGCACGGCGTAGATGAACACGAACTTCAGGTTGGCGTTGTAATCGATGCCGAGAAACTCATGGATCGGCACCCCGCCATCCTTGGCCCGGCGGCCGAACTCCAGGCCGAACAAGGTCGGCGACGGTGCCGGCATGCCGTTCGGGCCACCGGTGAACGACAGCCAGTTGTTCAGCACCAGGCGGATGATCTCGCCAAAGCCCAGGGTCACGATCGCCAGGTAGTCACCGTGCATGCGTAACACCGGGAAGCCGAGTATGCACCCTGCCAGCGCTGCCGCGATGGCCGCCAATGGCAGCACGCTCCAGAAGCCCAGGCCCAGGTACTGGTAACCCAGCGCAAGGCCATAGGCGCCAATGGCGTAGAACGCCACGTAACCCAGGTCGAGCAGGCCTGCCAGGCCGACCACGATGTTCAGGCCAAGGCCCAGCAACACGTAGATCAGGCCGAGAATGACCACGGTCAGCAGGTATTTGTTGGCGAAGATCGGGAAGACGATGGCGATCACCACCAGCGCCGGGATGATGTAGCGCAGCCGCGACTTGTACCCCGGCGCGTTGACATGCACGCCCGAGCCACCGCTGTCGAAGCCTTGCAGCATGCGCCTGCCGGCAGCGGTCTGCAGGTACAGGCTGAGCAGAAAGCGCCCGACCATCACCCCACCGACCAGCCACGCCACACGGCGCGGCTCGGCATTGAAGGTGTAGCCGTCGAGCACCACGCCCACCACCGGGCCAAACACGATGAGAGCCAGCAGGCCGGCGACGATGGTCTCCAGCAGGCTGCGTTTGAGGTCGAAACCTTGGGTATCAGTAACAGGAGCAGAATTGGCAGCGGACATGTTCACACCTTAGCCACGAGCGGGCGACCCAGCAGGCCTTGTGGGCGGAAGATAAGGATCATCACCAGCAGCGAGAAGCTGAACACGTCCTTGTAGTCGGAGTTGATCAAGCCAGAAAACAGCGACTCGGAAATCCCAAGGATGATCCCGCCGAGCATGGCGCCAGGCAGCGAGCCGATGCCGCCCAGTACCGCGGCGGTGAACGCCTTGATGCCGATGATGAACCCCGCATAGAAGTCGAAGGTGCCGTAGTTCATGGTGATCAGCACGCCGGCCAGGGCGGCCATCACCGCACCGATGACGAACACGTAGGAAATGACCCGGTCGGTGTTGATGCCGAGGATCGACGCCATCTTGCGGTCTTGCTGGGTGGCACGGCACATGCGGCCAAGCTTGGTGTACTTGATCACGTAGGTGAGCAGGCCCATGCCCACGAATGCGGCAATCAGGATGAAGATCTTGGTGTAGGTCAGCTGCACGAAGCCGGTGCCCACTTCGACGCGCCAGGCCCCTTCGAGCAGGGTCGGTACGCCTTGCTGGCGGGCGCCCTGGCTGATCTGCGCGTAGTTCTGCAGGATCAGCGAGATGCCGATGGCACTGATCAGCGGCGCCAGGCGGGTGGAGTTGCGCAGGGGTTTGTAGGCGATGCGTTCGATGGTGAAGCCATAGACGCCCGTGACGACGACGGTGAACAACAGCGTCCCCAGCATAAGCAGCGGGAACGATTCGACGCCGAAATAGGCCAGCAGTGCCAGGCTGATTGCCGCGAGGTACGCGGAAATCATATACACCTCGCCGTGCGCGAAGTTGATCATGCCGATGATGCCATAGACCATTGTGTAGCCGATGGCGATCAGGCCATAGACCGACCCGAGGGTCAGGCCGTTGACCAGTTGCTGCAGGAAAATACCATCCATAACGCAATCTCACCTGATTGAGATTGCACGAGCGCCGACCACGGCAGGCCACGGATAAAGCGGCCCCCGCAGTGCAGAACCGTGCAGATCTCCGAATAAAGACAGGTACCGCAGGGGCTTGGGCCCGGGCATCAGCCCGGGCCGTGGGCCGTTATTATTTTTGTTTTTCCAGCTGGTGGTATTTACCGTCTTTGTCCCACTGGTAGACCACGTAGTCGGACACGGTCAGGTCACCCTTGCTGTCCCACTTCTTCTCGCCCATCACGGTCTGCACCGGGTTGGCCTTGAGCCACTTGGCGGCGTCTTCGCCCTTGTTGGATTTGGAGCCATTGAAGGCTGCGGCCAGCGCTTGTACCGAAGCGTAGGCATACAGGGTGTAGCCTTCGGGCTCGGTACCGCCTTTGCGGAACTCTTCCACCACGGCCTTGCTGTCTGGCAGCAGGCGCGGGTCGGCGCCGAAGGTCATGTACACGCCATCGACGTACTGCGCGCCGCCAGCGGTAGACACCAGTTCGTCGGTGACGATGCCATCATCGGACATGAACTTGACGTCCTTCAGGCCCTGCTCGCGCAGCTGGCGGACCAGCGGGCCGGCCTCTGGGTGCAGGCCGCCGAAGTAAACCACGTCGGCACCGGTGGAACGGATCTTGGTAACCACGGCGCTGAAGTCTTTTTCGCCACGGGTCAGGCCTTCATACAGCACCGGCTTGACGCCGCGCTTCTCAAGCTGCGCCTTGGTCGCATCGGCCAGGCCCTGGCCGTAGGTGTCCTTGTCGTGCAGCACCGCGACTTTCTTGCCCTTGAGCACGTCGACGATGTAGTCACCGGCCACGATGCCCTGCTGGTCGTCACGCCCGCACATGCGGAACATGGCGCTCAGGCCGCGTTCGGTGACTTGTGGGTTGGTCGAGCCCGGGGTAATGGCGATGATGCCCGCTTCGTCATACACCTCGGACGCCGGAATGGTGTTGGAAGAACAGAAATGCCCCACCACGCCGATCACCTTGTCCTGGTCGGCCAACCGGTTGGCGACGGCCACAGCCTGCTTTGGCTCGCAGGCGTCATCGCCTTTCACCAGGACGATTTTCTCGCCGTTGACGCCACCGGCGGCGTTGATCTTGTCGGCCGCTGCCTGCGCACCTTTCATGTACTGCTCGCCAAACGCTGCGTTCGCCCCGGTCATGGGGCCCGCGACACCGATCTTGACGTCGGCCTGAACATACGAAGAAACACCCAGTGCCGTTGCCACGGCCAGTGCCAGGAAACCTTTCTTGTAAAACGTCTGCGACATGAGGTGGTGCTCCTAGAGTTTTTTTTGGTTGGCACTACAACTTCTCAGCCCTGTGCTCCGAGCAAGGGCCGTGCCATTGGTTTTGTCTTCCGGGAAAACACACTGTGCGGGAGGCAGCGAGGCGACCGACGGCCTTTTCTTTATTGAGCGTGCAACCGTCTGCCACGCGGCAGGCGCCACCACACGTACAGACAAGGAGCAACCGCCCTGTGCCATCATTGCAACCCTGGCAAGTGTTTACGTGCAACCTCCCTGTAACAGCCGACGTCACCGAAGTGCACACCGCTGGTGCGCGACTGCTACAGGCAGCACTGTTTCAAGGCTAGCTGGTGCACGAAAAAACACCTGTTTTGCCTGTTATGGCCCCATCGCCGGCAAGCCGGCTCCCATAGGATGTCTGCATGACTCAGAGGTTATGATGTAGCCGAGTGAGTCGGCTTGCCGGCGATGAGGCCGGTACAGACACATCAAAATCGAAAAGGCTGGCACAATGGCCGCCATTCGCCGCTTCCGGAGCCACCCTTGATGAGCGAGAGCGCATTCGCCGAGCGCATCGTGCACAACCTGCTCGACACCGACTTCTACAAGCTCACCATGATGCAGGGCGTGCTGCACAACTACCCCGACGCCGACGTGGAATGGGAATTTCGCTGCCGCAATGGCGAGGACCTGCGCCCCTACCTCGGTGAAATCCGCAACCAGCTCGAACGGCTCAGCGAACTCACCCTTGATGATGGCCAGCTGGCCTTCCTCGAACGCATCAGCTTCCTCAAGCCCGACTTCCTGCGCTTTCTGCGCCTGTTCCGCTTCAACCTGCGCTATGTACAGCTCGGCATCGAGAACGACCAGCTCAGCCTGCGCCTGAAAGGCCCCTGGCTGCATGTGATCCTCTTCGAAGTGCCGCTGCTGGCGATCATCAGCGAAGTGCGCAACCGCCACCTGCACCCGCGCATGCGCCTGGCCGAGGCTCGAGACCAGCTGTACCGCAAGTTCGACTGGCTGCAGGCGCATGCCAGCGCCGACGAGCTGGCTGAACTCCAGGTGGCTGACTTTGGCACCCGTCGACGTTTTTCCGGCCGAGTGCAGGAAGAAGTGGTGCGGGTGCTACGCGACGACTTCCCTGCACGTTTCGTCGGCACCAGCAACGTCGACCTGGCATGGAAACTGGATATCAAGCCGCTGGGCACCATGGCCCACGAATGGATCATGGCCCATCAGCAGCTGGGCCCGCGGCTGATCGACAGCCAGATCGCCGCCCTCGACTGCTGGGTCCGCGAGTACCGCGGTTTGCTCGGCATTGCCCTGACCGACTGCATCACCATGGATGCCTTCCTGGGCGATTTCGACTTGTACTTCGCCAAGCTGTTCGACGGCCTGCGCCATGACTCGGGCGAGCCGGTAGCCTGGGCGGAAAAGGCCATCGCCCATTACCAGAAGCTGGGCATCGACCCGATGACCAAGACCCTGGTGTTTTCCGATGGCCTGAACCTGACCCGTTCGCTGGAAATATTCCGTGCCCTGCGCGGGCGCATCAACGTCAGCTTTGGCATCGGCACCAACCTGACCTGTGATATCCCTGGCGTGGCGCCGATGAACATCGTGCTTAAAATGACCGACTGCAACGGCTCGCCGGTGGCGAAGATCTCCGACGAAGCCGCCAAGACACAGTGCCGCGATGAGAACTTCGTCGCCTACATGCGTCACGTATTCAAAATCCCCAGCAGCAAGGAGTAACCGATGCAAGCCGTTCAGCAAGAGATTGCCCAGGCGCTCAAGGTGCAGCCGCCGTTCGCCGACGCTGCTGCGCTCGACGCCGAAGTCGCCCGGCGCGTGGCGTTCATCAAGGACTGCCTGGCCAATGCCCGGCTCAAGACCCTGGTGCTGGGCATCAGCGGTGGTGTCGACTCACTGACCGCCGCCCTGCTCGCCCAGCGCGCCATCAACGAACTGCGGGCCGAGACCGGTGACAAGGCGTACACCTTCATCGCCGTGCGCCTGCCGTACCAGGTGCAGCATGACGAGCACGATGCGCAAGCCTGCCTGGACGTGATCAAGGCCGATGAAGTGCACACGGTCGACATCGCCCCCGCCGTGCGGGCGCTGGCAGCGGAAGTGCAAGAGTTGCAAAGCGGCTCGCCGACCCTGGTGGATTTCGTCGTCGGCAACGTCAAAGCGCGCACGCGCATGGTTGCCCAGTACACCATCGCCGGCGCCCGCGCGGGCCTGGTGATCGGTACAGACCACGCCGCCGAGGCAGTGATGGGCTTCTTTACCAAGTTTGGTGATGGAGCCTGCGACCTGGCGCCGCTGAGCGGGCTGGTTAAGAACCAGGTACGGGCCATTGCAAGCAGCTTTGGCGCGCCGGAGTCACTGGTGGAGAAGGTGCCGACTGCCGACCTTGAGGACCTGGAACCGGGCAAGCCGGACGAGGCCTCGCATGGCGTGACCTATCAGCAGATCGATGCCTTCCTGCAGGGGCAGCCGGTGGATCAGGCAGCGTTCGATATCATCGTGGCTACCTACCGCAAGACCCAGCACAAGCGCGAATTGCCGTTCGCCCCGTAAAAGCTTCGCGGGACAAGCCCGCTCCCACAGGTACTCCACTTGATATCGATTAGTGGGGTACCTGTAGGAGCGGGCTTGTCCCGCGAATGGAGGGCTAAGCCCTCCACTGCATCAAGTCATTACTTGACTACAACCTTGCCTTTCATCATCGAGATGTGGCCCGGGAAGGTGCAGAAGAAGCTGTAATCGCCACCAGCTTCCAGCTTGGAAGTGTCGAACTTCACTTCGGTTTCTTTTTCTGGCGCACCGATCATCGCGGTGTGGGCGATGATGTTGGCGTTGTCTTCCTTCAAGTAGCCCTTGTCGATGCCCTGGGTCATGCCTTCAGTGGCAATGGCCTGCATGTCGGCAGTCTTGCTGATCACCAGGTTGTGGCCCATCACGTTCTTCGGCAGGTTGCCGGAGTGGGTCAGTTTGACGGTGAATTCCTTGCAGCTCTTGTCGACGGTGAATTCCTTGGTGGTATAGGACATCTGGTCCGTCGATTCGACCGTTACCGAGCACTCGGCTGCGAAGACAGAGGCGCTGGCGAGGGTCAGCAGGGATACCGCTACAGCTTTCGCAAACATCATGAATCTCCTTGGCAGGGTTTTATCAATTGCGAGACTGCCTGAAACCCCTGCCCCCCTTGCTGATGTGCATCAAAGGGGTGTCAAGTGGCCAGTCAGTTGAATTGTTCAATGGATTGTATACAACCAATCTAAGGGCACATCATGCCCTTTTAATAGACGATGGGACAACCTCTCATTTAGGAGCAACCGCAATGTCCCTCTCAAGTTTCATGAACAGCCTGCTTGCCGCGTACGCCCACGGCGCCAGTGGCGCGATCTGCGAGTTCTCGCGCCCCGAGTGAAGCCGGCCTTGGAACCGGCAGGCATCGGCCTTACCCTGTGCACGCATGTGACTGGAGATGAGCAATGCCTGTACGTTCCGTTTGTGTGTTCTGCGGTGCCAGCATCGGCGCCAACCCCGCCTACCGAGAAGCGGCCATCGCCCTCGGCCAGGCCATCGCCCGCCGCGGCCTGACGCTGGTGTATGGCGGTGGCGCTGTCGGCCTGATGGGCACCGTTGCCGACGCGGCCATGGCGGCGGGTGGCGAAGTGATCGGGATCATCCCCCAAAGCCTGATGAACGCCGAAATCGGCCACCGTGGCCTGACCCGCCTGGAGGTCGTGGACGGCATGCACGCGCGCAAGGCACGCATGGCCGAGCTGAGCGACGCCTTCATCGCCCTGCCAGGGGGCCTGGGCACGCTGGAGGAGTTGTTCGAGGTGTGGACCTGGGGCCAGCTGGGCTATCACGCCAAGCCGCTGGGCTTACTGGATGTGAATGGCTTCTACGAGAAGCTGGGCGGGTTCCTCGACCATATCGTCGAAGAAGGCTTCGTGCGGCCGCAGCATCGGGCGATGTTGCTGCTTGAACAGCAGGCCGATGCGCTGCTGGACGGGATGGAGCGGTTCGAGGCGCCGGTGCTGCCCAAGTGGGTCGACAAGCAACCTGATTGAAGGCTGACATGCTGGGGCCGCTTCACGGCCCATCGCAGGCAAGCCAGCTCCTACAAGAATTCGTGGGAGCTGGCGTGCCCCGATTCAGCGCGGAATGACGGGCTGGCGGGGCTTCTTACCCTTGCCGCCGCCACCCTTGGCTGCTTCCTTGCGCTCCTTGGCTGCCTGCTGGTTGCGGGCGAACGCGTCAGCCTTGGCCTTCTCGCGCTTGTCCCACGGCTTGCTGCCATCGCTGGCACGCGGTGGCAGCCCGGTGTGCTGGGTGAGGATCTTCTGCTCCTTGGCCACCTTGTGGCTCCCGGCCGGCGTCGAGTTCTTGCGCCGGGCACTCTGGTAGCTGTCGGTCTGCGGCTGGTGCAGCGGGATCAGCTGGTGCTTGCCCGGCCCGATCAAGTCGGCACGCCCCATGCGCTCCAGCGCCTCACGCAGCATCGGCCAGCCCTTCGGGTCGTGGTAGCGCAGGAACGCCTTGTGCAGGCGGCGTTGCTCCTCGCTCTTGACGATCTCCACGCCTTCGCTTTTGTATGTCACCTTGCGCAGCGGGTTCTTGCCCGAGTGGTACATGGCGGTGGCCGACGCCATGGGCGACGGGTAGAACGCCTGGACCTGGTCGGCGCGGAAGCCGTTGCCCTTGAGCCACAGGGCCAGGTTCATCATGTCTTCGTCGGTGGTGCCCGGGTGCGCGGCGATGAAGTACGGGATCAGGTACTGCTCCTTGCCCGCCTCTTTCGAGAACTTCTCGAACATGCGCTTGAAGCGGTCATAGGTGCCGATGCCCGGCTTCATCATCTTGTCCAGCGGGCCACGCTCGGTGTGCTCGGGGGCAATCTTCAGGTAACCGCCCACGTGGTGGGTGACCAGTTCCTTGACGTACTCCGGCGATTCCACGGCCAGGTCGTAACGCAGGCCCGAGGCAATCAGGATCTTCTTCACACCCGGCAGGGCACGCGCCTTGCGGTACAGCTCGATCAGCGAGCTGTGGTCAGTGTTGAGGTTCTCGCAGATACCAGGGAACACGCACGACGGCTTGCGGCAGTGCTTCTCGATGTCGTGGCTCTTGCAGGCGATGCGGTACATGTTGGCGGTCGGGCCGCCAAGGTCGGAGACCACGCCGGTGAAGCCCGGCACCTTGTCACGCATCTCTTCGATTTCGTGCAGGATCGACTCGTGCGAGCGGTTCTGGATGATGCGGCCTTCGTGCTCGGTGATCGAGCAGAAGGTGCAGCCACCAAAGCAGCCACGCATGATGTTCACCGAGAAGCGGATCATCTCGTAGGCCGGGATGCGCTCCTTGCCGTAGGCCGGGTGCGGAACACGGGCGTACGGCATGCCGAACACATAGTCCATTTCTTCGGTGGTCATGGGGATGGGTGGCGGGTTGAACCACACATCCACCTCACCGTGCTTCTGCACCAGGGCGCGGGCGTTACCCGGGTTGGTCTCCAGGTGCAGCACGCGGTTGGCGTGTGCATAGAGCACCGGGTCGTTACGCACCTTTTCGAACGATGGCAGGCGGATCACCGACTTTTCCCGGGTGACGGCCGGGCTGTCGAGAATCTGCACCACCTTGGCTTCGTTCGGGTCTTCCACCTCGCCCTTGGCCTGCTCGATGGCGCAGGCCTGGGTGTCCTGGGTGTTGACGTACGGGTTGATGATCTTGTCGACGCGGCCTGGGCGGTCGATGCGCGTGGAGTCGATCTCGTACCAGCCCTCTGGCGTGTCACGGCGCACGAATGCCGTGCCGCGCACATCGGTGATGCGCTCGATGCTCTCGCCCTGGGACAGGCGCTGGGCCACCTCGACGATCGCCCGCTCGGCGTTGCCGTACAGCAGAATGTCGGCGCTGGCGTCGATCAGGATCGAGTGGCGGACCTTGTCCTGCCAGTAATCGTAGTGGGCGATGCGGCGCAGCGACGCTTCGATGCCGCCCAGCACGATCGGCACATGCTTGTAGGCTTCCTTGCAGCGCTGGCTGTACACCAGGCTGGCGCGGTCCGGGCGTTTGCCGGCCAGGCCGCCAGGTGTGTAGGCGTCATCGGAGCGGATTTTCTTGTCCGCGGTGTAGCGGTTGATCATCGAGTCCATGTTGCCCGCGGCGACACCGAAGAACAGATTCGGCTCGCCAAGCTTCATGAAGTCGTCTTTCGACTGCCAGTTCGGCTGGGCAATGATGCCCACACGGAAGCCCTGGGCTTCCAGCAGGCGGCCGATGATGGCCATGCCGAACGACGCGTGGTCGACGTAGGCGTCACCGGTCACGATGATGATGTCGCAGGAATCCCAGCCGAGCAGATCCATCTCCTCCCTGCTCATTGGCAGGAAAGGTGCTGGCCCGAAGCATTCGGCCCAGTACTTGGGATAGTCGTAGAGTGGTTTGGCTGCTTGCATGTCAGTGACCGGTTTTGGTGTTCAGGGAAATCGCGGGCGCGGAATATAGCACAAATTTTGACCAAATCCGACTACAGAGGTCGGATTCATGGATCAGGCCTGCCTGGATTATTCGTCGTCGTCGAAGTTGTACATGCCCGGCGCGAGGTTCTCGAAGCGGGTGTACTTGCCAATGAACGCCAGGCGGATGAAGCCGATGGGGCCGTTACGCTGCTTGCCGATGATGATTTCGGCAATCCCCTTGTGCTCGGTCTCCGGGTGGTACACCTCATCCCGGTAAACGAACATGATCACGTCGGCGTCCTGCTCGATTGCACCGGATTCACGCAAGTCGGAGTTCACCGGGCGCTTGTTCGGCCGCTGCTCGAGGGAGCGGTTGAGCTGCGACAGGGCGATGACCGGGCAGTTGAATTCCTTGGCCAGGGCCTTGAGCGAGCGGGAGATCTCGGAAATTTCGTTGGTACGGTTGTCACCGGCCGAACCTGGAATCTGCATCAGCTGCAGGTAGTCGACCATGATCATGCCGATCTCGCCGTGCTCACGCGCCAGGCGGCGGGTACGCGCGCGCATCTCCGACGGGCTGATGCCGGCGGTATCGTCGATGAACAGCTTGCGGTCGTTGAGCAGGTTGACCGCCGAGGTCAGGCGCGGCCAGTCGTCATCGTCCAGTTGGCCGGAACGCACCTTGGTCTGGTCGATACGGCCCAGGGACGAAAGCATACGCATGATCAGCGACTCACCTGGCATCTCGAGGGAGAACACCAGCACGGCCTTGTCGGTCCGCAACACGGCGTTTTCCACCAGGTTCATGGCGAAGGTGGTCTTGCCCATCGACGGACGGCCAGCAACGATGATCAGGTCGGCCGCCTGCAGGCCGCTGGTCTTCTCGTCCAGGTCGGTGTAGCCGGTGGAGACACCGGTGATGTCGCTGTCGGAGTTGAACAGCGTGTCGATCCGGTCGATGGCCTTGGTCAACAGCTCGTTGACCCCCACCGGGCCACCGGTCTTCGGCCGCGCCTCGGCGATCTGGAAGATCTGCCGCTCGGCGTCGTCGAGGATTTCTTCGGCGTTGCGGCCCTGCGGGTTGAAGGCGTTGTCGGCGATGTCGGTACTGATGCTGATCAGCTGGCGCAACGTGGCCCGCTCGCGAATGATCGCAGCGTACGCCTTGATGTTGGCCACCGATGGCGTGTTCTTGGCCAGCTCGGCCAGGTACGCCAGGCCGCCGACCTGGGTCGACAGGCCTTCCTTGTCCAGTTGCTCGTGCAGGGTGACGACGTCGAACGGCTGGTTGGCGTCCGCCAGCTTGTGCACGGCACGGAAGATCAGGCGGTGGTCATGCCGATAGAAATCGCCATCCGAAACCTGATCCAGCACCCGCTCCCAGGCGTTGTTGTCCAGCATCAGGCCACCGAGCACGGCCTGTTCGGCCTCGATGGAATGCGGCGGCACCTTGAGGGCAGCGGTTTGCAGGTCTAGCTGGTCGGGATTGGTGATCTCGTTCATGGCCACGAAAGAATTCTGGAGGATGAAAAAGACAAAGGGCACGGCCTGTAAAGAACAGGACCGTGCCCGATGTTAACCGGCAAGCCCGCCAGGGGCCAGCCAGTCAGCGCAGCTTAGGCAGCTACGACGACCACACGTACGGTGGCTTCAACGTCGCTGTGCAGGTGCACGGCTACGTCGTATTCGCCAACCTGACGGATGGTGCCGTTCGGCAGACGAACTTCAGCTTTGGCCACTTCAACGCCGGAGGCGGTCAGGGCGT
>Ga0213824_1000467_pt1 | contig 31038 bp, 33 predicted proteins | sample MC6MC0906MG_FD_179892 | JGI IMG/M metagenome (GOLD analysis project Ga0213824, IMG submission 179892) | Enriched soil aggregate microbial communities from Iowa State University, Ames, United States - MC6-MC0906-MG | ecosystem: Environmental > Terrestrial > Soil > Unclassified | place: USA: Iowa...
GTATTTCTGTACAGGACGTATCTCACTAAAATATTTTATAAACCTCGTGAGTTCTTGCTTACGAGGTTTTACTTTTTCTTCCGTTTTCGCTACTATATTGTTAAAAGGAGGGAAAATAATGGCTCAATCAAAGGCGAAAAAGAAGCGAATGCATATTAAACGGACTGTTGGTAAGGATGTGGAGAAAAATCGTCAATCTAGTTCCTTCAGTACACATGAACGTACCACCAAAACAAAGAATGAGAAAATGGAACACGACTTCACTAAACATAAAAAGCAGTATTAGGATGACTAATTCATATCCTATACTGCTTTTTTTATATCGATCCTTCCTATAGTTGATAGAAGGTTTTCGTATTCTGCATAATAATTTGAGCCGCTTCCTGTATGGACAACCCCTTAATGGACGCAATCACCTCAAGCGTCGTATGCATCATCCACGGAGACGTACGTTTATTTGTAAAAGGTCCTTCAAACGGCCACGGACCATCTGTTTCTACCATCATCAGATCGATTGGGTAAACTTGAATTAACCGCTGAATCTCCTCTTCATACAACGCATCAGGCGTTATGGAGATAAAATAACCTTGCCGGATCATGCGTTTCACAACGGCCTCGTCCCCTTTAAACCAATGAAAATGAGCCTGACGATGCTGATGCTTTTCAAGTAAATCACACACGATGGTAGCGTCCTCATACACAGCATGCAAAACAATCGGTACCTTAAGTTCTTTCGCCAATACGATAAAACGTTCTAATAAAGCCTCATATGGACGAACATCTAAGGCTTTTTCTTGCCTTAAATAATAAGGTAAACCAACCTCACCTACCGCCACCATGTCATCTTTATGAGAACGAATCCAATCAAATAAAGCATTTTCTTCGATTTGACTTGGTAAAGGTTGTTCAGGATGGAAACCAAAAGCTGCCTTCACTTTTGGATAGGTCTTCGCTGTATCCAATGTTCTTTGACAAGAGGATAGCTGCATGCTCACCGCAATCAATGTCTCCACTTCTTCCAATAAAGACGGTATCTCCCCATCGTTATACTGATCTAAATGGATATGAGCATCAATCAACATACATATCCCCCTTTTCTTCCTGTAAATACTTAAATAACTGTTGTTTCAAGGCTGTGAATGTGGCTGAATGCCGAATTTCCTCTTTACGTGGTCGCTCAAACGGCACAATGATTTCTTTTTTCACTGTTGCAGGGCGTTTCGATAAAACAAGTATACGATCCGCTAAAAAGAGTGCTTCTTCAATACTATGTGTGACAAATAAAATGGATTTTCGATACTCCTCCCAAATGGATAAAAGCCATGCCTGCATTTCCAGTCTTGTAAATTCATCCAGCGCAGAAAATGGTTCATCCAGACATAAAATGGGCTTGTCGCTGACAATGGCACGAATAAATGATACTCGCTGCTGCATCCCACCGGATAGCTCATTTGGATAGGCCTGCATAAAGGATATAAGCCCAACCTTCTCTAACCACCCCTTCGCACGTTCAATGTTAGGTTTTTGCTGTAATTCCTCCACAATCGTCACATTTTCGATAATGGTACGCCATGGCAGTAGACATGGCTGCTGTGGCATATAGCCAATCGTTCCTCTTTTTTGCTGAATATCCTCCCCATTTAATAATATGGCCCCTTGATCAATCGAAGAGACGCCTCCAATTAATTGGAAAAGGGTGCTCTTCCCACTGCCGGATGGGCCCACTATGGCCACAAACTCACCATCCTTGACATCAAAGGATAAATTGTCCAGCACCTGTAAACTGTCAAAGGACTTAGCGATGTTTTGAATGCTGAGCATGGTAACCTCTCCCCTTTACCGTAAATTTTTCAATCAAGCGAATACTACTAAACAACAATAAGCTTAACAAGACAATCGCAAAAATTGCTACAAACACTCGATCCGTACGGAAGGAAGATTGTGCTAAGGTCATGTAAACACCTATTCCCTTTTTGGCACCAAGCCATTCTGCAATAACAGCGCCCATTACGCTGTAAGTAGCAGCAATTTTTACACCTGAGAAAATAGCTGGATAGGCATGTGGCCATTCTAGCTTCCAAAACGTTTGTGCCTTTGTTGCACCAATCATCTCAAAATAATAGTTTAGCTCGGGTGCTGTTTGACGAAAGCCGTCCATTGCCGCAATGACGATGGGGAAAAAGCACACTAGACAAATAATGATAAGCTTTGGTAATAAACCAAAGCCAAACCAAATAATTAGCAGCGGTGCTAACACAAGAATCGGTATATTTTGCGACATAATTAGAATCGGATAAAACAACTCCCGAATGAATGTAAAACGATGCAAAACAATCGCCATCGAAAGACCACAACCAACCCCAATGGCAAGTCCTAGCAAAGCTAACTGCACTGTAGCTAGGGCATGTGGCAGGAATGTTTGATATGATTGTAAGCCTTCTACTAAAATAATGCTTGGTGCTGGCAGGAGCCAAGGAGGAACAGCCGCTATATGCACAACAAGCTCCCATATGAATAAGAGGAAGGCGATAAAAATTATCGTCCTTCCCTTTTGTAATGTGCGTTTCATGATTGATATTTCTCCGTTAAAGTATCCATCGTAATGCCATTAGGTTGATATAAAATTTTCACTTGTGTAATGACATTAATCGCACCAATCTCGATCATCTTGACATTCATTTTTTCAATGATTTGAAGCAGCATTGTGAGCTCACCTTCCATCGTTGTTTCAAGTGGATGCACCTCATATTTCACACCAGATGCATCAATGACAGCAATTGCCGCATCAACATAAGGAATTACGTCCTCATATTTTTCTGTTTTCGGAATGATTTGGACACTGATTAATGAATTTGCCATTTTAATTGACCTCCTTTTTCGGTAAGTAATTATTTGTAAAGGCTTGTTTAGCATCAAATTCGCCCTCTAATACCTTGTTGCTAGACATCCACTTTGCATAATTTTCCCACACAGAAAGTTTTTGCTCTCCCCATTGTTTAGCATCATCCTGATACTTATCGGCCAACCACTCTTGACTTTTATGCACTAACTCTTTATCTAAATCTGGAGCAGCTTCGATTAGAATATCAGCCGCTTCACTCGGGTTATTTATTGTATATTCATAGCCCTTCGATGTAGCTGCAACAAAGGCTTTGACTACGTCTGGATTATTTTGAATCATTTTTTCATTCGTTGCTAGAACTGGTGTATAGTAATCTAGCTGATCACTGTAGTCCGTTAAATACAGCATATTAACTTTTTCTCCACGAAGCTCTGCCTCAATACCTGTCCATGCATAATAAATCCAAGCAAAGTCGATATCCTTTTTCATCATCGTGAAGAAATCTAAATCCCCTGCATTAACGATATCTAATTTATTGATATCGGCATTGTCAGTTTGCATTAATGATTGTAATACTGCTTGTTCGAGCGGTGCTCCCCAACCACCATAAGTTTTTCCTTCAAAATCTTTTGGTGATGTAATGCCTTTTGCAGCAATAGAAGCAAAGCCAGATGTATTATGCTGAATAATAGCTGCGATAGAGACCAGCGGCACATCTTGTACACGTGCCTGTGTAATGCCTTCTTGATAGCTCACGCCAAACTCTGCCTTTCCAGAAGCAACAAGCTGATCTGCGCCCGCCTCACCAGGCATAATAATATCAACATCTAAGCCCTGTTCCTCAAAATAACCGAGTTTTTTTGCGACATACAGTCCTGTATGATTCGTATTCGGTGTCCAATCCAGTACCACAGACACCTTTTTCAGCTTGTCAGTTGACTGCTTGTCCTCCTTGTCACTACAGCCCACTAAAGTCAAAAGTGCTGCGAATAGAATAAATAACCATTTTTTCATGCTAAGTCCTCCCAGTTTGTAATATGAAAGTGTTCATGAATGAATGTCGTCACCAGAAGAAAGCGTAATATACGGTTGGTAAGATAGTGCTTGGAAAACAAAAAAACGCCTAGGATTCCTCCCAGACGTAATGCAATCAATCTTCAAAAACTTTTGCTTTTTTGAATAGATGTTCCCTACGCTGGTACGAGCCAAATCAGGTTCAAAGGGTCAGTGTCTATCGGACACAATCTCAGCTAGCCATTACTAGCCCCCCTACATTCTTTCGCTATGAACTTTTCGATGATTATTATACCCATAGTTGATGTAAATTGACAAGGTGCTATTTTCGGATAGTCGTTCCACTCAAATAAATAGCCCAGTCTCTTAAGAGAGCTGGGCATGATTTTAGCTTGGTTTTTGTTCTTTTTTGGCCGTTAAGACATGTGAAATGGCCCCATCTGTTGCAATATCCACTTTAAACGAACCATTGGAATGGCGATCAGCGCGCGTCAGTGCTTGGATATCAATGACCTCTTGTACGCCTTTTTCGGTTTCAATAACAACCTGCTCATCGTCTGCTGCTTGAATTACAGCGACAATTCGATGAGGATTTGCTTTTAATTCTGTTAAGACTTTAAGGCCTCGTTTGGCACGGCTCGCGATTTCTACCTCAGCGACATTCATTTTCTTCACAGCCCCGCGCTGTGTCACAATAACGACATATTGCGTTTCATCTGGTTGTAGTACATTGACTCCAACTAAAGCTTCCCCATCTTTTAGCGTGATACCTTTCACACCGCCCGTTTTTACACCGGTTACTGGTAATTCCTCAATTGGGAAACGAATCGCATACGCTGTATCTGTTGTTAATAGGAGTTCCACATCATCGGTCATAAACGATGCATAGATCATTGCATCGCCAGCTTTAACATTCATTGTTTTAATAGGCTTCGAATAACGTGTCACCGCATAATCTGCGAGTGGTGAACGTTTAATTTGTCCATCTTTCGTAGCCGTAAAGATATACGTATTTGGCTGTTCGAATGTTTCGAAGCCATAAACAGCAATAATCGACTCATCTTCACCTGTTGGCACGATACTAGAGATATGCTGACCGAGATCCTTCCAACGAATATCAGGCAGTTCGTGGACAGGCTGATAAATATAATTCCCGCGATTTGTAAACAGTAATAGATGGTGTTGCGTATTCAAGTTTGCTTCATACAATAAGTAATCGGAATCCTTCATCGCAAAATCTTGACCATTGGAAGCGGCATGAGATCGTGTGGATGTGCGTTTAATATAGCCATCTTTCGTAACCGTCACAACAACCTCTTCACTTGGGACAAGAAGATCTAATGTAATTTTAATTTCCTCAATTTCTTGCTCTATTTTCGAGCGACGTGGCTCTGTGAAGCGTTTTTTAATATCTAGTAATTCTTGTTTAATGACGCGCACAAGCTTGGCCTCACTTTGCAGAATTCCCTCTAGCTTGGCAATCAATGAGTTTAAATCATCTTGTTCTTGACGAAGTTCTGTAATATCGGTATTTGTTAAACGGTATAATTGCAAGCTCACAATTGCCTCTGCTTGTACCTCGGTAAAATCGAACTTCGCTTGTAAATTCTGCTTGGCATCCTTCTTATCGTTAGAAGAACGAATTGTAGCAATGACTTCGTCTAAAATAGATAACGCTTTAATTAATCCTTCTACGATATGTGAGCGATCCTTTGCCTTTTGTAAATCATAGATAGAACGGTTTGTAACCACTTCTTTTTGGTGCGTAATATAGGCATCCAGCAATAATGGCAATGTCATCATCGTTGGGCGACGATTATGAATCGCAATCATATTAAAATTGTAAGCTACCTGTAAATCTGTTGTTTTGAATAAGTATTGTAGAATCCCTTGTCCAGGTACATCTTTTTTCAGCTCGATCACGACACGTAACCCCGTACGGTCTGATTCATCCCGAATTTCAGCAATCCCTTCTAGACGTTTATCTACACGCTGCTCATCAATTTTTTTCACAAGATTCGCTTTATTCACATCATATGGTAATTCTGTAACAACAATCTGCTCTTTGCCACCCTTGATAGATTCCACCACAGCTTGCGCACGTACTATAATTTTACCGCGCCCTGTTTCATATGCTTTTTTAATGCCATCCACACCTTGAATAATACCGCCTGTTGGGAAATCTGGACCTTTGATTACTGTCATCAATTCATCCACTGTCGCAGTAGGCTTGTCTAAGCGCATCAATACAGCATCCAGCACTTCATCTAACGCATGAGGTGGAATATCTGTCGCATAACCGGCTGAAATCCCTGTAGAGCCGTTTACTAATAGATTAGGGAAACGAGCTGGTAAAACAGTTGGCTCCATATCTTGATCATCAAAGTTTGGCACGAATTCAACCGTTTTCTTACCAATATCTCGTAGCATTTCAGCAGCAATCGCAGACAGTCTTGCCTCTGTATAACGCATGGCAGCAGGAGGATCTCCATCTACCGAACCGTTGTTCCCATGCATCTCAATGAGCATATGACGGGCTTTCCAATCCTGACTCATCCGCACCATCGCTTCATAGACAGAGCTATCTCCATGCGGATGGTAATTACCGATTACGTTTCCGACTGTTTTAGCTGATTTACGGAACGGTTTATCATTTGTATTACCTTCCGTAAACATCGCATATAAAATACGACGCTGTACTGGTTTAAGACCGTCACGTGCATCTGGCAACGCGCGGTCTTGAATAATATATTTACTATAGCGACCAAAGCGGTCACCCATTACTTCTTCTAAAGGTAAATCTTGAAACTTTTCTGTACTACTCATGCTTGGTCCTCCTCTTGTTGGATGAATTCATTTTCTAAAATGTTGGCATCATCCTCCATGCCGAAGTCTACATTGGCTTCGATCCATTTACGACGTGGCTCTACTTTATCGCCCATTAACGTCGTGACACGTCTCTCTGCACGTGCACCATCCTCGATTGTGACACGAATCAATGTCCGTGTGTCAGGGTTCATCGTTGTATCCCATAGCTGGTCTGCATTCATCTCACCAAGACCTTTATAGCGCTGTAATATGTAACCCTTTCCAACTTTTTTGATGGCACTTTGTAAATCGTTTTCTGTCCAAGCATATTCGATTACTTCTTTTTTTCCTGTACCTTTAGAAACCTTATACAATGGTGGTAACGCTATAAAGACTTTGCCTGCCTCGATAAGCGGACGCATATATCGATAGAAGAACGTTAATAGCAGTACTTGAATATGGGCGCCATCCGTATCGGCATCGGTCATAATGACCACTTTATTGTAGGCTGAATCATCTACAGCAAAATCCGTACCAACGCCAGCCCCAATCGCATGAATAATGGTTGAAATTTCTTCGTTTTTCATAATATCTTGTAGCTTGGCTTTTTCCGTGTTAATGACTTTCCCGCGAAGTGGTAATATCGCTTGGAATGTACGATCTCGACCTTGTTTCGCAGAACCACCCGCTGAATCACCTTCGACTAGGTATAATTCATTTTTGGCCGCATTACGTGACTGTGCAGGCGTTAATTTTCCTGACAGAATGGTACTACCCTTTTTGTTTTTCTTACCATTTCGTGCGTCCTCACGCGCTTTACGAGCCGCTTCACGCACTTGTTGCGCCCGAATCGCTTTACGCACAAGAGAAGCCGACAATTCAGCATTTTCCTCTAGCACATACAAAATTTGCTCAGACACCACACTATCTACTGCAGAACGAGCCTCACTTGTACCAAGCTTGCCCTTTGTTTGTCCTTCAAATTGTAGTAAATGCTCTGGAATACGGACAGAAACGATAGCAGCTAGGCCTTCGCGAATATCTGTTCCTTCTAGGTTTTTATCCTTGTCCTTTAATAAACCAATTTTCCTTGCATATTCATTAAAGACACGCGTCAACGCTGCTTTTGCACCTGTTTCATGTGTCCCACCATCACGTGTACGTACATTATTAACAAACGACAAAATCGTTTCAGAATAACCATCGTTATATTGGAAGGCAAACTCTACTTCAATATCGTCTTGAATCCCTTCAACATATTTTACAGGATGAAGAACATCTTTCTCTTCATTCAAATACGCAACGAAAGCTTCAATGCCGTTCTCATAAAAGAACACATCACTTTTGCCTTCCTCGCGCTCATCGATTAATTCAATTTTTAAGCCCTTTAATAAAAAAGCTGACTCCCGTAAACGTTCTGCTAACGTATCATAATTGAATTTTGTGACAGAGAAGATCGTTTCATCTGGTAGGAAATGGACAAGCGTACCTGTCTGCTTTGTTTGACCAATTTCTTCAAGTGTTGTCACTGGATGTCCACCATGTTCGAAACGCTGGCGATATTTCTTACCATCACGATGGATGGTTACCTCTAAAAATGTTGATAGCGCATTCACGACAGAGGAACCTACACCGTGCAAGCCACCACTCGTTTTATAACCGCCCTGTCCAAACTTCCCACCAGCGTGTAAGACGGTAAAAATAACTTCAGGGGTAGGTTTACCCATCTTATGCATACCTGTTGGCATTCCACGACCAAAGTCGCGTACGCTAAGACTCTGGTCTTTGTGAATCTTGACAATAATATGAGATCCAAAGCCAGCCAATGCTTCATCCACCGCATTATCGACGATTTCATACACAAGGTGATGAAGTCCACGGCCATCTGTCGAACCGATATACATGCCTGGTCGTTTGCGCACCGCTTCTAATCCTTCTAATACTTGTATAGCGTCATCATTATAGACGCTAGGTGACTGTTTATTCGTCAAAAAAATTCCCCTCCAAAAAACAAACACATGTTCTATTTATGTTCTCATCCTAATAATAATAGCATTTCCTGTCAATAGCTAGCGACAGGTCCAATCAAATTTTTAAAAATTGCTCACAGTTTTAATGAACATAATCAATAGTAAACATCTTCAACAGTTGCTTAAAATTGGTATTTAAGCAAGACAGACTGCTACTAGTATCCGTAAACACCTGACGCATCATAGCTTATTTAGTTGCAATATACATAATTGTCTTCTGCGTCATTGTGATGTAAATGAATAAAGTTAGACTTCTATTCTACCAAAGGAATGAACGATTGACAAAATTGCCATTTTGCCTATATTTTAATAAAGGATTTTTTCGCTCCTTGAAAAAATCATGTCTAAAAGCCTATCTCCAACTTATTTAGTTTCTTTTGTATTGAATTCAAGGCCCGTTGCGAAATCTCCTTCATATCATTGTAGATTAGCAAGAAAAAGTGTAAAATACTTGTTACAAACTATTAGTACCAAGTGATGGACTATGAATGAAAGGAGTCCAACTATGATCAATGGACTTATTATTTTATGTGCGTATCTAATCGGCTCTATACCTTCAGGGCTTTGGATAGGTAAAGTTTTTTATAATACCGATATTCGTGAACACGGAAGCGGTAATCTAGGGGCAACCAATACGTTCCGCACGTTAGGAAAAAAAGCAGGTATTGTTGTGACCGTGATGGATGTTTTAAAAGGTACTGCCGCTGTCTTACTGGTGGCACTTCCAGTATTCTCAGACAGTTCTATACATTCCTTATTACTAGGTCTTGTTGCTGTTATCGGCCATATGTTTCCAATCTTCGCCAATTTTCGTGGTGGGAAAGCAGTTGCCACATCAGCAGGTGTGTTATTAGGGTATTCATGGCCATTGTTTGTCTTACTCCTTATTGCTTTTATTGTGACATTGAAAATCACAAAAATCGTCAGCTTAACATCTATGATAGCCGCTTTAGTAGCACTTATTTATTCTATCGTTTATTATTTTGTTACAGGTGACTTTGCATTAAGCATCTTGGTAGCCTTTTTATTTACCTTTATTATCTATCGTCACCGTGCCAATATTACACGTATTAAAGACGGCACCGAGCCAAAGGTAAAATGGCTTTAAGAAGAGAGGAGCATTCGCTATGAAAATTGCACTGACAGATGAAGCCTTACAATGGTTCAAACATGAGATGGAAGTAGAACCAGGTGATACTATTCGCTTTTATGCACGCTATGGTGGCTCTAGTCCTTTTCACGAAGGCTTTTCACTTGGCATGACACGAGAAGAGCCCATTGCCATTGGGGTAGAAACAGTCATTGATGGCGTAACCTATTACATCGATGAAAAAGATCTATGGTTCTTTAACGATCACAATTTACACGTGGACGTGGATGCTAGTCAAGATGAATTACAATACGAGTATCGTACATAAAGCAGTATTTTCCTTTCAGTCTCTGAAAGGAAATGCTGTTTTTTTTAGAAAATAGCTAGAATTTCATTCCCTTTTTCGTTTATCTCCTCACAAAGTTGTCCATTCTATAGATAATGAACACACCCACTTGAGGAGGAAAACGCATGTCCATATCTAACAATATCGATCCCTCCCCATCCCTTACAAAGGACGATTTACTAAATACTTCCCTTGCCAAAAATATAAAAGTCATTCAAAACACACTTGGTCATAGCAATGACATTATCATACGTGAAATTACGATTGGTGAAGCTGAACCTCATCGGCTTGCCATTATCTCGATTGATGGCTTATCCGATAAAACAACGATTTCGGATTCTGTTATTGGTAAACTAATGGCCAATATTGAGGAAGAAGAAGAAATTGAAATAACAACCATCAATCAATATGTGCGAAGTTCCTATTTAACTGTTGGTGATGTGATGAATATTGAGCATTTTACCCCACTTTATCATGCCATACTTAATGGTGAAACTGTCATTTTATTAGACGGCTTTGCGGAAGGCATTGTGACAAGCACGAAAAGTGCTAAGGACAGAGCTGTGGCAGAGCCATCGACCGAATCCGTTATTAGAGGACCTCGGGAGTCCTTTACCGAAACGTTGCGTACGAATACGGCGCTCATTCGCCGCAAAATAAAAAGTCCAAATCTTTGGATTAAGTCACGTGTCATTGGAGAGGTGACCCAAACAGATGTCGCTGTGATGTATATAAATGGTATAGCCAGTGACAAAATTGTAGCCGAGGTGTTAGCGCGGTTAGATCGCATTAATATCGATGGCATCTTGGAAAGTGGGTATATTGAGGATCTTATTCAAGACTCTAAAAATTCCATGTTTCCAACCATCTATAACTCCGAACGTCCAGATGTAATTGCTGGCGAATTATTAGATGGCAAAGTAGCGATTCTAGTGGATGGCACCCCCTTTGTTTTAGTGGTGCCTGCATTATTTACATCTTTTTTGCAATCAGCAGAAGACTACTATCAGCATTGGATCATTAGTTCCCTTATTCGAATCTTACGTTTCTTTGGTATTAGTTTGGCATTAGTAGCACCATCGCTCTATGTTGCGATTACTACATTTCATCAAGAAATGCTGCCAACGCCTATGCTCATTAGTATTGCTTCACAACGAGAAGGCGTGCCCTTCCCTGCTGTAGTCGAAGCACTTATTATGGAGCTTGCCTTTGAGATACTACGAGAGGCAGGGCTTCGTATGCCTAGAACAATCGGTCCTGCGGTGTCCATCGTGGGTACGCTAGTAATTGGCCAGGCGGCGGTAGATGCCGGTGTTGTCTCGGCTGTTATGGTTATTATCGTAGCATTAACAGCCATTTGTAGCTTTTTATTCCCTGCCTATGGTTTGTCAAATACAATTCGTGTACTTCGCTTTCCATTAATGATTTTAGCTGCCATGTTTGGTCTATTTGGCGTTATGTTTGGCATTATAATAATTATTCTTCATTTATGCAGCATTCGTTCATTTGGTGTACCGTATTTAAGCCCATTCGCGCCATTCATTATACAGGATCAAAAAGATGCTTTTTTATTGCTCCCTCGTAGATTTTTATTAACACGTCCTCGTTTGGTCAATCAGAAAAACGTTGTCAGAGGGCATAAATATGTTGCAAGAACAGGCAGAAAATAAAACTACTAAACAAATGAGGAATGGAATATGGCAAAAGTAAAAGTAATTTGCTTCCTATGCATCCTCACTTTACTGTTAAGTGGTTGCTGGAGTAAGCGTGAATTAAATGAATTAGCCATCGTTGTAGCGCTTGGTATAGACAAAGTAGAAGATGAGTTTGAGATTACCGTTCAAATCGTTGATCCTAGTGAGGTTTCAATGCGTCAAGCTTCCACTCAGCGCTCCCCAGTTATCAGCTATCATTCGAAAGGGGAGACGATTTTTGACGCCATTCGCAAAATGACGACCCTTGCTGCACGGAAACCATATTTTGCCCATCTACAGGTAGTCGTTTTAGGTGAAGACCTCGCTAAGGAAGGAATCAGTGATTCATTAGATTTAATTGCGCGAGATCATGAATTTAGAAAGGATTTCGATGTCGTTATGTCTCATGAAGCTACAGCTAAGGAAGTGTTAAATGTACTAACACCCATCGAAAAAGTGCCTGCTAATAAAATCTTAAATTCCCTCACCGTTTCTGAGAAAGTTTGGGGCTCTACAATAGCTGTTAATATTGACGAATTAGTCTCTACACTTAGCAATAAGGAGAATGGGGCATTGATTTCTGCGATTGAAGTTCATGGTGATAAACGATTAGGGATCGATCAAACGAATGTCCAACGTGTCAAAACACCTGTTTTGTTAAAGTATGCCGGATTAGCAGTCTTTAAAGAAGATAAATTCGTTGGTCTACTTTCGGAGGGAGAAAGTAAAAGTGTTAGCTTCCTTAGCGATAAAATACAAAGTACGATTGAAATCGTCGCCTGTCCAAAACAAGGTACCCTCTCAACTGAAATTACGAGTTCTACAACAAAGGTAAAAGGTTCGTTTCAAAATGGGAAACCGAAAATTGATGTTCAAATAAACGTGGAGCAAAATGTGGGAGAGGTCGAATGTGAAATCAATCTATCGAAAAATAAAACGATTGATTATATCAATAAAAAAACAGCACAAGGCATCGAAGAACGTATTGAAAAAACATTAGAGAAAATACAGCAACAATACCAAGTAGATGTTTTAGGCTATGGTGATGCCCTACATCGTGCAGATGCAAAACAGTGGAAAAAAATCAAAAAGGATTGGTCAACCATCTTTCCTGATCTACCAATCCATGTTCATGTTAAAGTGACAACACAAGGTTTAGGCACAATGCAAAACTCATTATTAAAAAAGCCAAAGGAGGGATAGTGGATTGGTACTAGCAATAGCCATCTTAATCATTTCAATCATCATTGCATTACTATATATCCCGAAACTTAAAAAGCAACAGGAGACCAAAACCATTCTTGTTTTTTCAATCCTATTACTAATTGGAACAGCGCTTAATATGGGTATTGCTCTCAAAATAAATATCCCGAGTCCTCTAGATTTTATAACCTTTATTTTTACGCCAATTAAAGATTTTATCGTTTCACTCACAAAATAGTAGACACATCGACATGTATTGGAGGGGTAGTTAAATGGAAAAAGAAATCATTAGTTCAAGACAATTTACAATCATAACATTCCTCCTTTCTATCGGTACTGCCATCTTAATCGTCCCTTCAAGTATTGCAAGCTCTAGTAAGCAAGATGCGTGGATTGCTGCAAGTATTGGTGTTGTCCTTAGTTTGCTTGTTGTGAAATTATTTTTGACGCTAGGCAACCAAACACCGACATTGAATTTTATTGAGGCAAATGAAAAAATTCTTGGTCGCTTTTTTGGAAAAATCACCGTGATTGGCTTCCTTTCTCTTACCCTATTTGCGGGAGGAGAATTATTGTATTTTATTGGTGCCTTTATGAAAACAGAGGTAATGCCGGAGACGCCTACAATGGCATTTGCCTTGTTGTTTATTATTATAATTATGTATGCTACCTATTTAGGGATAGAAAACTTTGCTCGTTCAGCAGAAATACTTTTCCCTATGTTTGTCTTAATTTTTATTTTCTTTGTTGTAAGTATCACCCCACAAATTAAGTTTGAAAATATACAACCGATTATGGAAGCATCCAAAACATCCATCTTATATAGTATCATCCGCTTTATAAGTGTCTTTTCTTTTTCGTTGGTTATGTTATTAATGATTTACCCTGCTAGTGTCAATGTCCAGCAATCCTCAAAGAAAGGATTTTACATAGGCATGCTTCTCGGTGGATTTGTTCTAGTAACATTGATTACTCTATCCATTTTAGTATTAGGGCCAGCTAACACGGCTTCGCGAACTTTCCCTAGTTATGCTCTAGCACAAAGAATCTCTATCGGAAATTTTTTACAGCGCATTGAAATTATTATGGCTTTTATGTGGATTGTATCCATTTTTATTCGAACGTTTATGTACTTCTATACAACTGTTGTGGGGATTGCACAAATTATGAAATTGAAGGATCATCGCCCACTTATTTTACCAATGGGTATTATTATGGTCGGACTTTCGCAAATTGTTCACCCAGACATCGTCCATTCCAACATTTATAATGATGAGATTTGGCCCATTTATGCATTTGTTTGCACCATTTTATTACCCATACTTCTCCTTATTGTAGCTGTTATTCGTAATCGAAAATCACAGGGGAACGAAGCCAAAACGGTGAATGGAGAAAATAAGCAAGAGAATGAGGCTAACGCAGGTAATGCGGATTCTAATCAACAGAGTCAGACTAATACAAACAACACGGATTCTAATCATCAAAATCAGGATAATACAAACAATTCGGATTCTAATCAACAGAGTCAGACTAATACAAACAACACGGATTCTAATCATCAAAATCAGGATAATACAAACAATTCGGATTCTAATCAACAGAGTCAGACTAATACAAACAACACGGATTCTAATCATCAAAATCAGGATAATACAAACAATTCGGATTCCAATCAATCGAATCAGACGAATACAGGCAATACAAATTCTAACCAGGAGCATCAGCCAAAATCAGACAATGCGAAAACTAACCAGGAAAATCAAGAATAACAAAAGTCTAATTCCTTCTGCAGATTGAGAAGAAATTAGACTTTTAAATGGTTACTTAAATATGATATTCAATTTCGTCTACGAAATCCCATTCATATGGCGTCTCTTGATATACGTAGTAGTTCAACCAGTTGGAGAACAATAAATGCGTATGTGCACGCCATGTATTCATCGGTTCCTTTGCTGGATCATCATTTGGGAAGTAGTTGACTGGAACTTCTATATCAACACCCTTCGCAACATCACGACTGTATTCATCTGCTAACGTTGTGGCATCATATTCTAAATGACCTGTAATCATAATGTTTTTATTATCTTTAGATTGTACAATGAACACACCTGCATCCTCTGAATAGGATAATAAGCGTAAGTCTGGATGATTGCGTACCTCGTCAATCGAAACAGATGTATAGCGAGAATGAGGAGCTGTAAATAAATCACTAAAGCCTCGTACTAAATCCACCGTTAAATCGGTAATCACATGGGAATAAACGCCTGAGCATTTAGCAGAAAGCTCGACCTTTCCAATCCCATAATGGTGGTATAACGCAGCTTGTGCCCCCCAACATATATGTAGCACGGATGTCACATTCTTTTTAGACCAATCCATAATTTCTGAAATTTCCTGCCAATAGTTAACGTCTTCAAACGCCATTTTTTCTACTGGCGCCCCAGTAATGATCATACCATCATAGCGTCTGTGACGAATTTGATTGAACGTCGTGTAGAATAATTGTAAATGTGATTTACTCACATTTTTAGATTCATGAGTAGCCGTGTTTAAAAAAGTAATATTCACTTGTAATGGTGTATTTCCAAGTAAACGTAGTAATTGTAGTTCTGTCTTTTCTTTTTCGGGCATCAAATTTAAGATTAAAATATTTAATGGACGAATTTGTTGTGTTAGCGCACGATCCTCTTCCATAACGAAGATTTTTTCCTCACGTAAGTGTTCCCCAGCAGGTAAATTTTTTGGAATATTAATTGGCATCTAGCGTTCCCCTCTCTCTTATTGCTCTCTTTTTAAAAATTAAAAAATCCCCCACATTCCATACGAGATAGAATGAGAAGGATTTTTTCACGTTCACTCTTATCTCTCAAAGGAATATCCTTTGCTGGAAGTAGCACCTTTCTAACATGTGTTAGAGGTTGCTGAAGCTTCATCGGGCCAAATCCCTCAGCTTCTCTTGATAAGATTATTTAATTACCTTGAATTGTAACATGAACTAGTTAGAATATCAATAATTCATAGAATATTTTGTTATTCCTATGCATGTTCCACATTGAATTGATGAACACTAAGCTTGCTGTATATGGTTTTACTACATGAAATTTTATGGTAAACATGCCGCTATTATGTTACCATATATCTTTAGTAATAGAGAGGAACGTGAATACTTTGATTAATATTGAATTTCCAAAACCAGACGTAGTCATTCGTCAACGCGAACAAGATGTAAAACCAGGTGATGTCCCAATCACACCATATTTTGGTTTCATTGACTTCCATAAAATCACTCGTGATAATGGCGGCATTTTCTTATTCTATAATGAAAAGAATGAACTATTATTTGTCGGCAAAGCACGTAAAATTCGCCAACGTGTAAAAAAACATTTTGAGGACAATGTATCTCCGATGAGAAATCATCGTGATGAAGTCTTCAAAATTGAAGTTTATGAAGTTGAAGACCCAATGGAGCGTGAAATTTATGAAACATATGCCATTAATACTTTCCGCGCCAAATACAATGTAGATAAAGTATTTTATTAATCACTACATCAAAAACCGAAATCTCTTCTTAGAGATTTCGGTTTTTTATCACATTATGGTAATACGATCAATCGGCGTGCTTTTGCCGTTTATAAACAGTTCGATAATAGACTGTTCTGGGCTTTTCTTGATGGCATAAACATAGGGTTGCGCTTCTTTCTTTTGCTCGCTTCCTTCCTTGAAATGAATGATAAGTCTCTTCTCTTTAGCTGCAACATTCGCCAGCACATTTCCCTTTGAATAAATGACAAGATAGTACGTAGTGTCATCTTCATACAATAACTGAATTCTGTCATTGGCTATAATATGTTTATGAATATGGTCAGGGACGATTACGAGCTCCTGAATCTTAGGAGAAATAGGCTGCGGTGTAGCATCACATGCCCCTATCAATAAAAAATAAAATAAACCTGGCAACATCCATTTCCTCAAGATGCTCCCCTTTCCTTATAACTACTCTAAGAAAAATGCTTTTCGTTCTTTAGCAATCCAGTCCTCAAGCTCCTTATCATCGCGCTTTACCAATCGATTGATCAGAACATCATGCCAAATATAATCCTCTAATAAATAGATATGCACGGGATCATTGGTAATAAAAGCTGTTTCTTGGTTAGACGGCGAATGACCATAAATCATTTCTTGTCCATCAACCGATAAAATAAACCAATGAGGTGTTGAAGTCTTTCTCGTATAGTGTGTAGCCCTATGCTGATCTATAGATGCCAGATGTTCCCCTACATACAATGAAATGCCATGGACAGCCACATGCTGAGATACCTCTTCGATATCCTCTCGTAAAGCATCATACATATCTTCCCACATCGATAGTATAACTTTTGTCTCTGCTTTTTTTAATAAGGTTTGACAATAATTAACAATTGTCTGCTTACCTTTTAGCATTAACACTTTAGGTTCTGCTTCTTGCTCTGTCGTTTCTAGTTTTTCTAACTGATCGCTTATCGATGTAAAATTCGATTGCCAACGTTGCTGAATTTGTTGTAAAAACATCGCTACAGGAATGGAAGAATAAGTCGTTTGATCCGCTGTTTCCTCTTTCAATACGAGTCCTTTTTCAACAAGACCATTCAAGATGTCATAGATTCTAGCACGTGGAATACCAGAGGTTTTACTAACTTGATAGGCACTAACATGACTATTTTGCACAAGTGCTGTATATGCCTTTGCCTCATATTCTGTCAATCCCAGTTCTTTTAATTGGGCGATTAATTCATCCATATCATCCCTCCATATTTTTATTATAGGCTACTGTTGTGAACATTTGCCAATGAAAAAGTTATGCTTTACAGCAACAAATAAATTAGTTACTATTTCAGTAGTAACTAATTAAGAAGAGGTGTAAGCATGTTTTTTGATGTTGATGTACATATCCTAATACTATTAATTTCTTTTGGATTTCTGGCGGCATTTATCGATTCAGTAGTTGGAGGAGGCGGTTTAATTTCCTTACCAGCTTTATTGTTTGTTGGCCTAAATCCAGCCGCTGCTGTGGCAACCAATAAACTAGCAGGGACAATGGGCTCACTGACATCGTCCATTTCCTTTTACCGTTCTGGCCAGCTAGAAATTCGATCTGTCCTTAAATATTTCCCTCTAGCATTCATTGGATCTTTATGTGGTGCATGGACTGTTCATTTAATTAATCCCGCATTACTAAAGCCATTAATGCTAGTAATGCTGGCGGCTGTCGGGATTTATACGATCTTTAAAAAGGATTGGGGCGCTGTCTCAACAGTAAAAAATCTATCTAAAACCCATTTAATTTTATTTATGATGCTATTATTTGCTATTGGTTTTTATGATGGTTTTTTAGGTCCAGGAACGGGCTCTTTTTTAATCTTTAGCTTCTTGCTTGTAGGCTTTGATTTTTTAAAGGCGGCAGGTAATGCGAAATTTTTAAATTTGGCGAGTAATGTGGCTGGTGTTTGTATGTTTGCTTACTTAGGTCAAATTCATTATGTTTATGGTTTAGTAATGGGGGTTGCTCAAATCGGTGGGGCCATGCTTGGCTCGCGGATGGCCATTCAAAAAGGAAGTGGTTTTGTCCGTACACTTTTTATCATTGTGACAATGACGCTCCTTGCCAAAAATGCCTACGATTATATGATTCATTAAACACAAAAAACGCCACAGAAGAGTTTCTGCGGCGTTTTTTAAAATTATATCAGGAAGTGCTCTTCCTTAAATTTATGACTAGTGGCGAGACTAACAATCACAAAAATTATAAGAGAAGCTACAATTGGAATCGTGACGGTATGCATACCGAAGGCAGATGGATAAAATCGATCGATGATAATATACAAGGTCATACCCGAAATCATCGATGCTATCGCACCATATTTATTTGCTTTCTTCCAATATAAGCCCAGAACCACTGTCCAAATAAAGACTGCCTCAAGTCCACCAAATGCAAATAAATTTAACCATACTAATAAATCAGGTGGATGAAGTGCAAAGACTATAACAACTAAGCCAATCACAGTTGTGACAATATAGCTTGCACGCTTAATTTCTGCATCACTCGCTTTTGGCTTCATGTAATTTAAATAGATGTCTTTAACAACCGTAGAGCTAACAAGCATGAGCAAAGCATTGACCGTTGACATCGTAGCGGCCATTGGTGCTGCTAAGACGATACCTGCTAAAAATGGCGGTAGCACCTTCAATGTTAAGAGTGGCATGACTTTATCACCAATGTCGATGCCAGGTAAGACAGGTCGTGCTAACACACCAATGAGGTGCATACCAAACATGATCGTCCCAATAGCAATTGTGCCAATAATAATCGCTAAATGCATACTTTTAGAATCCTTATAACTCATAGCACGTACGGCGATTTGTGGTAAGCCTACAACACCTACACCAATTAAAATCCAAAAAGTCGAGACATATAGAGGTGTTAAATCTCCTTGAGCTCCAAATGGTGATACAAAATCAGGATTTTCAGCAACAAGTGAGGCCATAATCTTATCGATACCTCCACCTGCAATAATAGTTCCGATTAATAGAATAACTGTCCCGATGACCATTATCGAGCCTTGTACGGTATCCGTTAAGGCAACCGCTCGGAAACCACCAATAATCACATATACTAATACAGAAATTGCAAAGATAAACAGTGCCGTTGTGTAATGCAAGCCCGTCAATGACTCAATTAAACGTGCGCCACCTATCCATTGTGCCATCATAGCCGAAAATAAAAAGACAATAATACTAATAGCAGATAAGATGACGATGGCATGGCTTTTGTAGCGCTCTCGTAAAAAGTCGATTAACGTAATGGCTTCGTAACGACGAGCAATTATCGCAAATTTCTTTCCTAAAATCATCAGGACAAAATAACCGGCAGGTAGCTGTGCCATCGCGAGAAGTACCCAACCGAGTCCCTTTGTATAGGCAACGCCAGGTCCTCCGATAAAGCTACTTGCACTGCCATATGTAGCAATCATCGTCATCGCAAGGATAAAACCACCCATTTCTCGACCACCAAGGAAATATTCCTGTAAGAACGAGTTAGAGGAACGGACATGCTTATTGGCCCAAAAACCAATTCCAAAAATAATAATTAGAAATAATAGCAATGGAAATACAACTTGCCAATGCATTAGCGATCCCCCTCCTCATCATCAAATGGAACCTCTTTGAAAAAGAGTTTCATAACAATCCAGATGAGCAGGATCATAAAGCCTGTCCCTGCGATACAGCTATAAAAAAACCAAGCAGGAAAACCTAAAACATATGAATAATTTGCGGGATCACCTGCACCAAGTCCATAAGCAAAGCCAAACCAAATCGCAAAATTGACAATGACTAGTCCAATCCCAATAAGCGCCTCTTGATGCGCAATTTTAAAACGTTGATCTTTCACAAGACAATCCTCCTAACCTACTCTATTTTACTGATATGTTGGTCGGATGGGAAGGGCTGTGAAAAAATAAGAAGTACATGACTTAGCTACCTTTTAATAAGGGATATATTTACATATTAGAATGCAATTGACACCTTGGTAGTAATTGTAAATGGAGGTGATAATGAATGCGGTGGATACATGTTGAAGGAATCGTTGTTTTAACGGCGTTGCTAAGTATAGGCGGTACATATTTAGTAATGGACAAGAACTATAAACAAGAAACTTCTAAAGGTACTGACAGTGAAAAAGATAACAGTCCCAAAGAAGTGGTCAAGGAAGAATTTGTATCGACAGTGGATACGACCTTGGGTTGGGAAAACCCTGTGTTCTCCATAAGGATTGATGAATGGAAGAGTGGAGATGAACCGTTTGTTGATAATTTAGTGGAAGAAGTACTTCAACAAATGTCACACCAAAAAATAATTGCTGATGAAAAAGAATCATCCATCATGATTACACCTGAAAGAATTGACACATTGCTGCAAATGGTAGAAGAAAATAAAGATGGATATGAACACGGTGAACAATATTTGGATTTATTAAATCGTTGGAAATTAGGTGATTTTTCATCTGTAGACCAAGACCATAATGATATGTGGTATCTTCAAGGGTCAAAGCAAAGTGGGATTGCTAATGGAATTGCAACAAAAGAACAGGAAATTGATTATATCTTTCGGGTTTTCGCTAAAGAGGTAGTAGATGTTTTTGGTAGTTCCACTAATATGAAATAAGCCACTATCTTACCTTTTACAAATGGAGAAGATGACAACGTGTAGTGTTAAAACTTAATAACCCTCGTCTACTTAGTTAGACGAAGGTTATTTAAATCCACATTGATTATGACGAGCGCTTTTCCCAAGGCTGTAATGTGCCAACAATATTGATAAGACGATGATGTTGGATTGAATCAATGACACCTTGGGAAATTTCCTCATTAGTAAGCCACCTAGAATGACCATTTTCAATGATAAAACCTAGCTGCACTTGGTAGTACTGAGCCGTATTAGGCAGATGCATGTTCTCTTTGATTTCACTTAGATCCGCACTACTACCTAAGACATGAAACAATTTCCATGTTCCATTCCTGCAAGGTGAAATTTCACTGACTATGCTCTCTAAAGTCCTTTCAGCATATGAATGAATCCACGCAATGACTAAATCAATTGGTCCATTCTGTTCAATCGTACTCCTTATCTCTTTTTTTAATAAGGCAATATCACTATAATCAACGAATATGGGCGTCATAAGTGATGAATCTGTTGCATTTAATAAACTTTCCATTCGAGCTTTATTCCGTCCAATGACAGAAACATGAATACCATTACTCACTAACCAAAGAGATGTGTTCGCTAACATCCCTGTTCCACCAACTACTAATGCGTGTACCATTTATCTGTCCCTCACTTTTATTCACATGGCGTAGTAGCTACAAGTGTCTGCAAGGCTTTTTTATCAATTTTTCCGACACTTGTTTTCGGTAATTCCTCTATGAAAATAATTTGTTTAGGAATTTTAAAACGTCCTAACTGTTGATGGCAAAGCTCATGTAGTTCATCTAAAATGGTCGCTACTTGATTGTGACAGACAATGAAAGCTGTCACTACCTCTCCCCAATAGTCGTCTGCTACGCCAATTACGGCAACTTCCTGTACATGTGGATGCTGTAACATACACTGCTCCACTTCCTGCGGATATACATTTTCGCCACCCGAGATGATCATCTCTTTTCTTCGCCCAACGATAAAGACATCTCCATCCTCATCCATCATCGCTAAATCGCCAGTTTTTAACCAGCCATCTTGCATAATATTGGCAGTTTCTTGCTTGTTATTCCAATAATAACGAAACACATGCTTCCCTCTTACCAATAGCTCTCCGACTTCACGAGGCGCACAATTTTGTCCTGTTGGTTTGACAATTTTAGCTTCATTGAACTGCATGCTTTTCCCCACTGCCCCTTTTTTGGCATAAGCATCCTCTCGCGCAATGAAAAAGTTATTAGGCCCTGCCTCCGTCAAGCCGTAGCCCTCTTTAAAAAATAGCCCCTTCCTATAAAAAGCATCGTAAATAGGGTGTGGACAAGGGGCACCACCTGACAAAAATACTTTCATCGAAGGAAATGGATTTTCCTGAAAATAGTTCGTAGCAATCATCGCCTGATACATCGTTGGCACAAACAGTGAAATCGTAGTTTGATATTGATTCGTGGCTCGCAGTGCTGCCTCCGCTTCAAATTTATCGCCAATGATGACAGTTCCGCCAGCCATAAGTAATGGTATACAGAGCGCATTTAAGCCACCTGTATGAAACATCGGCATATAATTTAAGGTACGATCTTTGTCATGTAAACCCCAGCTAATAATCGTATTCATGGCATTCCAATTGACCGACTCAAAGGATAAGACCACTCCCTTTGGTCGTCCCGTTGTCCCTCCTGTATAAATCATGAGCCAGGGATCATCTACTTCCAAGGATTGCTCATTACCTATAACATGCTTCTCTTGCTGGCTAACATGAAGGGGAAACATTTTTTCTAACACTAAGGGACAATGATTCGACTCTTCATACAACAGGATGGATGGGGTAGCATCCTCCAAAATTTGGGTTAATTCCTCTTTACTTAAACGCCAATTTAACGGCACATAGATCAGACCACGTAAACCACAGGCAAAGAGAACAGCAAAAAGTTGAATATGATTTTTGGCAAAAACAGCGACTCTACTCCCTTTCTGAAGCTGTTGACGCTCAAAAAATTGACACCATTTACCGATCTCCTCACTTAATTGCCGATAGGTCCATTGCTCCTCTGTAGCAAGATTAATCAATGCGATATGGTGAGGTGTTAATGTGGCACGTTTTAAAATCCACGTTTGCTCAACAAACATGTTGAAAACCTCCTATCACATCATAATGGCGCCATCCACATGAAGCGTATGACCGTGGACGTAGGAGGCTTCATCAGATGCTAAAAACAAGTAGGCGTTGGCAATATCTCGAGGCGTTCCTAAGCGTTGCAATGGGACGATGGATCGCATTTGAGCAAGGATATTTTCAGGCATTTTCTTCACCATATCGGTTTCTGTAAAACCTGGGGCTACGGCATTGACATTAATCCCTTTCCGCCCTAATTCCTTGGCCCATGTTTTGGTCATACCTACAATCGCTGCTTTCGTGGCTGCATAATTCGTTTGACCAACATTGCCGTAAACACCACTTACGGAAGATGTATTAATAATTTTGCCACCCCCAGCCGCCACCATATGAGGAATGACTTCCTGTGTACAGTGAAAGACGCCTGTCAAATTGACATCTAAGACTTGCTGAAATTGATCCTCAGTCATCTTTGTGAGCATCGCATCTCTTGTAATCCCCGCATTGTTCACTAAAATATCAATATGTCCTGCTTGTTCAATCACAGTAGCCACTAACTGTTTTACGCTCTCTCTATTGGCGACATCCACTTGTATAAATGCTACCTTTTCCCCTAATTGTCCCGCTGCAGCAATCCCCGCATCGTTATCGTAATCAGCAATAAAAACAACTGCCCCTTCTTCGATAAAACGCTCAGCAGCCGCATAGCCGATTCCATTGGCAGCACCTGTAATAATGGCGACTTTACTGTTTAAGCGCATAATTTCTCCCCCCAATTTCTAAAAAAGCCTCAATTTCAGCTGTCAGTTGTGCTAGATCATCTACCAGTGGTGAATGCCCACAATCCTTTAAGCTCACAAATTGCGCAATCTTGCCCAAATCTTGAAGCAACTCTACATTCATCTCCTCAGTAATGACCAAATCACTATCCCCTCTTAGCACTAAAATGGGGATATTGATCAGGTGGGCTTCGTGTGACCCTTTTGCCACCTCATGATCAACTCCACTTATATTAAAAGTATTGAGTGCATGATACACCTCTGCTAAATTTCGCTGTGTCAGCATATCCTCTACATATTCTTGATATTTTTCTTTGCTCGGCTGTTGATGGCTATAAATTAATGCATTCCATAGTGACTGTAAGCCCTCTCTATTTTTCGTATCATAGAAGCCCTGTACGAGCTTCGTTTTCGATGTATCCACAAGGACCTCTTCATAGCTATGCGCTCTCTTGAAAGAGGCTGGATTGCTCATTCCTAAATCTGTATAAAATGGATAGCCACGTGTGGAAGCGGAGGCCAGTAAAATCAGGCGTTGACAACATCCTGGATAATTCGCTGCAAACTGTAGACAGACTGCTCCACCCGTTGACCAGCCAATCATATCAAAACTTTGTAATTGAAGAGCATCTACAAAAAGTTTGACATCCTCACTAAAATCTCGAATGGCCGATATAGGCTTATGATATGAAGACCCACCAAAACCACGTAAATCAATCGCATAAATCGTAAACTTATCATCCAAAGCATCTATCAGTACATCCCAATGCTTAGAAGATGTCATATTCCCATGAACCAACACTAAAGGATGACCTCCACCCAGGCGTTTGCGATAAGCCAACGTTTCTCCATTTGCTAACTGAACTGTTTTTAACATTCAAGTTCCCCCTTAACCCCAACGTATTGTAATAGCCCCCCATACATAGCCAATACCTGCACTAACGAATGTAACAATGTCGCCAGCCTGTATACGATTTTGCTCCAAGGCAAGCTGTAAGGACAATATTTGATCTATCTGTCCAATATGCCCATAGTCTTGTAAATAAATAGACTGCTCAGGCTGCAGGCAAAGCTCTGCTAAAATATAATCATGCGCAGACCTTTTCATATGCAGCATCGCTAAGTAACTTAATTGTTCTTCGCTATATCCACTTTTCGATAAAGAACTTCGAATGACCTTCAAAAAATTCCTTAAAGATTTCTGTTCTAATCGCTCCTTCATGCCAATCGGATCCAGAACGTCAAGTTGATATAATCGTTCTGTTAAATGATAAGGGGTTAAGGGGGTTTTCGTACCTCCAACTGGAACCACCACATCTTCCGAGAACGAACCATCTGTCATAATATCTGCCTCTAAAAGCTGATTTTTTGCATAGTTTTTTTGTAGCAGTATGGCGCCTCCACCAGCAGCCAAATTATACATAAAGCGTGTTCGTGGATTGCTGTAATTGATAAAATCAACATTGCGATAGCCACCAGCGATTAGAATGGTGTTAATGGTATCGTCTGCAGCCATTAAGCTTTTCGCCACTTTCAGCGCCATAATGGTTGTGCCACAGCGTAATTGCACATCAAATGCCCACGCATTGACTGCACCAAGCTCTTCCTGCATTTTGATGGAAGCTGTCCAGAGTGGATATTCTTTATGCTCCTCCCCCATATAAATAACAACATCAATATCTTTTGGCTCTATATGTGCTTTTTTTAGAGCATCTTGTGCCGCCCATATCCCCATCTGCACCGTATGATCATGCTCTCCAGGAATCGGTTTTTCGTGGATGCCCATTTTTTGACGGATAATGTCCTCAGGAATGTTCGAAAGAGCCGCAAGTTCCCGCGATGTCATTTTGTTTTGCGGTAGATAAATACCTGTACTCACAATACCGATCGTCATTCAAATCGCTCCTTTTCCTGTGGCAGGGCAACCTGTGTTTTTTTGTTTTTTACCTTTCCTCGCCATTTCCATATCAGCAATCTTAGTGAGCCGATAATGCCTTTTGGGAAAAAGATAACCGCTAAAATATAGAGAATTCCAAAGAATATAATCCACCGCTCAAAAATAGGATAATCTCGTGCCATTCCTGACAGTGCATGCTGAGCATATTCAATAACTGCTGCCCCTAATAATGGCCCCACTAACGTTCCGACCCCACCAATTATGGTCATTAATAAAGCATCGAGTGTAACATCCATCGTCATCACACTCGTATTGACGAAGCGTAATGATACGGCGTATAAGGATCCTGCAAAGCTCGCTACGATGCCTGCCACAACCGAAGCGATGACTTTATAATGCAACGTGTTAAAACCTAATGATTTTGTCCGTTGCTCATTTTCACGAACGGCAATTAGTATTCGACCTGTTGGCGAATTCACAAAACGATAAAGCGCTAAAAAAATAACGACTAGGCTTGTGAACACAAAGAAATAAAAGGTCATTCGATCCCTAAAAACATCAGGTGCTCGAAATGTAAAGCCATCATTGCCATAAGTGACAGAGCGCCATTTTTCAGCTAGTACTAAAAATAATCCCGAAAAAGCTAACGTAAGCATGGCGAAGAAATGACTTTTCAAACGGAGGGTCAATAAACCTACTAAAAAACTAACAAATCCTGCAAATAGCATGCCAATCAATATGGACAGAACGAAAATAAACAGCGTATTATCCATCTGTTTGAGCATAACGGCTGTTGTATAGGCACCAATACCAAAAAACATGGCATGCCCAAATGAAACGATTCCTGTATAGCCTAGTAAAATATCATAGCTCATTGCCAATATCCCAAAAATAAAGATTTGCGTTAATAAAATGAGCAATGTTCTCGAATCATTAACAAAAGGAAGTAGGACAAAAATCGCGAATAATAGGGAAAATGCGATATGCCGTAAGGAAATTTTTAGCTTCATGATGTTCGCTCCTTCCGCATCGCAAACAGCCCTTGAGGACGGAAAATTAACACGATCGCCATTAATATCATATTGACTGCCAATGACAGTACAGGCACGTAATAGGCCATAAAGCTACCTGCAAATCCTACTAAAATAGCTGCCAGCAACGAGCCTGAAAAGCTGCCCATTCCGCCGATGACCACAACGATAAACCCTAAAATCGCGTATTCCATACCCATTTCTGCATAAATCACACCTGAATAGGGAGCCATCAACATCCCACTTAGGGCCGCAAGAGCTGCACCTACCATGAAAACATATAAAAATACACGTTTAATATGAATACCAAGCGCCTGTGCCATTTCCTTATCTTGGACACCAGCCCGAACAATTAAGCCAATCTTTGTGCGCTTCAGCAAATATTGGAAAAATCCAAAAATCACAAACCCGACGATAATAATAAATAAACGATATTTAATGATAATAACGTCGCCAATTTCCCAGCTTCCAGCTAAATAACTTGGCGTTTTCACTGCGACGCCATTCGGGCCAAAGACCACCTTAATAAGCTCCTGTAAAACAAGCATCAGCCCTAAGGTAATTAAAATTTGCTGAATATGATTGCCATAAACAGGCGTAATAATTATTTTCTCCGTTATAAATCCAAGCAATGCTCCAGTTATAATTGCACCAACAATCCCTAAGATGAAACTTTCCGTATACATATAGGTGAAGATTCCCGCATAAGCTCCCCAAACGAATAACCCGCCATGCGCAAAATTCAACACATCCATTAAGCCAAAAATTAAGGTCAAGCCTGCTGCTAGTAAAAATATCAGCATGCCTGTTGCCAAGCCATTAATGATTAAATTGACGAAAAGCTCCAATGATGGTCACCCCCTTTATCCAATCCCTAGATACTTACGTTTCAGCTCTTCATTATCAATGAGTTCCTGCATATTGCCTGAATGCACTGTCCTGCCATCATCAATCAATGTATAGGTATCACCAATACGACTAGCCATCATAAAGTTTTGCTCGACGAGGACAATGGACGTTTTCTTTTTCATTTCTACAATGGCCTCCATTACCTTTTCAACAACGATTGGCGCTAGCCCCTTTGAAGGCTCATCAATCAGAATTAATTGACTATCATTGATAAAGGCTCTTGCCATCGACAGCATTTGCTTTTGGCCACCTGATAAATGTCCACCAGCCTTCTTCCAAAATTTCTTTAAGTCTGGAAATAGCTCAAGCACATATTGTTGCCGCTCTAATGTCGCTTTGTCCTCCTTCCGCATTGCTACCTTCATATTCTCTTCTACCGATAAATCTGCAAAAATCCCTTGATTTTCTGGAACATAGCCTATCCCTAATTTGGCCACCTTGTAGGTGGGGCTTTTTTTAATAGAGTTCGAGCGAAAGGCGATTTCTCCCTTTGTCGCAGGTGTTAAGCCCATAATTGTTTTCAGCGTAGTCGTTTTACCTGCGCCATTACGGCCTAGCAGTACTGTCACCTGCCCCTCCTTTGCTTCAAAATTCACGCCCTGTAAAATGTGATATTGGCCGATATGGGTATGAACCTCATTTAATGTCAGTAAGGTGTTCATCGTACAGCCCCCCCAAATATGCATGTTGCACGGTGTCATTATTCATAATTTCCTCTGGTGAACCATCTGCTAATAACTGACCATTAAACAACACCATAATGGAATCCGATAAATCTAAAATCATATCCATTTTGTGTTCAATGAGCAGAATGGTTTTATCCCCTTGCTGTTTAATTGTCCGAATCACTTCTAAAATCGTTGGCACTTCCTCTAAAGACATGCCAGCAGTTGGTTCATCGAGTAACAGAATCTCCGTATCTAACGCTAAGAGCATGGCAATCTCAAGCTTTCTTTTCTCCCCATGTGAAAGCATTGTTGTGAGGGCGTCGCGTTTATTGTCGAGCAAAACGAGGGCTAATAACTCTTCCGCTTTTTCAGTGATTGCCTTATAGCTTTTGTAGTGTCGAAATAGCTGATAACGAATTTTCTCCTTAGATTGCACAGCTAAACGAACATTTTCTAAAACCGTTAAATTTGGAAAAACATTGGTGATTTGAAAGGATCGCCCTAAACCCATACGTGTTCTTTCAATGGCTGACTTTTGTGCCAGTGATTGCCCCTTAAAATAAACATCACCAGCAGTTGGCTTTAACTCGCCACTAATTAAATTAAAGAACGTCGTTTTACCAGCACCATTCGGACCAATTATGGACTTCAAATGCTTCTCTGGCATTTGAAAATTAACGCGATCCACAGCCGTATGCCCACCAAAACGAATTGTTAAATTATCTGTGTGTAATATAGGTTCCATCCTTGACTCCCTTCTTCTCTATTAGTTATGTAGAGAGACAGAATTTCTGCCTCTCCTGTGCCTAATTCAGAACAGGCGGTGCTGTTTCCTCAGGACTTAGCTCACGTATAAGTACTGGTACTGGATAATCCACACCTTCTTGTTTTTCTAATCGTATCGAATACATGGATTGAAGAGCCTGATGATCCTCCTCACGGAAAGTCATCGTGCCTTTTGGCGTCTCAAATGACATCCCTTCCATCACGTCAATCAGCTTGTTGGCATCAGCATCTCCATCCGATTTTTTCAATGCCTCCACAATGGCAATCGCCGCAGACATACCTCCAGGTGTAAATAAATCGGGTACTTCATTAAAACGTTTTTGATGTTCATCCACTAACCATTTGTTCACATCATTTTGCGGTAGCGTATTGTAATACACCGAGAAGCCTTCCATTCCAACCAATGGATTCATAAATTGAAGTGCAATAATATCGGGCGCACCTGTTGAAATTTTAATGCCCTTTTCTTGAATTTTAAGATCAGCAATTTGATTCCAAGGCGAATTTGTGCCTGCCCATACTACAAATAAATAATCAGGCTTGGCATCGATCACCTTTTGTAAATTGGGCGTAAAGTCGGTTGCCGCAGGATCTGCATACTCCTCTAGCACAATTTCAGCGCCCAACTTCTCCGCAGCTGTTTTAAAGGCGTTTACCCCGTCCCAACCAAACGAATAGTCTGGTGCAAATGTAGCAATTTTTACACCATCTCCCGCAATAGCCGCTGCCGCAGCATACGCATCTTGTGATGAATTACGTCCTGTACGGAAAATATACTTATTAAATTCTGAACCTGTAATACTATCAGCCACTGCAGGCTCCACCACCATAATCTTTTCATACTCCTCAGCAAGTGGAAGAACAGCGAGTGTATCACCAGAACTCGAAGAACCGACTAGAAAATCAACCTGATCATCCTCTAATAACTTTGTGGCCTTTTGCACAGCTACCTCAGGCTTCGTCTCCGTATCCTCATAAACAATCTCTATTTTCTTACCATTGACCTCCATCGTACCGCCAGTAGCATACTCAATTCCTAAATCAAACCCCCGCTGCGTCTGCTTCCCGTAGGACTCCAATGCCCCTGTTAACGAAGCAAGTACCCCAATTTTAACCGTCCCACCTTCTGCCGTAACCGCTTTCGTCTCATCACTAGAATCGTCTACAGCTGTTGCACCTTGCGTTGTATCCTTTTCATTACAAGCCATCAACAACACAGCTACCATGACTAATAGAGACCAATACAAATGCTTCTTCATCCCATAACCCCCTTTAAAATAAGCCCATAGAAAGCGCTTTCGTTGCTATGACATCACTATATAAAAGTCCAGTTACAAATTAGTTACAAAAAATGCTCTGCACTAAAAGTGCAGAGCATTTCAGACTGTAGACAAAAGCCATCGAGAAGTTCACTCTCGATGACTTTTGTCATTTTTCTTTCTCTTTCATTTTCAATATTTGGTAAATCACTGCCGAATCCAACATACTCTTCGAGCATAGTTGCTCTCTTAAGCTACTTGCCGCGTCCAAGTAGCCAGTTTCTTTAAATTCATGGCAGCAAAAGTAAGCATCGCCTGCATGGACAATTTTTTAAGACCTCTT
>Ga0213824_1000468_pt1 | contig 31011 bp, 30 predicted proteins | sample MC6MC0906MG_FD_179892 | JGI IMG/M metagenome (GOLD analysis project Ga0213824, IMG submission 179892) | Enriched soil aggregate microbial communities from Iowa State University, Ames, United States - MC6-MC0906-MG | ecosystem: Environmental > Terrestrial > Soil > Unclassified | place: USA: Iowa...
CCCGTGCCCTGCGTCGCTGGCGTGCTTCACGGCTGGCCCGCCAGCAGTTTCGCGAGCAGAACCTGCAGCGCACCGCAGGCGCCACGGGTGTGCTGATTTTCGTCAGCGAGGCGGAGCGGCATGTGGAGATACTGGTCGATCGGGGTATCGAACACTGCCTGGATGCCGAAGCCCGCGCGGCCATCGGTGCGCGCTTTGCCGAACAGGTGCGCCAGGGCCAGACGTTGCAGGGCTTTGTCGAGTGCATCGAGGCGTGTGGCGAGCTGCTTAGCCAGCACGTGCCGCCAACCCATGCCCGCAACGAGTTGCCCAACCGCCTGGTGATTCTCGATTGATTCGGATCCGCCTGGCTCGACGCGCTCCCACAGGGTGTAGAATGCGCTTCCCGCTATTCGAGGCACCGTTTCTCCATGTCCGCCAGTACTTCCGCCCCCTCCGCGCCGGATGCCCGCGCTCAGTTTCTCGACCTGCTGAACGCCGCCCTGCACGGCGATACCTTGGTCAAACTGGTGCTGGCGCGCCATGTCGGTGCCGACCAAACCTTGCAACGGATCATTGCCAAGCCGCTGCAGGTCAAGGGCCAGCCGTGCCTGTCGCTGGTCTACCGCCACCAGACCCGGGACATCACCCGCAACCTGCCGTTGGACCAGGCCCAGACGCTGGTCGCCGAGCTGCTGCCAGACAGCTTCCGCAACGCCCACCTGTTCGATGCTGACGGCGAGGTGCAACTGACCTTCAGCAAGAAGGGCAAGCCGATGCTGCAGCGTCACGGCGCACAGCCCCCGCGTGAGGTGATTGCCAGCAGCGGCCATGACCGCGAGAAGAAGCGTTACCTGGAGTTGTCGCGCCCGTTTTTGCGTGACCTGGGCGTAACCGATGCACAAGGCGCGTTGATTCCGTCGATGTCGCGCAAATGGAAGCAGATCAACAAGTTCATCGAGGTCTTCGACCACGCTCTGGCCAGCGCCCCGGTGCCGGCCGAGCAGGCCCTGCGGGTGGCCGACTTTGGCTCGGGCAAGGGCTACCTGACCTTCGCCATGCACGATTACCTGCGCAACAGCCTGGGCCGCGATGCACAGGTCACTGGCGTTGAGTTGCGCCAGGACATGGTCGACCTGTGCAACACCGCTGCCGCACGCCTGGAGCACCCGGGCCTGGCGTTCCAGTGCGGTGACGTGCGCAGCGTGGTGCCGGAGGCCATTGAGGTGATGATCGCCCTGCATGCCTGTGACATTGCCACCGACTACGCCATCCATACCGGCATCCGCTGCAACGCCGCGATCATCATGTGCTCGCCGTGCTGCCACAAACAGATTCGCCCGCAACTGCACAGCCCGGGGTTGCTGCAACCCATGCTGCAGTACGGCCTGCACCTGGGGCAGCAGGCCGAAATGCTGACCGACAGCCTGCGCGCGCTGTACCTGGAAGCCTGCGGTTACGAGACCAAGGTGTTCGAGTTCATCTCGCTGGAGCACACCAACAAAAACAAGATGATTCTTGCGGTGAAGCGGCAGAAGGCGGGGGATAACGAGGCGTTGCTGGAGAAGATTGGCCAGCTCAAGGCGTTCTATGGGGTGCAGGAGCATTGCCTGGAGACGTTGCTGCGGGCGGATGGGTTGCTGTGACGGCTGCACGTCGGACCTGTTTGAGGCGCACATTGGGTATGAGTCTCCAATCGATGTAGGGAAATTCCTAATCGCGCTTTGCGGCGATTTCTTTCATCAGCCTTTCTGTAGTGTGGCGTGCACGCTTGTCGAGCGTTTTGGTTGTCAATTGACAACTCTCGAGTGGCGGGCTCACACTGGAGAAAGCTGATGGCACGCCCCTGTCATGCCAAGAAAGAGGTCGAGCAGGCCTTGAGGCACGCAGAGTCAAAGGGATGGAAAATCGTAGTGGGCGGTGGGCACTGTTGGGGAAAGATGTATTGCCCCCTCAACGATAGCGATTGCCGGTGCGGGGAATACTGCATTGTCAGCGTATGGAGCACGCCGAAGAGTGCTGGCAATTTTGCGCGACAGCTAAAGCGTGTGGTCGACAACTGTTCGGGCTGCCTGAAAGCAGCTCACGCGCCGAATGCTGGGAAGGAGTAATCGCAATGGAGTACGAGTTCACCCTGAAGTATCAATTGGGCGAAAACGAAGATACCGATGTGCTATTGGAGCGTCTGGCTGAAGGCGGGTGTGATGATGCGTTGGTTGGCGTAGGTCAGCCGGGTCGGTTGGCACTGGCATTCATCCGCGAATCTTCCTCTGCCAAAGAGGCTATCGAGAGCGCGCTTGCTGACGTTGGCAAAATTGTTCCGCGGGCTCGCCTGATCGAAGCGACTCCCGATCTCGTGGGGCTTACCGATGTGGCTGAGATCATCGGCATGTCTCGGCAAAACATGCGGAAATTGATGGTGGCGCATTCGGTCAGCTTTCCTGCACCTGTTCACGATGGCAGTACTTCTCTCTGGCACCTTGCCGACATTTTGCTGTGGTTGCAGGAGCGAGGCAGCTACTCGATTGCTCAGGGCACCTTGGAGCTGGCTCGCATAGCGATGGCTGTCAATGTTTCCAGTTCATACAAGCGTGTTTTCGGCGAGTCTGGCTTGGCCCATTGAGCTTAAGCACCGAGCCCACCTCATCTTCGGTTAAGCGGCATCTCAATAGCTAACGCCGCCAGCCCCAACGGATGCGTACTGGCATCAAAGAAATGCACCTTCGTCCCCGCCAGATCCCCGAATCGATCAATATAGTGTTGCTTCTGGTTGATCACCGAAGCCTCGCTCAATGGCCTTATGGCAATCGACAGATGCTTTGGCCGCGCCTGTCGGATAGCTTCGAGCAGGTGCTGGTCGCTGCTGTCCAGATGCTGCCCGAACAGGCATAGCCCCTGGCTCTCCTGTGCCAACTGCCCCAGGCACCAGCCCAGGTAGTCCGAGTTGCGGATGGCGCGCAGTTTTTCGTCGCTGCGGTCTTCGTTGACGAACAGCGGCACCTCGCCGGGGATGTTCACGGCGAAGCCATCGAGTAGCTCGGCGTTGTCGGCGCTGCGTTGGCGTGTGGTGCCGTCCGGCAGCTTGAGCAGGTGCAGGCCGCCGTGCAGGTGCAGCACCCGGGTGCCTTCGCTGCGGGTGCGGCGCACATCGAAGAAGCCTTGCTCGTCGAACAGCTCGGCAAAGCCCTGCGGAGCGTGTTGTACAGCCCAGGGCAGCAACAGGTCGTAGTTGCTGGTATAGACGCTGCGGTAGCCGCGCAGGGCCTGGTTGAGGGCTGCCAGGGTAGTGGTTGGCATCAGTGACCACGGCAGGTGCACCGTGCGCACGGCGTGGATCAACGCTTCCTTGATCGAGTAGTAGCGGTTCAGCGGCGCGGTGGAGTTGATGGCCAGCGCGGCGTTGGCGCGCACGGTGGTGTTCAGGGTGCTGAGCACGGGCTCGAACAGCTCTGTGCCCAAGGATTTGAACAGCGCCTGGTCACTGACCGCCAGGCCTTTCTTGCGACCGGCGCGTTGCGCTTCCTCGAACAGCGAGAAGTAGCCGAACGGCTTCCACACTGCGCGGCTGGCACCGTTGCCCAGCAGCAGGGCGTCGCAGGGGTGGCGGGCAGCGAGTTCTGGCCAGGGAGTGAGGGTGGCGTCAAGTGCGGGCATGCTGGGTTCCGTAGGGTGGAGCGGAGAACGGGGGCGACTTTAGCATGTCATGCAACGTGTGGCAGGGTTGCGGTCTTGGCAACAGCCTTGTATTACCTGGACTGGCCCCTTCGCAGGAAGCCTTTGGGCTATCAAACACCACAAGCCTTTGTCAGTGAGCAAGGGCCTTCAGTACATGGTCAGGATCATTACGTATTGCACGCAGTAATGCCTTGGCAGGGCCGGTAGGTTCTCGCCGTCCTTGCTCCCAATTTCTCAATGTTGCTACCTGAACATCGATGATTTCAGCAAAGCGTGCTTGGGTGAGCCCTGTCGCCTTACGGATGCTACGAACCTGGAGGGCATCGATTTCGAATTCCCGAGAGGGTGCGCGCTTACCTTGGACGATGTCGTCCATCTGTTGAACGCTGTCCATCAGTTCGTCAAAAAAGCGGTTCATGCAGGCCTCCAGTGTTCGATGATCGACCTCAGTGCCTTGCGTTGTTCACTGGACAGGTCGGGCTGCTCATTCTTGCTGTAGATATAGAGCATGGCTATTTGTGATCTGGATATGAAGTGGTAGTAGATAACCCTCGCACCACCCCGTTTTCCGTGTCCGCTTGCGGGCACCCGTATTTTGCGGAGGCCGCCCGTCCCTTCAATCAGGTCTCCTGCCTCAGGCGAAACCATAAGCCTGATTTGCAGCAGGCGATAGGCATCGTCATCAAGGAGGACTCTGACGCGCTTGGTAAACAAGGTTGTTTCGGTAAAGAGCATAGCAGATTTGTACGCCAATGGCGTAGCTGCCGGTTGTCCAGCGCTACAGAAAAAAGGCCTACCTGGCTTTACTTCAGGCGGGATGGCGAGCCTAGCGAACTGGCCGCAACTAGCCGATCATCCCTGTCTGCGTATCAGGTAGTCCTTTTCGCTACAGAAGCCGAGCGAGTAGCGAGAGCGCGCCGTTCAGCCCTACTCGGCAACCGGCACACTGCGGTTCCTGTTACGCCACACCCGATACGCCCGAATCCCGGCACGTACCGATCCGAACAGCAGCTTGTCTTCCATTTCCCGCGCCATCTCCGAGCGCACCAGCATGCGCAGAAACGTACCCCGGGCGCGTGCGATGGCAAAGAAGATGCCTTGCGCTGCCAGAGTGTCGCGTACTTCACGCAGGGCAGCGATGCCGCTGACGTCGATGTTGGTGACCGCTTCGGCATCGAACAGCACGGCCTTGGGCTGGTGCTGGCTCTGCACGGCTTCGAGCAGGCGCATCTTGAAGTAGTCGGCATTGAAGAACAGGATCGCGTCGTCGAAGCGGTACACCACCAGGCCGGGTACGGTGCGCGCGTCCTTGAATTTGCGGATGTCGACCTGGCCTTCGGTACCCGGCAGCCAGCCCAGTACCGCATCGGTGGGTTGATAGATGCTGTACAGCAGGCGCAGGATCGCCAGGGTCACGGCAAACACGATACCGGGCAGCACACCCAGGCCCAGTACGCCCGCCGTGGTCAGCAGGCACAGCCAGAACTCGAAGCGGCTGAGGCGCCGGATGCTACCCAGCGACTTGATGTCGATCAGCCCCCAGCCGGCCATCAGCAGCACGGCGCCCAGCGCAGCCTGCGGGATCCACGCCATGGGCGCGGTGAAGAACAGCAAGATCAGGGCGATGACCAGTGCCGCGATGATGCCTACCAGCTGGCTTTTGCCACCGACCATGTCGTTGACCGCCGTACGCGAGTCGGCGCCGCTGATGGCAAAGCCTTGGGAGACCCCGGCGGCCAGGTTGCTGACGCCCAGGGCGACAAACTCGTGGTTGGCGTTGATCGCATAGCCATGCCGGGCGGCAAAGCTGCGCGCAGTCAGCATGGCACTGCAGAAGCTGACGGTGGCAATACCCAGGGCGTCGCGCAACAGGCTTTTCATTTCCTCCAGGTTGCTGTGCGGCCAGGCCAGCTGCGGGATGCCGGCAGGTACCGGGCCGAGGACGGCAACGCCGAAGCGGTCCAGGCCGAACAGCCCGGCCAACAGCATGAACAGCGCCACGACCGTGAGGGCTGCAGGCAGGCGCGGGTAGCGCCGCGGCAGCCAGATCAGCAGGCCCAGGGCGGCCAGGCCGATGAGCAACGTCACCCAGTGAATCTCCCCCAGTCGCTGGAAGAAGTTGGTCAGGCTGAGGATGAAACCGTCGCCTTCGATCTTGAACCCCACCACCTTGGACAACTGCCCGGCGATCAGGCTCAGGCCGATGCCGTTGAGGTAGCCGATCAGGATTGGCCGCGAGAAGAAGCTGGCGATGAAGCCGGCACGGGCCAGGCCGGCGGCAATCAGCATGACGCCGACCAGCACGGTGACGATCACCGACAGTTCGACGATGCGCTGCGGGTCGCCCATGGCCAGCGGTGCCACAGCACCGGCGATCATCGCGCAGGTGGCGGCGTCGGGGCCGACCATCAACTGGCGCGAACTGCCGATCAGGGCATAGACCATCATGGGGAGAACGCAGGCATACAGGCCGTATTGTGGTGGCAGGCCGACGATTTGCGCGTAGGCGATGGCGATGGGGATCTGGATCGCCGCGACCGAAAGCCCGGCCTGCACGTCGGCATGCAGCCACTCACGGCGGTAATGCAGCAGGTTGGCAAGGCCCGGCAGCCAGCGGGAAAGAAACATACGTCATCCTTTCGAAATGTTTCACGAGAGCATATTCGTCACAAGCCGTTTCGCTTGCGCGCGAATGTACCCGCAGCGCATTGAAGCGGATCGGCAGGCAAATGGCCATGGGCCAGGTCAACGTGGGGGGCAGAAACGAAAAAAGGAGCCAAGGCTCCTTTTGACTGCGATGACGTTGCTGGAACGTCATGCTGGAATGCGATGTGGAGCGGGTAGAGGGAATCGAACCCTCAACTAAAGCTTGGGAAGCTTTCGTTTTGCCACTAAACTATACCCGCGTCTGCGCAGCACTTTTTACCAGAACCCTTCACGAATTAGAAGCCCAAGTTATAAAAAAGCTTGTCGGCACCCCATAGCCTGCGGGTATCAGCTACAGAGTGCCGAGGCGCTCAGATGGCCAGTGCATGCTGCCCCTGTTGAACGTGCTGGTAGCGTTGACGAGGTTCACGCACGGTCGGCTTGAGGAAACCAAGCAAGACGCTGCGGGTGTTTTCGCAGGCGGTCTTGTTTTCCATATCGAGGAAATGCCCCGCCTCGCGGATCACGCTGAACTGGCTTCTGCCCACATGCTTGCCGAACTGCCGGGCATCTTCGACTGTGGTGTACTCGTCGCGGGCGCCGTTGACGAACAACACCGGGATGTCGATGTTGCGCGCACCCTCCAGCGCTCGCTCCAGGTCGTGTTGCAGCACCTGGTTGATGTGGAAGTGCATCTGCGCGTATTCATGGCTGTCCAGGCTGCTGACGTGCCGGTAATTGAAGCGCTTGAACAGCGACGGCAGGTGCTTGCCGATGGTGTCGTTGACCAGGTTGCCGACCTGATACCGGTCGCAGGCGGCCAGGTACTGGCAACCACGGTCCAGGTAGTCGCGCATCGGCTCGTTGATGACAGGCGAGAACGAACTCACCACAGCCTTCTTCACGTTCCGCGGCTGATGCGCCAGCGCCAGCAGCGTGCTTGCCCCACCCCACGAGAAAGACATCACGTGGTCTGCCTGGAAGTGCTCGATCAGCTCAAGGAGGATATGCGCCTCGGTTTCCTTGCTGATCAGACGTTCCTGACGGTTGTGCGGCTTGGACTTGCCGGCATACGGCTGGTCGAACAGTACTATGTTGAACTGGGGGTGCAGGTTACGTACCGTCTGGGCGAACGAGGCGGTGGTGGCCAGCGAACCATTGATCAGGATGATCGTATTCTCGGCCGCATCCGCGCGATAGAACTCCGTGTAAACCCGATACTGACCTTGGATATCAAGTACAGCGATTTCTGGCCTCATGTCATCGACTCCTGGCGCAAAAAGGGTATTCGCGTCACCTAGGGTGCACGTTCTTTATGACAGGTAGGCATTTGCCTGAAGAGAAACCGGGGGGCCCTGTGTCGATCCTTGGCACTTGCGTCGACGGTATTGTTTTTGGCGGGCAATTTGCCGTGCCCCAAGGCATCGAGGCCTTGGGTAGCCGGCAAAAAGTGTCTTCGACTGCGGGCGTGACTTGCTAGTCACATGCAGACTGACGATTTGGATTCAAGCAGTGGGTCGCGGATCGCGCAAGTGCCGTTCGGGGAGAAATGTGACTTTTGTCGCTGAGCGGTCGTATGACGACCCTTAGTGTCTGCCCCGGCCTAGACAGTGGCTATCTCGGCCGCTGTCAGCTCACGGAACTCTCCCGGCGCCAACCCCGTGTCCAGCCGGATCGCTCCCATGCTCTCGCGATGCAACCCCACCACCTTGTTGTCGAAGAACCCGAACATGCGCTTGACCTGGTGATAGCGCCCTTCGACGATTGCCAGCCGAGCCTGGCGCGGGCCGAGGATATCCAGCTGGGCGGGCTGGGTTGTCAGGTCTTCGAAGGCGAAGTAGAAGCCCTCGCGGAACCTGGCCACATAGTGCTCGCCGATTTCGTCCTCGGTTTCGACCAGGTAATGCTTTGGCAGCTTGGTGGCAGGCTGGGTCAGGCGCCGTGACCACTGGCCATCGTTGGTCAGGATCATCAACCCGGTGGTGTTGAAGTCCAGGCGCCCGGCAATGTGCAGGTCATCACGCAGCGTTGTGGGCAGCAGGTCGAGCACGGTGGGGTGTTGCGGGTCCTGGGTGGCGCTGACACAACCCTGCGGCTTGTGCAGCATCAGGTAACGCGCGGGGCGGCCGGCCTGGAGCAATTGGTCGTCCAGTTCGACACGGCTGAATTCACGCACCTCGGTCAGCGGGTCGCTGACGACTTGGCCATCCACGCGCACACGGCGTTGCGCCAGCATTAGGCGAACTTGCTGGCGGTTGTGGCTGGGGAGGTTGGCGAGGAAACGGTCGAGGCGCATTGGGGCAGGTCAGTGGGGATTGGTGGAACGCAGCTGTTCTTCAACGGCGGCGCAGCGCGGGCACAGGCAGGCTTTGTCGCGCAACTCGGCGGGCAGGGCCAGCAGCACGGCCGGATCGATACTTACGCTGTAGCACCAGCAGGCCTGGGTGGCGCGGCGCGGGTCGGCCAGGCTGCAGTGGTTGAGGGCTCCGCAAGCGGGGCAGTGTTGGCTGTCATTCATGGCGGGTTTCACTGCAGACGCGGTTGCGGCCGGCCTGCTTGGCACGATAAAGCGCACGGTCGGCGCGGGTCAGCAGGGCGTGCAGGGTATCCCCTGGCTGCAGGCTGCTCAGGCCGATGCTGGTGGTCAGGCGCAGCGGCTGTTCTTCGTAGCTGAAGGTCAACTGTTCGGTGCGGCGGCGGATCTTTTCCGCCACCTCGATGGCCTGCCGGCCTTCGGCTTCACGCAGCAGCACGATGAATTCCTCACCGCCCCAGCGGCACAGTATATCCGACTGGCGCAGGCTGCCTTGCAGTACATTGGCAAATTGGCGCAGCACTTCGTCGCCTGCCAGGTGGCCGTGGGTGTCGTTCAGTGCCTTGAAGTGGTCCAGGTCGATCAGCAACGCCACCAGCGGCCCACTGTCGCGCTGGGCTTCGTGCAAAGCCTGGGCGGCGAGCAGGTCGAAGCTGCGCCGGTTGGGCAGGCCGGTGAGGCTGTCGAGGGTGGCCAGGGCTTCGGTGCTGGCCTGGTGACGGCGGACCATGGCATGCACCAGCGCCAGCACCACCAGGGTGATCATCGCGCAGATGACCAGGTTCAGGTACAGCGAGTGACGGATGCGGTCGAGGGCGCCGGTCTCGCGCTTGTCCACCAACAGGTACCAGTCCAGTTCGGGCAGGTGGCGCACGTTGAGGAAGTGGCTGTGGTTGGTGCTGTCGCGGTACTCGTGGCTGCCTTCGCCGGGCACCCGCTGCTCAGCCAGTACGTCATTCAGTTCGGGGTTGGCGCTAAGCGACTGGCCGACCCGCAGGCCATGCGGGCCGCCTTCCGAGCCGGTCATCAGCACCTTGCCCCTGGCGTCGGTGAACAGCACCGAGCGCTGGTAGCGGCGTTGGTACTGGTCGATGAGCTTGACCACCGACGAGACACTCAGCCCGACGCCGGCGGCACCCATGAAGCGGTGTTGGTAATCATGCACCTGGTAGTTGATGAAGACGGTCAGGCTGTCCTGGTTGGCCATGTCCAGATCGACGTTGATCTCATAGGGGGCCTTGAGGTCGCGCAGGCGGAAGTACCAGGCATCGCGCCAGGTGCCTGGTTCGACCTGCTTGAGCACGCCTTTGGCCTGGTAATAGGTGAGGGTGCGGTCCGACACGAAAAATGACGTGAAGGTGTCCTGCTTGCCCATGACCTCGCCAAGGTAACGCGTCATGCGCTCGGTATCCTGCTCGCCGGACAGCACCCAGTCGCGCAGGAAAGTGTCCTGGGCCATCATCGAGGCGATCAGCACCGGGCGAATCAGGTCTTTCTGGATTTCCGAGTAGACCGTGTCGGACGTCAGCGGCAGTTCGGTGTTGATGATGCCGTCGCGGATGGCGCTGCGCGAGGCGAAGTAACTGAGCAGTGAAGTGGCGAGGAAGCCGCAGGCCAGCAGCACCAGCAGGGTAAAGATCAGCGAGCGCTGCGAGAACAGAGCGGAACGTAACGGCATGATCTTCCCGTGATGTGTGCCAGGGTGCCCATTCTAGTGAGATGACCGGCAAATGACTGCAAGTTTTTCAGGGTTATTGCACCTGTATCAAGTTATTGCAGAAAGGGCACTGTACCTCGGCTTCACGGTCTTATTCAGTGTCGATGAACGCATTGCGCATCGATGCTCGGCAGCGCCGCTGTTCGGGCACCCCAGCGGTCCAGGAGGCCGCCATGTCCTATCGAATACTGTTGATCGCCCTGCTGGGGCTGATGACTTCCGCCTGCGCCCCGTATTACGAGCGCGGGGGCTATTACCGCTCGGATTACTACTCCACCGACCGTTATGTGTCGCCCGGGTATTACCGCTATGACCGCTACTACGTAGCGCCGCAACCGCGCTATTACTACCAGCCGGCACCGCGTTATTACCATCGGTCGGCGCCTGCACCGCAGTACCGGCCGTATCCGCAGCCTGGCATGAAACAGTGGCACGGCAACCCGCGCAATGACTACGGCAACCGCCAGCGGCAGGACTACCGGCAGGATCGGGACCGGCATGATTATCGTGATGGCAGCCAGCGTTATCAGCGGGGCGACTGGCACTCCAATGGGCAACGCAATGACGGCGGGCGCTGGGATGGCCGACGTGGGCAAGGGCGCGGCGGAAACTGGCAGCGGTAGGTGAATGAGCGCAGTCCCAGCTGCTTGAAGTCAACTCAGATCCGCCAGTGGATGCCGCCCCTCCCACGCCTTGGAAAAATGCGCCTCGACCACCGCCGCCGGCACCTGCGCCACATCCGGCCAGTGCCAGCGGGGGTGGTTGTCCTTGTCCAGCAAACGGGCTCGCACGCCTTCGCTGAACTCCGGGTGGCGGCAGCAATTCAGGCTCATGCAGTATTCCATCTGGAACACCTGCCCCAACGAAAGGTGCCGCGCCCGGCGAATCTGTTCCCACACCAGGTGCGCGGTCAGGGGGCAGCCCTGGTGCAGCCGCTGGCCTGCTTCTGCAAGCAGTGGGTCGTCATGGTGCTTGAGCCCCTCCAGCGCACGCCAGGCCGCTGCAGCATCGGCCACGTCCAGCAACGTATCGATCACTTGCCGCCGTGGCAGCCACTGGGCTTCGGGCAACTCGGCGCAGGCGCGGTGCTGTTCGGCCTTGAGCAGGCTGTTCAATTGCAGGGTGGTCTGTTCCTGCCAGTTCAGTTGCAGCAGCTCTTCGATCAGCGCCTCTTGCTGGTGCTCGCCCAAAAACCGGTCGGCCAGGCCCAGGTCAAGGGCGTCGCGTGCGTTGATTGGCGCGCCCGTCAGGCCCAGGAACAGCCCCAGTTTGCCCGGCAGCCGGGCGAGGAACCAGCTGGCCCCCACGTCGGGGTACAGGCCGATACTGATTTCCGGCATGGCCAATCGGCTGCTGGGTGTGACGATGCGTACATTGGCGCCCTGCAGCAGCCCCATGCCGCCGCCCAGCACGTGCCCGTGGCCCCAGCACAGCAGGGGCTTGGGGTAGGTGTGCAAGGCATGATCCAGGCGGTACTCGGCGGCGAAGAAGGTGGCCGCCAGGGGGGGTACGCTGCCAGGGTGGTCACGGCAGGCCTGCACCAGTGCGCGCACATCGCCACCGGCGCAGAAGGCTTTGCTGCCGTTGCCGCGCAGCAGCACGCAGACGACCCCAGGGTCGCGAGCCCAGTCGTGCAATTGTTCGCCCAGCACCTCGATCATCGGCAGGTTCAGGGCATTGAGCGCCTTGGGCGCATCCAGGGTTGCGATGCCGATGCGGGCGCCGTCGGCGCCGGTGAGTACCTCACAATGAATGGCCATGGACTACCTCGCTCAGTCATCGCACAAGTATGGCCTGCCTGACCGAACATGCCGGTCGTCGGTCGGATCGTTTGACAAGCGGGGAGGGCTTACCTAGTGTCGCGCCATTGATTACGGATGGCCCCATGACTGACGACGATCGCATCAAACTCGAACCCAGCTGGAAAGCCGCATTGCGCGCTGAATTCGACCAACCCTACATGCATCAACTGCGCGAGTTCCTGCGCAGCGAGCGTGCCGCCGGCAAAGAAATCTACCCGCCGGGGCCGCTGATCTTCAATGCACTGAATTCGACACCGCTGGACCAGGTGAAGGTGGTCATACTCGGCCAGGACCCCTACCACGGCCCAGGCCAGGCGCACGGCCTGTGTTTCTCGGTGCAGCCGGGCGTGGCTACGCCACCGTCGTTGGTCAATATCTACAAGGAAATGCAGCGCGACCTGAACATCCCGATCGCCAGCCACGGCTACCTGCAGAGCTGGGCCGAGCAGGGCGTTCTGCTGCTCAACACCACCATGACCGTGGAGCGTGCCAATGCGGCATCGCATGCCAAGAAGGGGTGGGAGGCCTTTACCGATCGGGTGATCCAGGTGGTCAGCGAGCAGTGCCCGAACGTGGTGTTCCTGTTGTGGGGGGCGCATGCGCAAAGCAAGCAGAAGCTGATCGACGGGACCAAGCACCTGGTGCTGAAGTCGGTGCATCCTTCGCCGTTGTCGGCTTACCGCGGGTTCCTGGGGTGCGGGCATTTCAGCCGGACCAACAGCTTCCTCGAGCAACGCGGACTGGCGCCGATCAACTGGGCATTGCCACCGCTCTGATCACCTGAAATACCGCGTCGCCCGCGAAGCAGGCGACGCGATTATTCCTGGTTTGCGTTCCACAGCCGGAACAACGGCTCCGCCAGAAACAGCACGAGCAGCAAGCGCATTACCTGTAGCGCTGTCACCAAAGGCACGGACAGTTGCAGGGTCTCTGCGGTCAGGCTCATTTCGGCTATGCCCCCCGGCATCATGCCCAGTGTCAGCGAACGCAGGTCCAGCGCCGTCATCACGCTCAACACCCACGCAGCACTGCCGGCAATGGCCATGCACAGTGCCGTGGCCAGCAGCGTGCGCGCCAGAAACGACGGGGCGCGGCGGAAGAATGCCCGGTTGAAGTGGCAGGCCAGGCCGCTGCCGATCAGCCACTGGCCGACCTGGCTGGCGCCATTGGGCAGGGCGATCTGCAGGTTGCCGGCCAGGCTGACGCTGGCAGCCACCAGCAATGGCCCGAACAGCCAGGGGTTGGGTTGGCGCAACCGTTGCCAGAGCAACGCCACGGCAACGCCGAGCGGGGTGATCAGGCCCAGCCAACCCCAGCTGACGCTACCGGCGTGATTGAGCGGCACCCCGTCACCCAGCAGAAACTTGAACAGCGCGGGCACGCACAGCACCACTGCCAGCACCCGCAGGCTTTGCGCCGCCGCCACCTGGCTGAGCACTGCACCGTTACGGGCGCCAAGGTTGACCATCTCCCCCGAGCCCCCCGGCATGCTGGCGAAGAATGCCGTGGCACGGTCTTCACCGGTGCGCCGTAGCAGCCACACGCTGATCACGCTGGAGACGGTCGTGAACAGGGCGCCAAAAAAGATCAGCGCGAAATGGCTGCTCACCTGCTCGATCACCGCTGGCGTAAAGTGCAAGCCAATGCCGATGCCGATGATGCACTGCCCACATTTGCGGCCGTTGGGAATCTCCGACAGCTGCCAGGGCGTCAGGCAGCGCACCAGTATGATCGCCAGCAGCGAACCTACCATCCATGGCAAGGGCCAGCCGACCTGGCTGGCGAGGTAACCGCCAGCCAGGCCGACCAGCCCGGTTGCGACAAACAGCGGCAACGGTCTATCAGGCATCGGCCAGGGCCCGACGCTGCAGGCTGCGTTTGCGCCAGATGCGCAGCAGCGGCAGGGTAAGCATCACCACCACCAGCGCCCAGACGCCCATGCTGATCGGGCTCGACCAGAGGATGCCCAGTTCACCGTTGGAGATCGACAGTGCGCGGCGCAGGTTCTGCTCCATCAGCCCGCCCAGGATGAAACCGAGCAGGATTGGCGACAGCGGGAAGTCCAGCTTGCGCAGGATGTAACCCATGATGCCGATGCCGACCATCAGGAACAGGTCGAAGGTGGTGGCATGCACGGCGTACACGCCAATGGCGGTGATGATGGCGATCACCGGCACCAGCGCCCAGTTCGGCACGGCCAGGATGCGGGTGAAGATGCGGATCATCGGGATGTTGAGGATCACCAGCATGATGTTGGCGATGAACAGCGAAGCGATCAGGCCCCAGACGATGTCCGGCTGCTGTTCGAACAGCATTGGGCCGGGCGTGATGTTGTACAGGGTCAGGGCGCCGATCATCACCGCGGTGGTGCCAGAGCCAGGTACCCCCAGGGTCAGCATCGGGACCAGGGCCCCGCAGCAGGACGCACCGATGGCGGTTTCTGGCGCCGCCAGGCCACGAGCATCGCCCTTGCCGAACTTGCCGCTTTCCCCGGCCAGGCGTTTTTCGGTCATGTAGGCCACGGCACTGGCCAGCGTTGCACCGGCGCCGGGCAGAACGCCCATGATGAAACCAAGCAGGCCGCAGCGGATGTTGACCACGAATACCGAAGCCGCTTCCTTGAAGTTGAACAGCATGCGCCCGGTGGCTTTTACCGCCTGGTGACCATGGTGGGTCTTTTCCAGCAGCAGCAGGATTTCACTGATGGAGAACAGGCCCAGCACCAGCACCACGAACTGGATGCCGTCGGCCAGGTGCACGCTGTCACCGGTGAAGCGGTAGACGCCGCTGTTGGCATCGATGCCGACCGCCGACAGGAACAGGCCGATCAGTGCGGCAATGAAGGTTTTCAGCGGTTTGTCACCTGCCATGCCGCCCAGGGCGACGATGGCGAACACCATCAGTACGAAGTATTCCGCCGGGCCGAAGGCGATTGCCCATTTCGCCAGTAGCGGAGCGAACAGCACCATGCCGCAGGTGGCGATGAAGGCACCGATGAACGAGCTCCAGGCCGACAGCGACAGGGCGACCCCCGCCAGGCCCTGGCGAGCCATCGGGTAGCCGTCCAGGGTGGTCATCACGGTCGAGGCTTCGCCCGGGATGTTCAGCAGGATCGAGCTGATACGCCCGCCGTACTCGCAGCCCAGGTACACCGCGGCCAGCAGGATCAGCGCCGACTCTGGCGGCAGGCCCAGGGCGAAGGCGATGGGGATCAGCAGGGCCACGCCGTTGATCGGGCCCAGGCCTGGCAGCAGGCCGACCACCGTGCCGATGAGGGTGCCGGAGAGGGCGGTGACCAGGTTGTAAGGGGACAGGGCAACGCCGAAGCCCTGGCCCAGGTAGCTCAAGGTATCCATGTGTCAGTTCTCCAGTACGCTCAGCAGGCCAAGGGGCAGGGGCACGTCCATCACGCGGTCGAACAGCCAGTAGAGCAGCAGGCTCATGCCGACCACCACGATGGCGCTGTGCAGCCAGCGCCCGCCATACAAACGGGCCATGGGCAGGCCGATCAGGATGGCGCTGAGGATGAAGCCCAGGGCTTCGAAGGTGGCCGCGAAGACGATCAGCAGGCCGACGCAGGCGGTGATCTTGGTCAGGGTTTCGCGGTCCAGTTCCGGTTCGTCGTCCTTGCGCACGATGGGGGTTGGACGGAACGCAAGGTACAACAGGCCCAGGCTCATCAGGCCAAGCATCAGCAGCGGGTAGGCGCGCGGGCCCACCGGTTCATAGGAAAACGCCGCCTGATAGGGCCAGGCCATCACGGCCAGGACGGCGCATACCGCCAGCAGGGCCAGGGCGAAGATGCGTTGCAGGATCATTGGGGAATCCTCGTTGTTCATCGGCACGACGCAGATCTTTTGTAGGAGCGAATGGCGTTAAGGCTTACTGGATCAGGCCAAATTCCTTGGCCAGTGCCTTGTAGTCGGCCACTTGCTTCTTCACATAGCCGTCCAGTTCTTCGCCGGTCATGGCGAACGGGAACAGCTCGCGCTGGTCACGCAGCTTGGCAAAATCTTCCGAAGCCAGCATCTTGTCGAACGAAGCCTTCCACCACGCATAGTCCTCGTCGCTCACCTTTGGCCCCAGGTAGAAGCCGCGCACGACCGGCCAGACGATGTCGTAGCCTTGCTCCTTGGCGGTGGGGATGTCTTTCATCTCGGGCTCGTCCAGGCGGTCTTTCGAGAACACCGCCAGGATGCGCATGTTGCCGCTCTGGATGTGCGGCATGGAGTCGGAGATGTCGGTAGAGCCGACCTGGATGTGACCGCCCAGCAGCGCCGTGGCAATTTCGCCGCCGCCTTCCAGGGCCACATAGCGCAGGTCACGCGGGTTGATGCCGGCAGCCTTGGCGATCAGGGCCGTCTGCATCCAGTCCTGGCTGCCGACGGTGCCGCCGGAGCCGATCACCACCTTGCTCGGGTCTTTCTTCAATGCCGCGACCAGGTCGTCGAGGGTTTTGTAGGGCGAGTCGCTTTTCACCGCGATGGCGCCGTAGCTGGTGCCGACAGCAGCCAGCCACTTCACGGCGTTTTCGTCGAAGCGGCCGAACTTGCCTTGGGCCAGGTTCAGCAACGAGCCGCTGGACCAGGCCACCAGGGTGCCGGCATCGGCCGGGCGTTGAGCGACCACAGCGTTGTAGGCCACCGCGCCGACACCGCCGGGCATGTAGGTGACGCGCATGGGCTTGCTGAGGATCTTTTCCTGCACCAGGGCGCTTTGCACCAGTTTGCAGGTCAGGTCAAAGCCACCGCCCGGCGAGGCGGGGGCGATGCATTCAGGGCGTTTCGGTTCGGCGGCCAAAGCGTTGCCGGCCAACAGCAGGCAGCCGGTAGCGAGGACGAGGCGGCGCAGTGAAAAGGTCATCGTCTATCTCCGTGAGCGTTGTTGTTATTGGATTACCGCTATGGGGTTACCACAGCGCCACGCTGTAGCTGACCAACAGCCTCACTTCGTCCGCGTCGCGGGCGAAGTTGGAGCGGAAGGTGGCGTTGCGCAGGCGCACGGCGACGTTCTTCAACGGGCCGCTTTGTACCACGTACTTCAGTTCGGTGTTGCGTTCCCACTCCTTGCCTTCACCACCGGCCGCGCGGCTGACGTTGTCACCGCTGATGTAGCGGGTCATGAAGGTCAGGCCGGGTACGCCGAGCGCGGCAAAGTTGTAGTCGTAACGCGCCTGCCAGGAACGCTCGTCGGCTCCGGCGAAGTCGTTGATCTGGACGAAGTTGACCAGGTACGGGTCGGCGCCATCGACATACGGGAAGGCGCTGTCGCCGGACAGCTGCTGCCAGGCGGCGCTGACCTTGTGGCCGCCCAGGGCGTAGCTGAGCATGCCGTTGACGGTGGTGTTGTCGATGTTGCCGGCCTTGGCGGCACCGGCATCGTCGCTCACTGCCAGGCGCAGGTCGGCGCCGAAGGTGCCCGGGCCCCAGGGTTGGGTGGCGGTCATGCCGATGAAGTGCTGGCGGTAGATATCGTCGAGCTGGGCGAAGTGATAGCTGCCGGTGATGCGGTCGGTGAACTGGTAGTCCAGGCCCGCCAGGGCCAGGTTGTCGGCGCTGAAGGTGCCACCGAAGCGGCCGTTCTTGTTGTTCAGCGCCAGGTCTTCCCAGTTGGTGTCGTTGCGGTCCTTGGCCTTGTCCAGGCGCCCGCCCGTGAAGGTCAGGCCCTTGATTTCTTTCGAAGTGAGCAGGCCGCCTTCGAAGGTTTGCGGCAGGATGCGCCCGTCGTTGGGCTGCAGCGTCGGCAGCTCGGGGATCAGGGTGCCGATCTTCAGCTCGGTCTGGGAGAGCTTCACTTTGCCAGTCAGGCCCAGCTTGGAGTACTCGTCAGCGGCCTTGCCGTCATCGTGAGTCGGCAACAGGCCGGTGTCGGTGCGGTTGGGGCTGGAGTCGAGCTTGATGCCGAGCATGCCCATTGCGTCCAAGCCAAAGCCTACAGTGCCATCGGTGTAGCCAGACTCGAAGTTGAGGATGAAACCCTGGGCCCACTCGTCACGCTTGGATTGTTGCGCGCTGGTGCCGTCGCGAAAATCGCGGTTGAAGTACATGTTGCGGGTTTCGAAGGTGGCTGTGCTGTCTTCGAAGAAGGCGGCCTGGCTCATCGGGGTGACACCGGCAAGCGCGAGGGCGCTGGCGATGGCGGAGGGGCGTGCGGCAAAGGAACGGGTAGGCGCGAACGCCTGCGGCTGCGATGACAGCATCGTCGATGACTCCGTTTATTGTTCTTATTCGTTGCACCTTGCTGGTGCTTTATTCGGCGCGAAGAGCGACCGTGGTGCGATGCTAGGCAACCAACCTTTCGCTAACCTTTCAGTGAGAAAGGTTTGTTACAAGGGGATTCACAGGCATGAGGACAGCGGTACACTCCGCGCCACCGCCCCACCCGAGCAGGGAGAAACCGATGCGTGTGCTGCTGGTCGAAGACCACCTGCAACTGGCCGAAAGCGTGGCCCAGGCCTTGAAAAGCCAAGGCCTGACCGTAGATGTGCTGCATGATGGCGTGGCCGCCGACCTGGCCCTGGCCAGCGAGGAGTACGCCGTGGTCGTGCTGGATGTCGGCTTGCCGCGCATGGACGGCTTCGAGGTACTGGCGCGCTTGCGCGGCCGTGGCAAGACCGTGCCGGTGCTGATGCTGACGGCCCGCAGTGACGTCAAGGACCGGGTCCATGGCCTGAACCTGGGCGCCGACGACTACCTGGCCAAACCGTTCGAACTGACCGAGCTGGAAGCGCGGGTCAAGGCCCTGCTGCGCCGCAGTGTGCTGGGTGGCGAGCGCCAGCAACGCTGCGGGCCGCTGGTTTACGACCTGGATACCCGGCGCTTCGCCCTCGGCGACGACAACCTGACCCTGACCTCGCGCGAGCAAAGCGTGCTGGAAGCGCTGATCGCCCGCCCGGGCCGGGTGATGAGCAAGGAGCAGTTGGCTGCCCAGGTGTTTGGCCTGGACGAGGAAGCCAGCCCCGACGCCATCGAAATCTACATCCACCGCCTGCGCAAGAAGCTCGACGGCCACCCGGTGGCCATCGTCACCTTCCGCGGCCTGGGCTACCTGCTAGAGCACCGCGATGCGTGACAACGGCAGCCTGCGCGGGCGCTTGCTGGGTAACCTGGCGCTGCTGCTGGTGGTGCTGATGCTGGCCAGCGGCCTGAGTGCCTACTGGAACGGCCGTGAAGCCGCCGACACCGCCTACGACCGCACGCTGCTGGCTTCGGCGCGGACCATCGCCGCCGGCCTTTCGCAACGCGATGGTTCACTGAGCGCAGATGTGCCCTACGTGGCGCTGGACACCTTCGCCTACGACAGCGCCGGGCGTATCTACTACCAGGTGCTTGACATCAAGCAGCGGCTGATTTCGGGCTATGAGAACCTGCCGCCCCCGCCGCTGGGGACGCCGCGCACCGACGACTACCCGGCGTTGGCGCGGTTCTACAACGCAACTTATCTGGGCCAGGACGTGCGCGTTGTCAGCCTGCTCAAGCCGGTAAGCGAGCCGAACATGAACGGCATGGCGGAAATCCGCGTGGCCGAGACCGAGGAAGCGCGGGTGCGCATGGCCCGTGGGTTGATGGCCGACACCCTGCTGCGCCTGGGCATGCTGGCGCTGGGCGCATTGGTGATGGTGTGGTTTGCCGTGAGCGCGGCGTTGCGGCCGCTGGAGCGCCTGCGCACGGCGGTGGAGGAGCGCCAACCAGATGATTTGCGGGCATTGCCGGTGGTGCAGGTGCAGCGCGAGCTGAGCCCGTTGGTGCGGGCGTTGAACCACTTTACCGAGCGCTTGCGCGGTCAGTTCGAGCGCCAGGCGCAGTTCATCGCCGATGCCGCCCATGAACTGCGTACGCCGCTGGCGGCCTTGAAGGCTCGGGTCGAGCTGGGGTTGCGCTCTTGCGAGCCGCAAGAGTGGCGGCAGACCTTGGAAGCGGCGGCCCAGGGCACCGACAAGCTGACCCACCTGGCCAACCAGCTGTTGTCGTTGGCACGGGTCGAAAACGGTGCGCGGGCGATTGCCGAAGGCGGTGCGCAGCGCCTGGACCTGAGCCAGCTGGCGCGTGAGCTGGGCATGGCCATGGCGCCCTTGGCGCACAAGCGCGGGGTGGCGCTGGCCCTGGAGGCCGAGGCGCCTGTTTGGCTCAAGGGTGAACCGACGCTGCTCAACGAGCTGTTGAGCAACCTGGTGGACAATGCCCTGGCGCATACGCCGGCTGGCGGCAACGTAATTTTGCGGGTGATGGCGCCAGCGGTGCTGGAGGTGGAAGACGACGGGCCGGGCATTCCCGAGGATGAGCGCGAGCGGGTGTTCGAGCGGTTCTACCGCCGCGGTGCGCAGGGTAGCGGGCTGGGCCTGGCGATTGTCGGCGAGATCTGCCGGGCGCACCTGGCGCAGGTGAGCCTGCATGATGGCGAGAACGGCGGGTTGCGGGTGCGTGTAAGTTTTATTGCCGATTGATGCGTTGCCTGTACCTGCCTCTTCGCGAGTAAACCCGCTCCCACAGGTATTGTACATTCCTGTAGGAGCAGCCTTGTGCTGCGAAAGGGCCGGCACAGGCTGAGGCAAGTCAGCTCAACATGCCCCGCGCCTCGAGCAGTTCATCCACTTCCAGTTCGGTGCCGAAAGGCAGCCCCAGGTGACGGTACGCCGGCAGTGCCGCCAACGGCCGGTGGCGGCCGCGCTGGCTGATGCAGCGGGCGATCTGTACGATGTCGATGTAGTCGACCTTGTCGGTCTGCCGGTCCAGGTCCTGAACCTGGCTCGGCAAGTTGATCAACTGCTCCGGAAACTCCCAGGCCTTGAGGATCTTGTCCCCCAGCGCCGGCTGGATCTGCTCGATCACGTAATGCAGGCAAACCGGGTCGGACAACAGCTCGTTGTGCTCCTCGGCATAGATCAGCACTGGCAGTGCGCCGATCTGGTTGACCAACCCGCCCAAGGTGGCCTGTTCAGGCTTGAGCTGGGTATGGCGGCGGCAAATTTCGTAGCTGATGCCTGCCACTTCCAGGCTGTTGGTCCAGATATCGCGAAGCTTCTGTTCAACCGCCGGTGAGCGGGCATGGAAAATCTGCTCGATCACCAGGCCGATGGCCAGGTTGCAGCTGTAGTTGATGCCCAGTCGCGTAATGGCGGTGTGCAGGTCGGTGACCTCGACCGCCGCACGCAGCAGCGGGCTGTTGACTACCTTGATCAGGCGCGCAGAAAGAGCTGCATCGCGACCGATCACCTTGCTCAGGGCCGCTACGCTGATCTCGCTGTCTTCCGCCGCCTCGCGGATGCTCAAGGCAACCTCGGGCAGGGTCGGCAGGACCAGGTCATCCTTTTCGATGGCATCGAGCAACTGTGCTTGAACCATCTCGGCCAGCTTGTTCATGGGCGTTTCTACCGCAGTGGTGGTGCGGCCCCGCCACGGGGGCGGGGCAGGCTGGTCAGCGCTGGATTTCCCGGTCGCGGTCCAGTTCGTAAGGCAGGGTCAGCACTTGCAGGCGCGGGCCTTCCAGGCTGCCCAGGTGCAGGTTGTCGTCTTCCACCGCGTCGGCGCTCAGCACTGCCAGCAGTTCGCAGCCCGCACCGTTGCCGGCAGCAATCACCACTTCCCCCACCGACGAACCGTGGGTGGGCGAGAAGATCTGGGCACCCGGGGCTGGAATGGCCTGCTGGTCCAGGGCCAGGCGGTACTGGCGGCGTTTGAGCTTGCCCAGGTACTGCATGCGGGCGACGATTTCCTGGCCGGTGTAGCAGCCTTTCTTGAAGCTGACGCCGTCGACCGCCTGCAGGTTGATCATTTGCGGGATGAACAGCTCACGGGTCGGCCCCATGACCTGGCCGATACCGGCACGCACCTGGCCAAGTAGCCAGTCGTTGAGGCTGCCTTCAGGCAGAGCGGCGGCGAGGGCCTGGCGCACAGTGTCGGCACTGTCCGCCGGCACCCACAGCTCCACACGTGCTGCGGACACGGCAATGGCAATCAGGCCTGCATGGCGCACGGTACTGCCGGCGTCTGCGGGCACGTCTAGCCCCAGTGCCTGCAGCGCAGCGTCACCGCCTTGCAGTCCGAAGCGTGCCCAGGCGGCGCTTTCATCGGTCAGCGTGGCCTTGGAGAACACAGCGTACTTCTTCAGGTCGGCCAGTTGCGCCTCAAGCAGTTCGCTGGCCATGGCCAGCAGGTAGCCGTTGCCTTCGGGCAAGATGCGGAAGCTCGACTGCATGCGCCCTTTGACCATGCAGCGGGCGCCGAGGCTGGCGTATTCCTGGCTGAGGTAGTTGATGTTGCAGGTCAGCTGGCCTTGCAGGAACTTGCCTGCATCGGAGCCGCGGACGGCGAGGATGCCCTCGTGGGACAGGGGGCAGAAGAAAGCGGAATCGGCCATGGGTCATCGCGGTGGCTAAAGACTGGCGGCCATCATAGAACGCCGGTAACAAAATAGGTAGGTGACTAGACCAACGCCCGGTGTCGCTACGCTCTCCGGGCTGTATACTGGCGGGCCATTCGAGGAGGGCCCCATGGTCGAACAAACTGAACTCAACCGGCTTTTCTGGCACAGCCGCCGCGGCATGCTGGAACTGGACGTACTGCTGGTGCCTTTCACCCAGGAAGTCTACTCCACCCTCAACGAGACCGATCGCGAACTGTATGTGCGTCTGTTGAGCTGCGAGGATCAGGACATGTTCGGCTGGTTCATGGAGCGCACCGAGTCCGAAGACCCAGAGCTGCAGCGCATGGTCCGCATCATTCTGGACCGTGTCCAGCCCAAGTGAGTGTTTCGAGTGCCGCTGGCAAGGTTCGCGCCTGCTGCTAGCGGGCTATCTGGTTTGCCAGTTACTGGCGTGGCTTGCCGTGTGGGCGAGCCCGTTGCCAGGGTGGTTGGCCCTTTCCATTGTCGCTACCTGTATTGCCCACGCTGGCTGGGCCATTCCGCGACGAATCCTGTTGACCCATGAGCATGCCGTTGTCGGCCTGCGCCGTGATGTGCGCGGCTGGCAGGTGTTCAGCCGTGCCCGTGGCTGGCAGCCCGTGAGGTTGTGCCGGGACAGCGTGGCGTTGCCGCGGCTGGTGGTGTTGCGTTTTGAGCGAGCGGGGCAATGGGTGGGGCAGAGCCAGTGCATACCGCAGGATGCGCTAGGCGCGGATGAGCATCGGCGCTTGCGGGTGCGGTTGAAGTTCAGTCGGCGGCGCTGGGCAACGACAGCGGCGGGGTAGGGCCGAGAGGTGTTCGCCGTGGCAGGTTCAGCGCCAGGGAGACCGAGCGCCGCCCGCGCGGCGCATCGCGAGCGAAGCTCGCTCCTACGTTTGTTTCGGGCCAGTCATGCCTGTGACAGGCGCGCGCGACCGCCTTGTTTGTACCACTCGATATGGTGCCATGCGCCAAGGGGGGGCGCGTGCAAATGCCACAGAACTAATTGGCCCGAAACAAACGTAGGAGCGAGCTTCGCTCGCGATGCGCCGCGCGGGCGGCGCTCGATCTCACAGACGCTGCACTTTTCAAAGCGGACTGAGGATGGTGTCCTTGGCCTCGTCCAGCATCCCCGGGTAATCCAGTGTGTAATGCAACCCGCGGCTTTCCTTGCGCTGCATGGCAGACAGAATCATCAGTTCGGCCACCTGCGCCAGGTTACGCAGTTCGATCAGGTCGCGGCTGACCTTGTAGTTGCTGTAGAACTCGTCGATTTCATCCAGCAACAGGCGAATGCGGTGCTGGGCCCGCTGCAGGCGCTTGCTGGTACGGACGATACCCACATAGTCCCACATGAACCGCCGCAGCTCGTCCCAGTTGTGCGCGATGATCACGTCCTCGTCCGAGTCGGTGACCTGGCTGGCATCCCACCCCGGCAGTGCCTTGGGCATGGCCACGTGTTCCAGGTGCGCCTGGATGTCGGCAGCGGCGGCGCGGCCATAGACAAAGCATTCCAGCAGCGAGTTACTGGCCATCCGGTTGGCGCCGTGCAGGCCGGTGAAGCTGGTTTCGCCGATGGCGTACAAGCCTGGCACGTCGGTATGGCCGCGGTCGTCGACCATCACCCCGCCGCAGGTGTAGTGCGCCGCCGGTACGACCGGGATCGGCTGGCGGGTGATATCGATGCCAAAGGCCAGGCAGCGCTCGTACACCGTGGGGAAGTGGCCCATGATGAAGTCGGCCGGTTTGTGGGTGATGTCCAGGTACACGCAGTCCACGCCCAGGCGCTTCATCTCGTGGTCGATGGCGCGGGCCACGATGTCGCGCGGGGCCAGCTCTTCGCGCGGGTCGAAGCGTGGCATGAAGCGCTCGCCATTGGGCAGGCGCAGCAGCGCACCTTCACCGCGCAGGGCTTCGGTGATCAGGAAACTCTTGGCCTGTGGGTGGTACAGGCAGGTCGGATGGAACTGGTTGAATTCCAGGTTCGCCACCCGGCAGCCCGCTCGCCAAGCCATGGCGATGCCATCACCGCAGGCGCCATCGGGGTTGCTGGTGTAAAGGTAGACCTTGGCTGCACCGCCGGTGGCCAGCACGGTGAAGCGCGCGCCGAAGGTGTCCACCTCACCGGTGTTGCGGTCGAGCACGTAGGCGCCCAGGCAGCGCTCGCCAGGCAGGCCAAGGCGACGTTCGGTGATCAGGTCGACCGCCACGCGTTGCTCCAGCAACTGGATGTTCGGGCGCCTGCGGGCCTGTTCCAGCAGCGTGGTGAAAATGGCTGCGCCAGTGGCGTCGGCGGCGTGGATGATGCGCCGATGGCTATGGCCGCCCTCACGGGTGAGGTGGAATTCGAAGCCTCCATCGTCAACGCTGGAGTGCTCGTCGCGGGTAAAGGGCACCCCTTGCTCGATCAGCCACTGGATGGCTTCGCGACTGTGTTCGACGGTGAAACGCACCGCCTCTTCATGGCACAGACCGCCGCCGGCATTGAGGGTGTCCTCGACATGCGACTGCACGGTATCGGTGTTGTCCAGCACCGCCGCGACCCCGCCTTGGGCCCAGAAGGTCGAGCCGTTGGCCAGGTCGCCCTTGCTGAGCACGGCAACACGCAGGTGGCTGGGGAGGTTCAGTGCCAGGCTGAGACCGGCGGCACCGCTGCCGATCACCAGGACATCATGTTGGAATTGTTGGCTCATGTCAGGACACTAGTAATCTTGAGAGGGGGCGCGGCACAATAGTCACGCGCAGATGGCATTGTGAAACTATCGTTAAACTTGGCCAGGTTGCCTTTATAGCAGCCCGAGGTGGCCAATTTCCATGCCACTTGGCCACTTACCGAGACGCGCGCCAACCTTTGTGGGAACTTTCCGACATGGCCGGAAATCCTATGAAGGTTGCCCGCACGTCACAATTTGCCGCGGCGACGCAGGGCGGCAAGGCCTGTTCGGGCTGTCCCTGCGTATTCGAAACCTGATTATCGACGTAGCCGGCCGTGCCCGCGCCGCGTCTTCCGTGCAAGCCGACCAAGGGCTGCAGGAAACTTGCTTGGAGGGGAGAACTTTTGCGAAAAGCCCGAGTCTATGGTTGCAAGCCTGATCGATGGCTGTTGCAACGCTCCTTCGAGTTCACTGAGGAGTGTTCATGCTAACCCAGGAAGAGGATCAGCAGCTTGTCGAGCGCGTTCAGCGCGGTGACAGGCGAGCGTTCGATCTGTTGGTGCTGAAGTATCAGCACAAGATTCTCGGGTTGATCGTGCGGTTCGTTCACGATACCCACGAGGCCCAGGATGTAGCACAGGAAGCCTTTATCAAGGCCTATCGTGCGCTTGGCAATTTCCGCGGTGACAGTGCGTTTTATACCTGGCTGTACCGCATCGCCATCAACACGGCGAAGAACTACCTGGTGTCCCGTGGAAGACGGCCACCAGACAGTGATGTGAGCTCCGAGGATGCGGAGTTTTACGACGGCGATCATGGCCTCAAGGATCTCGAGTCCCCAGAGCGCTCGTTGTTGCGGGATGAAATCGAAGGCACCGTCCATCGCACCATCCAGCAACTGCCCGAAGACCTACGTACGGCGTTGACCCTGCGCGAGTTTGACGGGCTGAGTTACGAAGACATTGCCAGTGTCATGCAATGTCCGGTGGGTACCGTGCGCTCTCGAATCTTCCGCGCTCGGGAGGCCATAGACAAAGCCCTGCAGCCGTTGTTGCAGGAAACCTGAGACAGCGGCGACAGCCAAGAGAGGAACCGCCATGAGTCGTGAAGCGTTGCAGGAATCGCTGTCCGCGGTAATGGATAACGAAGCGGACGAACTGGAACTGCGTCGGGTGCTGAGCGCCGTCGACGACGCCGAAACCCGTGCTACCTGGTCGCGTTACCAGGTAGCCCGTGCAGCCATGCACAAGGAACTGCTGCTGCCCAACCTCGATATCGCCTCGGCGGTGTCTGCGGCGCTGGCTGACGAAGCCGTGCCGGCCAAGGTCAACAAGGGTCCGTGGCGCAGCGTCGCTCGCCTGGCGGTTGCCGCCTCGGTCACCGTTGCGGTGCTGGCAGGCGTGCGGATGTACAACCAGGACGAAATCACCGGCGCCGAGCTGGCTGCCCAGCAGCCTGTACAACAAGGCCTGAGCATGCCACAAACTCAGGGCCCGGCTGTATTGGCAGGCTATAGTGAAAGCAGTGAGCAACCGACCGGGCCGATGGCCAACGGCGTGCTGCAAAACCAGGCCGGCTGGGACCAGCGTCTGCCGGGGTACCTGCGCCAGCATGCTCAGGAGTCCGCGCTCAAGGGCACTGAAACTGCCCTGCCGTATGCCCGTGCCGCCAGCATGGGAAACCCCGCTAAGTAAGGAGGATCATGCGCGCGCTACCTCTTCTGTCGCTGCTGATTGGCAGCTGCATGACGGTGCCGGCATTGGCGGCCAACTCCTCGCCCCAGGCGAGCGAGTGGCTGAGCAAGCTGGCACAAGCCGAGCAAAAGCAAAGTTATCAGGGTTCGTTCGTCTACGAACGCAACGGTAGCTTCTCTTCCCACGATATCTGGCACAGGGTCGAGGACGGCAAGGTCAGCGAGCGGCTGCTGCAGCTCGATGGCGCCGCCCAGGAAATCCTGCGCGTGGATGGCAAGGTGGAGTGTGTCAGTGGGGCCTTGGTCAGCGGCGTGGCTACCCCTACGGACTCTGCACAGCGTGTGCTTGATCCCCTGAAATTGATGGGCTGGTACGATTTGAGCGTGGCAGGCAAGTCCCGGGTCGCCGGGCGCGATGCCGTGATCTTGACGCTCACTCCCCGCGACCAGCACCGCTATGCCTTCGAATTGCACCTGGACCGCAACACCGGCCTGCCACTGCGCTCGTTGATGCTCAACGACAAAGGGCAGTTGCTGGAACGCTTCCAGATGACGCGCCTCGATACCGACAAGCTCCCTGGCGACGATGACCTGCGCCCCAGTGCTGCCTGCAAGCCGGTACAGCGTGTTGCCTCCGTCAGCAATGACAGCGTCGCTGGCTGGCGCTCGGACTGGCTCCCGCCAGGGTTCGAGCTGGTCAACAGCTCGGTACGGCGTGATCCAAAACATGACAGCACGGTCAGTAGCCTGATGTACGACGATGGGCTTGCGCGCTTCTCGGTATTCCTTGAGCCCGTCAAAGACGATGCCGGGACCGATGTCCGTACCCAGCTTGGCCCGACCTCGGCGGTTTCGCGACGCCTTAACACGCCCAAGGGCAAGGTGATGGTCACCGTGGTTGGCGAAATTCCGCTCGGTACGGCAGAACGCGTCGCGTTGTCGATGCGGCCCCAGGATGCCCACGCGCGCCAGTAATGGTGCGCTTTTGCAGGCCATGCCAAGGCGAACGGATATGCGCCTGAAATGAAATTAAAGCATTGTCATTTGCAATCTACTGGCAAATTTTCTATAGGTCAGGCTTCTTGGAGCCTGGCCTTTCCTGCGTTGTGCAGGGGCCTTTCTAAACTACCGCTCGTTGTGACGGGAGCCGTATGTCTACACCACGCTTGAAATCCTACCTATCGATGTTCGCCGCTGTGCTCATGCTCGGCCAGGTGCTCACCGCCCAGGCCGAGGAAGCCCTGCCGGACTTCACCACGCTGGTCGAGCAGGCCTCGCCGGCCGTGGTCAACATCAGTACCAAGCAGAAACTGCCGGACCGTCGCATCGCCGCGGGCCAGATGCCGGACCTGGAAGGCCTGCCGCCGATGTTCCGCGAGTTCTTCGAGCGCAACATGCCGCAGCAGCCGCGTTCGCCGCGTGGCGACCGCCAGCGCGAGGCGCAATCGCTGGGATCGGGCTTCATCATTTCCAGCGATGGTTATGTGCTGACCAACAACCACGTCGTGGCCGACGCCGACGAAATCATCGTCCGCCTGTCGGACCGCAGCGAGCTTCAGGCCAAGCTGGTCGGCACCGACCCGCGCACCGACGTGGCCCTGCTCAAGGTCGAAGGCAAGAACCTGCCGATCGTCAAGCTGGGTGATTCCGAGAAGCTCAAGGTGGGCGAGTGGGTGCTGGCCATCGGTTCGCCGTTCGGCTTCGACCATTCGGTGACCAAAGGTATCGTCAGTGCCAAGGGCCGTACGCTGCCGAACGAGACCTACGTCCCGTTCATCCAGACCGACGTGGCCATCAACCCGGGTAACTCGGGCGGCCCGCTGTTCAACATGAAGGGCGAAGTGGTGGGTATCAACTCGCAGATCTTCACCCGTTCTGGCGGCTTCATGGGCCTGTCGTTCGCCATCCCGATCGATGTGGCGCTGGATGTGTCCAACCAGCTGAAGAAAGATGGCAAGGTCAGCCGCGGCTGGCTGGGCGTGGTGATCCAGGAGGTCAACAAGGACCTGGCTGAATCCTTCGGCCTGGACAAGCCAGCGGGTGCGCTGGTGGCCCAGGTGCTGGAAAACGGCCCGGCAGCCAAAGGTGGCCTGCAGGTGGGTGACGTGATCCTGAGCATGAACGGCCAGCCGATCGTCATGTCGGCCGACTTGCCGCACCTGGTCGGTAGCCTGAAGGACGGCGAAAAGGCCAAGCTGGAGATCATCCGCAATGGCAAGCGCCAGACCCTGGAGGTTGGGGTCGGGGCAATGCCGGATGACGATGCCGACATCGGTACCGGCGCCGAAGGCAGCGCCGAGCGCAGCAGCAACCGCCTGGGCGTGTCGGTGACCGACCTGACCGCCGAGCAGAAAAAGTCCCTCGAACTCAAGGGCGGCGTGGTGATCAAGGAAGTGCAGGACGGCCCGGCAGCGATGATCGGCCTGCGTCCGGGTGACGTCATCAGCCACCTGAACAACCAGGCCATCGGTTCCGCCAAGGAATTCACCGAAATCGCCAAGGAACTGCCGAAGAACCGCTCGGTGTCCATGCGCGTACTGCGCCAGGGGCGTGCCAGCTTTATCACCTTCAAGCTCGCTGAATAAGCGGATTTGCAGGCAGGAAAGGGCAGCTACGGCTGCCCTTTTTCATGAAAATTCACAATTGCAGGCGGCAAAGCGCTGTTCCGCCCGATAGAGGAATCTCCCATATCCCTGCTGCTTGAGGTACAATTCCCGGCTATTTTTCGGCGGGCGTCCCGGCTCGCAGCCTTTTCGAGTGTTGACCCGTGAGTGATTTGAGTCATATCCGCAATTTCTCCATCATCGCCCACATCGACCATGGCAAGTCGACGCTGGCCGACCGTTTCATCCAGATGTGCGGTGGCCTGTCGGCGCGCGAAATGGAAGCCCAGGTGCTTGATTCGATGGACCTGGAGCGCGAACGCGGGATTACCATCAAAGCCCACAGCGTCACGCTTCACTACAAGGCGCAAGACGGCAAGACCTACCAGCTGAACTTCATCGACACCCCCGGCCACGTCGACTTCACCTACGAAGTCTCGCGCTCGCTGGCGGCCTGTGAAGGCGCACTGCTGGTGGTTGACGCCGGCCAGGGTGTTGAAGCCCAGTCCGTGGCCAACTGCTACACCGCCATTGAACAGGGCCTGGAAGTCATGCCAGTCCTGAACAAGATGGACCTGCCCCAGGCCGACCCGGACCGCGTCAAGGACGAGATCGAAAAGATCATCGGCATCGACGCCACCGACGCCGTGGCCTGTAGCGCCAAAAGCGGCATGGGCGTGGACAAGGTGCTCGAGCGCCTGGTGCACACCATTCCCGCGCCTGTAGGCGAGATCGACGCGCCGCTGCAAGCGCTCATCATCGACTCCTGGTTCGACAACTACCTGGGCGTGGTCTCGCTGGTGCGCGTGCGCCAGGGGCGCGTCAAGAAAGGCGACAAGATCCTGGTCAAGTCGACCGGCAAGGTGCACCTGGTCGACAGCGTGGGTGTGTTCACCCCGAAACACACCCAGACCACTGATCTGAAAGCCGGCGAAGTGGGCTTCATCATCGCCAGCATCAAGGACATTCACGGTGCGCCAGTGGGTGACACCCTGACCTTGTCCTCCACCCCCGAGGTCGAAGTGCTGGCGGGCTTCAAGAAAATCCAGCCGCAGGTCTACGCCGGCCTGTTCCCGGTCAGCTCCGACGACTTCGAGGACTTCCGCGACGCATTGCAGAAGCTCACCCTCAACGACTCGTCGCTGCAGTACATGCCGGAAAGCTCCGACGCCCTGGGCTTCGGCTTCCGTTGCGGTTTCCTCGGCATGCTGCACATGGAAATCATCCAGGAGCGCCTGGAGCGCGAATACGACCTGGACCTGATCACCACCGCACCAAGCGTGATCTACGAGCTCGAGCTCAAGACCGGTGAAACCATCATCGTCGACAACCCGTCAAAGCTGCCGGACGTTTCGTCAGTGACCGACTTCCGTGAGCCAATCGTCACCGCGACTATCCTGGTGCCGCAGGAGCACCTGGGCAACGTCATCACCCTGTGCATCGAGAAGCGTGGCGTGCAGCGCGACATGCAGTTCCTCGGCAGCCAGGTGCAGGTGCGTTACGACATGCCGATGAACGAAGTGGTCCTGGACTTCTTCGACCGTCTCA
>Ga0213824_1000469_pt1 | contig 30966 bp, 39 predicted proteins | sample MC6MC0906MG_FD_179892 | JGI IMG/M metagenome (GOLD analysis project Ga0213824, IMG submission 179892) | Enriched soil aggregate microbial communities from Iowa State University, Ames, United States - MC6-MC0906-MG | ecosystem: Environmental > Terrestrial > Soil > Unclassified | place: USA: Iowa...
TGCGGGGAACAAGACGAAGCGGAGTATCAAGAGATGGAGTATTGTCCTTCTTTGTAAATTACGACCGGTTCGGGCTGCGGACCGGCAAAACTGAAGAGGCTATGGATAATATTACAGTAAAATGAAGGAGTATGGTTATGGCAGGAAAAACGAGTAAACAGGCGGAGCCGGGAGCGGCTGTTCGCTATACAAAGGAGCAGTTGGCCAATTCTAAACGGTATCGTGGAAAAAAGGATATGATCAATGCCCTTTTAAAATCCGGAAAGGCCTATACGATGGCAGAGGCGGACGAGCTGCTTGAAAAGTTCATGAAAGGAAAGGTGAGTGTATGTTAGGCGGAGGAAATTTTACAGCTCAAAATAAGGTTCTCCCAGGTGCCTATATCAATTTTGTCAATGCTGCTTCTGCAGGGGCGTCTATGGGAGAACGAGGAGTTGCAGCTATTCCCATGGTACTTGACTGGGGACCGGAAAAGAAAGTGTTTGAAGTAACGGCAGAGGATTTTCAAGGAAAGAGCCGGGAGATCTTCGGATACTCTTATGATGATGCAGCAATGATCCCGGTCAGAGAGCTGTTTAAAAATCTGACCAAGGGAATATTTTATCGTCTTAATGTCGGTGTAAAGGCAGAAAATGATTATGGTACCTCTGTTTACGGCGGTGTCCGGGGGAACAGTTTGAAAACTGTGATATCCAAGAACATTGATGATGAAACTAAATTTGATGTTAAAACCCTGTTTGCAGGGATAGAAGTAGACGTCCAGACTGTGGCCGGCGCTAGTGGCTTGAAGGATAACGCCTACATAACTTTTAAGAAAACTGCCACCCTTGCAGAGACGGCTGGTATGCCATTTACTGGAGGGACTAGCGGAGAAGCAGTAACCGGTGAGGAATATGCAGTTTTTCTTGCCAAAATGGAGAATTATTCTTTCCAGGTCCTCTGTTGTCCATCGGTTGATGAGAAAGTAAAGGCGCTCTTTGCAGCATTCACAAAGCGGATGAGAGACGAGAATGGGGTTAAGTTTCAGACCGTTTTATATCGGTACACAAAAGCCGATTATGAGGGAGTCATTTCCGTGGAGAACGAAGCGGAGGAGCTGGAGTCGGGATTGGTTTACTGGACTGCCGGGGCGGAGGCCTCTTGCGCTATCAACAAGACCACGGAGAATAAGACTTATGACGGAGAATATTCTGTCAAGGCTGATTACACTCAGATTCAGCTCAAAGAGGGGATTCAGGCAGGAAGATTTTTATTCCATAAGGTCGGGAGTGAAATCCGGGTGCTGATGGATATCAATACCCTTGTGACCTACACAGAAGAGAAAGGCGAGGATTTTTCCAGCAATCAGACAATCCGGGTTCTGGATCAGATCGGAAACGATATAGCCTCCCTGTTCAATACCCGTTATCTTGGAACGATTCCTAATGACGCCGCAGGACGGGTAAGTCTCTGGAATGATATCGTTACATATGGAAAACAGCTTACCACGCTCCGAGCCATTGAAGCGGTGAAAGCGGATGCAATCACGGTTGATAAGGGCTCCAGTAAACGGTCTGTTGTGGTGAATTTCCCGGTAGAACCGATTAACTGTATGAGTCAATTGTATATGACCGTAGTGGTTTCGTAGGAAGGAGTGAAGGATTATGAACCAGAACACTATGAATGCCTGGGACGCCATCAGTGCCGCTCAGGCAGAATGTTATGTCACGATCGGTAATAACCGTTACAATTTTATGCAGGCTCTTAACCTGGAGGCAAAGATCGAAAAGACAAAAACAGAAGTCCCTATTTTAGGACGAACCATGAAGGGAAATAAAACTGTTGGCTCTAAGGGAAGTGGCTCCGCAACATTTCATTATAATACCAGCATATTCAGGGAACTTTTATATCAATTCCAGGAAACCGGCAAGGATATATATTTTGATATCCAGATAACCAATGAAGACCCAACTTCTAGCGTAGGACGTCAGACTGTCATTTTAAAAGACTGTAATCTTGATGGTGGAACCATTGCTAAGTTCGATGCAGATGCGGATTATCTGGAAGATGAATTTGATTTCACTTTTGAAAGCTGGGAAATGCCGGAGAAGTTTAGTAAGCTAGCAGGAATGCAGTAGAAGAAAGAGAGGATAAGAATTATGGGAGATTTAAGTTGTTTTTTAAGCCAGAATGCTGTGACCGTGGAGAATGTGAAGTATGCAGCGTCTAAGAGATTTATGGATAAAGATAAGAAGCCGGTGGAATGGGAAGTCAAGTGCATCACTTCGGAGCAGGATGAACTGATTAAAAAGGAATGCACAAAGCGGAAGCCGATCCCTGGAAAAAAAGGAGCCTACATGCCGGAAACAGACTATGATCAGTATGTTGGCAGACTGGCTGTGGCTTGTACGGTGTTTCCGGATCTTAATAACAAGGAGCTTCAGGATTCCTATCAGGTAATGGGAGCAGAGGCCTTGCTTAAAAAGATGCTTACACCGGGAGAGTATCGGGAGTATTTATCTAAGGTACAGGAAGTGAACGGCTTTGATATTGCACTGGAAGATCTGGTGGAAGAAGCAAAAAACTAATGGAAGGAGGCGATTTGGAAGCAAACATCGCTTACTATTGCCTCCACAAGCTTCACAAGTGGCCCCATGAGTACTTGGGGCTTCCTCGTTATGAGAAAGCTGTTGTCATTGCAGCGGTCGAGATGAAGATTAAAAACGACAAGAAGGATGCCGCCAGGGCCAGAAGGAAAAGGGGGTAGGAAGAAGTGGCAGGATTACAAACTTCAATTCAACTGCAGGATCGAATGTCAGGGATATTAAACAACATCACACAATCAATGTCTATTATGCTCTCTACCTTTGAGCAGGCACAGGCGGCGTCTGATGCAGGACTAAATGCTGCTTCCATAGATGCGGCAAGGCAGGGAATCGCAGAAGCATCGGCTGAAATGGCCAGGTATCGGGAAGAGGTGGAAAGAGTCGCAACCACTCCGCCTCCCGCCCCTCCAGAACCAGCTTGGAATAGCACAGCAGCATTAGGCGTTTTCATGAACTCTGGTGCCGATCGTTTTCAGGCGGAGTACCAAGCAGCCGATCAGATGGCAAGGCAGCTATATGAAAGCCAGAAGGCCATATCTGACCAGGCCAGAAACATGAGAGTGACGCCGCCCGGAATGCTAAATGATATGGCAGCAACTGAAAATCGGATGCAGGCATTGTCACAGAGGATTCAGCAGATTAATAGCATACCAGTAAATTTGAGGACGGATCAGACCAATAATGAATTGGAATCCCTTCGAGGGAAACTTAGCCAGGCGGTATCTGTTCAGGAAACACTGAATCAGGCCATGGGGCGGATGGATATCAGTGCAGCCAATGCAGCCTATCAGCAGCTTAATTCCGTGATGGATTCTGTTGAGAGGAATATCCGTGATAATTTAAACGCACAAAACCAGTTTAATAACTCTATCAGAGATGGAACCGGTGCAGCTTCTGGGTTATGGTCGAAGTTAAAAGGAGTAGCTGCTGGTGCAGGAATTGCTTTCAGTGCGCAGAAGGTTATAGCTTTGTCTGACAGCGTAACTCAAACAACCGCTAGGCTGAATTTAATGAATGATGGCCTTCAAAGCACGGAGCAGCTAAATCAGATGATATTTGCTTCAGCGCAGAGGGCAAGGGCCCCCTATATGGATACAGCCAGTTCCATTGCCAAGATGGGATTAAATGCGGGAAATGCTTTTAATAGCAACAAAGAATTGATTGCATTCATGGAGCAGGTAAACAAGCAGTTTGTAATTGGTGGAGCAACCGCACAGGAGCAATCCAATGCCATGGTACAGTTATCTCAGGCAATGGCCGCCGGCGCTCTGAGAGGCGAGGAGTTAAATTCGATCCTTGATGCCGCTCCAGGAATCGCCAGGACCATAGAAAAGAATATGGGCTGGGCAGAAGGTTCTATTAAAAAGTATGCTGAAAAAGGCGCGGTCTCAGCGCAGGTTGTAAAGGCATCGCTTCTTAATATGGCAGATGAAACGAATGCAAAATTCAATTCTATGCCGATGACATTTAGCCAAGTAATGACGAGCATTCAAACCACGCTGCTGCAAACATTTTACCCTGTGATACAGGCGATAGGGCAGGGCGCCACTTTTATTAACAATAATTGGTCTACTATTGCGCCCATCTTTTATGGTCTTGCCACGGGTATACTTGTAGCAGCGGCAGCGTGGGGAGTGTACAAAGCTGTCACTTGGTTATCGGTAGCTGCAAACCAAGCGTTACTAGCCAGTATGCTTTCAAATCCTTTTTTATGGATTGCTATTGTAATTGGTATTATCGTGGCGGCCATTTACAGATGGGTGCAATCCGTAGGTGGTATCAGAGTTGCGTGGTTAATCTGTGTAAATGCTGTGTTAACCCAGGCGGATAAGTTAAAATTAGGTTTTATGATGGCATGGATGAATATCCAAAATGGTATTGACAATATGCTTTATGGCTTTGAAGCGTTTAATGTAGGAGTTCAAAACGCTATTGGTAATATGAAAATAAAGGTGCTAAATACATTACAATCATTGGTAAATGGTGCTATTGATCGAATTAATAAATTAATAAATGTTGCCAATAGTGTAGGAGGCCTATCGATTCAATTAATTGATCATGTGGAATTTGCGGCCGATGCTGCAATAGAAGAGCAGATAAAACAAAGGCAAAGAGCTGCAGATTTGGCGGCTCAAAAGGATGCAAATGCGGCGGCAAAAGCTGGCCGGAAGAATGATTATGATAGAGCGGTAAGGGCGGCCGATGATGTAAGGATGCAAAGACAAGCAGGAATTGAGGGGGCTAAGGCCGATGCTGCTAGACGTGCGGCAGAAGATGACGGTGTTACCGGGGCAATTGCCGGAAACACAGGAAAGACTGCCGGCAACACGGCACGCATGGCGGATACTATGGACGCATTGGATGAAGAGATTAAATATATGCGTGATGCGGCAGAGCAGGAGGTTGTTAACCGGTTTACTCTGGCAGAGCTTAAGATTGACCTTACCAATAACAATACCTTAAAAACAGAGACTGACTTTGATCGGATGAATGGTATGTTAAATGACCTAACGGATGAGATTCTATCGACAGCAGCAGAGGGAGGACATTTATAATGGCTTATGAAGTTTATATTGATGATATGCTCCTCCCACTGCCTCCAGAGAAGATTCCTATTAAATATACTGGCCAGAATAAAACTGCCACCCTGATCAATGGGGAAGAGATAAATATGATTAGGCCCCCTGGACTTGCAGAGATTAGCCTTGATGTGGTGATCCCTCAGACGGACTATCCTTTTGCGATATGGGATGGAAGCTTTGAAAATGCAGAAGATTTTTTGGAGAGATTGAAAGAACTTAAAGAAGATGGGACTTCCTTTGAATTTATCGTAATCCGGGACGGGCCGGGGAACAACAGTTTTTTTGATACTAACATGGATGTAACTTTGGAAGATTACAAGGTATCTGATGATGTAAAGGAAGGATTAGACCTCATTGTTTCTCTTTCCATGAAAGAGTATAAAAGCTATGGAACTAAAATCATGAACTTTGTGATCGTAGAAGAGCAGGCGGTCCCAACAACCTCAGTACCTGAACCGGAACGTCAGGGGACACCGCCTGTATCAAAAACCTACACGGTTGTAAAAGGCGATAGTCTCTGGGCCATTGCAAAAAAACAGCTGGGAAATGGAAGTCGGTGGCAGGAGATATACAATCTTAATAAAGATAAAATCAGAAGTCCCAATCTGATATATCCCGATCAGGTGCTTACTATGCCATAGGAGGTAGAAGATGGAAACACATTTATATATCCAGAATGGTCAGACCGTATATGAGCCGGTAATACAGGGAAGTATCACTTGGGAGACGCAACGCAAAGGCCGGCCTGGGAAATGCACTTTCACAATTATGCCAGATAATACACTTAAGATTGAGGAAGGGAATGCAATACGTTTTGAAGTAAATGGGAAGACTGTGTTTTTCGGTTTCATTTTTGAACGAAGCTGGAATTGTTACGGACAAATGCAAGTTACAGCTTATGATCAGCTTCGGTATTTAATGAACACAAACAGTTATAATTATTTCAATCTGTCAACCGGGGAAGTGATTATGATGATCGCCTGGGATTATAACCTGCGTACCGGCTCCCTTGCTGATACCGGATATAAGCTGTCCAGGAACAGGCAGGACAAAACTCTGTTTGATATTATTTTGGATTCTTCAGACTTAACTTTGATCCATACCGGAAAGATGTATGTATTGTATGACGATGCCGGGAAGCTGGTACTGAACGACGTGGAGAATATGAAGCTAAATATCATGATTGATAGCAGCACAGCCCAGGACTATGATTATAAAATCAGTATTGACAGCGATACCTATAACCAGATCAAGGTCTATTATGACAACAACAAAACAAAGAAACGTGATATCTACATGACAAAAGATACTGGAACAATCAATAAATGGGGAATCCTTCAAAAGGATGTATCTATTGAGAAAGGCGTGAACGGTCAGGCAGTGGCTGAGAGGTATTTAAGCCTTTATAACCGTCCTTCAAGGAGCTTAAGTATTAAAAAAGCGTTTGGGGATATTAGGGTAAGAGCCGGCTGCCTGATTCCGGTATTTTTAGATATAAAAGAAATGGAACTGAAAAACTATTTGTTGGTAGAATCCGTAACTCATAAGATTGATGAGGGGATTCATACCATGGATTTAACGCTGAGAGGAGTTGGGATAAATGGCTGATGCAGCTTGGGTAGAGAATATGAAAAGGATCGTCCTAAAAGCCATGGAGGAAGGGGATCCCTGTGACATTATTCCGGGCACTGTAACGAAGGTTTCTCCCTTATCAGTGCAGATAGATCAGAAGACTATCCTTTCCGGCGATCAGATTCTCGTACCAGAGCATTTAACGGATCATGCGGAGCAGATGGCCATTCCAGGAATAGGAGAAGTTTCAGTCACGGTGAAAGGCGGCTTGCAGTCTGGCCAAAGAGTTCTTATGTTGCAAAAGCGAGGCGGACAGCAGTATGCAGTTATCGACCGGTGGTAGAAAGGAGTGTGCGACATGCTCCCTGAATCAGGAAGTATTCTAAAACAGGATTTTGAAATCGTCCAGCAACCGTCTAAAACCTTCAAGGTTGATATAGGGAATCAGCGAATTACTGAAATGGTAGATGGTTTGGAAGCAATCCGGCAGGCTGTGTATTTTGCGCTTCATACAGAGCGTTTTGAATGGCTGATCTATAGTTGGAATTACGGAGTGGAGTTGGATCGGTTATTTGGCCAGTCCATGGGGCTTGTGAAGTCTAAATTGAAAAAGCGGATAAAGGAAGCATTGATGCAGGATGACAGGATCCTAAGCGTTGATGCTTTTTCTTTTGAAGTAACCGGCCGGAAGCTCCTTGCGAAGTTCACGATACATACTTCCATAGGAGATATCAACGCTGAGAAAGAGGTGAGTGTTTAGATATGTATGAGGACGTAACCTATGAAGTTATTTTAAAGAGGCTACTTAACCGGGTACCAGCCGAACTTGATAGAAGGGAAGGTTCCATTATCTATACGGCCATTGCCCCGGCTGCGGCGGAGCTTGCCATCATGTATATTGAATTGGATACGGTATTGAAGGAAGCTTATGCGGATACTGCAGACCGTGAATACCTGATCCGTCTGGGGAAAGAGAGGAAGATCTATCCGAAAGCGGCTACTTATGCAGAATTAAAAGGTGAGTTTAATATGGATATTCCCATAGGCAGTCGATTTTCTCTGGATATGCTCAACTATACAGTACTGGAGAAACTAGGAGAAGGCATATACAGATTACAATGCGAAGTTGCGGGTACAGGCCCAAATAGTAAGTTGGGATCTCTTGTGCCTGTTGACTATATTAATGGATTGACTAGAGCGGAATTGACAGAACTGTTATCACCAGGAGAGGCGGAAGAAACGGACAAGAGTTTGAGAGAACGTGTCCTTACAAAACTGCAAAAGCCATCTACAGGAGGGAATCGGTATGATTATTATAACTGGGCCATGGAATGCAAAGGAGTAGGAGCTGCAAAGGTATTCCCTCTCGCTGATGGTCCTGGTACCGTTAAGGTAGTAATTGCAGACTCCAACCGGGCTGCAGCCAGTACTGATCTGGTAAGCTTGGTTTCAGCTCACATTGAAGGGGCTCGCCCGATCGGGGCCAATGTGTCAGTAGTATCTGCGCAGGAAAAAGAAATTAACGTATCAGCAGGAATTAAGCTTAAGAATGGACTGAACCTTGGGACGGTCCAAAATCTATTTGAAGAAGCTCTTGCGGATTATCTGCGAGAGAATGCTTTTGATGTGGCTTACATCAGTTTGGCTAAAGTTGGAAATCTCCTGCTTAATACGGCAGGAGTGGAGGATTTTACGAATCTGTTGATTAACGGAGTGACCGGAAACCAGGGGCTGCAGGACGTGGAGATCGCCGTACCTGGCACTATTACCTTGGAGGTGATATAGGTGGAGATCTGTAGATTTTATGAAAAGTTAAACAAAATAGACGGCAACATCTATGTGGTGGAGGAACGGGTGGAGCTGACAGGAGGCGTGTATGATGCCCCACTGCAGCACGATAACATCAATACCTCCACCCTTTCTGTTTATACCGGTCCCAAATTGACAGGGGAGAGGATCCAGACCTATGTACTTTCTACGCCAAGCCTTACTCCCTGGAAGAAAGTTATAAGGGTTTATGCAGATGCGCCTACGGTCTATATCAGCTATGAGGCCGAAGGGGATACCGTAGAGGCGGATGACGTCAACCGGCTGCAGGATGAAATGGTCCGTACCCAGGAAGCAGTTAATGAAGAAATAAATCGAGCCATGGAATCGGAACAGAATATTGCCGAAAACCTGGCAGAAGAGGTGTCCAGAGCGAAAGAAGCAGAGCAGACGGTGGCCGGGAACCTGTCCGCAGAGATCAGCCGGGCCAAGAGAACAGAGCAGGAGCTTTCAGGAAACCTGAACGCAGAAATTACCCGGGCAAAAGCTGCCGAAAAGACCAATGCTGATAATCTCACCGCAGAGACTACAAGGGCAAAGGCTGCTGAAAACACCCTGACAGAAAACCTGTCAGCGGAAAAGACCAGGGCTATTGCAGCCGAAGAAACCATAAGAGGTACCATTCAGGGTAACAAGCCAAACTGGGATGACAAGTATACCCGAAACGAGGTGGACAATAAATTTGCTGCTTTGGAGAATGCCATTGACTGGAAAGAAACAGTCAACAGCTATGCGGATATTGAGGGAGCTTATCCAAATCCGCAGGACGGTTGGACAGTCAATGTGAAGGATACGGACTACACCTACCGTTACAACGGTACGGAATGGGTGGTCATATCGGCCAACGCCATTCCCAAGGCAACTCAAAGCGTGGACGGGCTTCTGGCCAAGGAGGACAAGGCTGCCTATGATGATGCAAATAATAAAAAGCATACCCACGGGAATAAGACCACCATTGATAAGGTCACAGAGACGCTGTTGAGCCAGTGGAACGAAGCTTACGGGAAAAGGCATGAACACGGGAATAAAGGGTTTCTGGACACGATTACACAGGCCCTGCTAGACAATTGGAATGCCGCTTACACCCATGTAAGCAATAATAGTAACCCGCATAGCGTGACAGCGGCACAAGTAGGTGCGGCGGCTGCAGCTCACACACATGCAAAAGCGGATATTACGGACTTTCCCGCTTCGTTGCCTGCGAATGGAGGAGATGCAGCTACTGTAAGCGGTCATGCCGTAAATGTGGACGTTCCAGCCAGCGCCAAGTTTACAGATACTGTCTATACACATCCCACTAGCGGCGTAACGGCGGGCACATACCGTTCAGTTACAGTTAACGCTCAGGGGCACGTGACCGGTGGGACCAATCCTACCACACTGGCCGGATACGGGATCACAGACGCAGCCGCCAAAACTCATAACCATGACGATACATATTTAAAAAAAGGTGGTCTGACCTGGGGCGATCTGAAAGGGGTGTAAGCCATGTATGGAAAAAATCAGTATGGCCTGATCCAGTATGCACAGGAAAGGAACAGTGATGAAGAGCAGAAAGACTATTATGTGGACCTTGCGCGATATGCCCCTCCCTTCCTTGCAGAGATCCGGGAGTTGAAAGCCATCTATGAAGCAGAGGGATACGCTGTGGGGCTCCTGGAGCATGAGCTTTCTGACCTGCTGAATCAGTGCTTTATTTCAACCTCAACCTGGGGGCTGACCCGCTGGGAGGAAGTCTATGGGTTGGTAACTAATATGGCCCTTTCCTATGAACAGCGCCGGGAAATTCTTGTGGCCAAGCTCCGGGGGCAGGGAACCACAACAGCTCAGATGATACAGGAAACTGCGGAGACATTTTCAGGCGGAGAGATTCAGGTGATTGAAGATAATCCGAACTATCACTTTATCGTGCGGTTCATAGGAATCAAGGGGATCCCCCGGAATATGAACGCTTTTGTTTCCATGCTGGAGGATATCAAACCCGCACATCTTTCCTATTCCTTTGAGTACCGTTACACAACATGGGGAGAACTGATCAACCGAAGCTGGGCCAGTGTTTCAGGCTTTACCTGGGACAGCATCAGAACATTGAAGGAGGCATGATCGAAGTATGAAATATACACAAAACCTTAATATGAAGATTCCTGAAGGCGGGGATCCGATTGATATAGCAGATATCACTGGGAATTTTGAGACTTTGGACATCGAAATTAACAAGAAAGCTAACACATCTGGCGGAGATATTTCAGATACCACTATAAAAACCGTAGATGCTATAGCAACAGAATTTCCGGTACCCAGTGCTGGTGAAAGCAGTAAAACCTTTCTGGGGAAAGTTAGAAAGTTTATTCAAGACTTTATTGCCATAAAGGACACATTGCTTACTCTCAGCAAACTGGTTAATAATGGTCAGACCACAAATTCAGGATTTGCCCTTGATGCCAGGTACGGAAAGACATTAGCGGACCAGATCACTAAATTAAATACTGATTTGAGTGTGATTGGATCTAACACTTCAGGGATTAAAAATCTTAACACTGCTGTCGAATATCTATCCGGGTTTTCAAGCACCGATGTTGAAACAGATTGTCTGAAACCTGTTGAATCTGGAATATATGTAAAAAAAACAGGACTATATCTAATTATCATCAGGTTCGCATTTACTGGGTGCGAGAACAATCAACTAACATATGGACACCGAAATTTTCTGAGTGTAGACAATTATGTGGACAGTTACGACATTGATTACTGCAGTCATAACCAGAGTTTTAATCGAACACAAATCCGTATTGGAAAAGTTGAGGCTGGGCGTTATATCCGTCCGCTTGTAGGAGGATCCGCTAATATTGGGCGCTGTACCGCAGCTAACATCACGATTCTATCAGTCAAATCGGACTAGTTGATTAATACAGTTTTTTCCAAGCACTCCATGCCGGAGGACTACCAAAAGTATTGTACCATCTAAAATACGTTGCTCCGTCGTAAGCGCACAGAAACTGTTGCTGATACGAATCCCATCCAGTACCGCCTACAACTTTTAATGTGAATGCTCCAGTGGTTGGACAATTCTTAAAAGTTGTTGCAGTTGAGTTGGTAGAACACCGATAATTACTGATTGTCATCAAATTATTTAGATCCGTATTAGCAGGTATGTCATTTCCTCCAACAAGAGCATATCTTTGTTCTAAATCAGTATTTTATTTAGTAGGAAGCGAAAATCCAGAGCCGAAAGGCTCTTTTTATATACATACAACTAATAATTTCAAAGAAAGGGGTCTATATCATGGACAAAATCATCTTAAAAAATGGAAATATTATTGAAATCGAGGAGAGCAGCAACGGTGGCAGCTTCCGGAAGCGTTTCGCAGATCCGCAGGAATATCTTACAACCCTTGCAATGCTTAATCAGGACAACTTAAGTGCCTATCAAGTACAGAACAGTTCCGGTCTTGTATGTGCAAACCCGGAAAACAAGGAGTGCCTGACGCAGACGGTTGTTCCGTTATGGGCTGATGCTGGTACCCTGGCCGGCCTTGATGTTACTTTTAATATCACTGATGTTGATATGCTGGCAAAGGCTGTAAAAGATTTGCAGGCGGGACAGGAAATTCAGGATGGAGCAATTGAGGAGTTAGCAAAAATAGCAGGAGGTGAAGTATAATGGTGGCTTTTTATTTGATGAGAATCAAAGCGGAAAAAATGATGTTGGAAGAAGTACCGTCTAAATGGCATGATGAAGTGGCAGAAAAATTATAGAAAGAGTGAGGAATATGAGAATGAAAAAAGAAGCGCTTTGTATGGTGGCGGGAACTGTGGGCAGTTTCATAGCGTCATTGTTTGGGGGCTGGGATACCGGGATCGGTACCCTGGTCCTTTTTATGGTCATAGATTTTCTTTCCGGATTGGCCGTTGCTGGAATCTTTAAGAGGAGCACTAAAACAGAGACCGGCGCCTTGGAATCGAAAGCCGGCTTTAAAGGGCTCTGCCGCAAGTGCATGACTCTCCTGTTTGTCCTGATCGCATACCGGCTGGATTTAGCCATCGGGACCAATTACATAAGGGATATGGTGATTATAGGATTCATGGCCAATGAGTTGATTTCCATCGTAGAGAATGCTGGACTCATGGGTCTGCCTCTTCCTGCAGTCCTGATCAAAGCCATTGATGTATTAAAAAAGAAAGCAGAAGTAACAGAATAACTTGTTGTAACATCACAACTTTTTAGGCCTGGGTGTTCCCGGGCCTTTTCTTATGAATTGGAGGATTGAAATGCAGATCAAGAAATTATTTACACCTTATAACTATAATGCCGGTACTGCAGATCGCATTAAGTACATTGTGATCCACTATGTAGGAGCCTTGGGAGGAGCAGAAGCAAACTGTAAGTATTACGCCTCCCAGTATATTGGTGCCAGTGCACATTATTACGTTGGATTCAGCGGAGAAGTCTGGCAGTCGGTTGAAGATCAGAACATTGCATGGCATTGTGGGGCAAAATCATACGTTCACCCAGAATGCAGGAATCATAACAGTATTGGTATTGAAATGTGTGTAAGAAATAGCAGTGGAAATCTAGCTGACACAAGCCGAGACTGGTACTTTGAGGACGCTACGGTAAAATCAGCGATCGAGCTGACAAAGGAGCTGATGGCGAAATACAACATACCTGCGGACCGGGTGATCCGTCATCATGATGTGACAGGGAAGATTTGTCCAAATCCTTATGTATGGAATCACACCCAGCATACTTGGGACGGCTTTAAGGCTGCTCTTGAAGCCCCTGCTGAATATACTCTAGGATGGAACCATGATAAGAATGGCTGGTGGTATGCAGATTCCAAGACTTCTTATTATAAGTCGTGCTGGCAGAATATCAACGGCCACAAGTACTATTTCAACCAGGATGGATACGCAGTCACTAATTGGCAGGTAATTGAAGGGAAGGATTATTACTTTGAACCAAGAGCCGGGCACCCGTTGGAATGTGCCTTGTATGTATCAGATCGGCATGGTGTACAGGGACCGGGAGAATTTTAAAAGGCGTAGGCGGGTATCCGGTATCCAGGCCCGCCTATAAAAGATACTTTGCAATCTGCCAATAACACAGGTGTTTTAATCATTCAAGCATTAAAAGTACAACTTCTGGATGTAATATTGAGTATTAATAATAAACCACATTTGGGTATCAAATCTCATAATAGTCCAGAGAGATAAACCTTGAAGATCATATTCTGCTACCAGCCCGGCTCTTGCCTCAAAACTTCTCGCATCATTAAACCACACTAAGTGAAGAATCCCGTCACTATCCATATAATAGAAAAAAGGTGACTGTGCTGCTTCGTTAAATTGTATTAGTATATTGTTATCTGCTGCAATCTGTATTGCATTATTGTTTGCTATAGCAGTTGCTTCTGTTGCACCCGGAACATAGGGTAGTGTCCAATCATAACCGAGTGTAGTGATTCCTAAGAATAATAATTCGAGTGGAATAATACTGGTTACGTAGTCTAATAGTTCTCTTAAAACATTAACTGGGAAAATTGAGCTTGGATAACTATAAAATCTAGCCCAATCATAAGAAGCAAATAGAATTCCATCTACATATCCAGATAATCGTGAATAATCCAACTTTTCAAAGCTGACAATAGGCCCCTGAATATTCATAATTGGCGTAGTGGTGATTAGTACTCTATAACCTTCAGAACGAAATATAGCTGAAGCCTTTTTTATGTATTCTACAATACTATTTATGTTATCCGGTGTAATATCTTCGATATACATATTCACTCCATAATAACCCTTTGTTTTTATCATTTGAAGAATATTGTCAATAAGACGATCTTGCACAGAAGAGTTATTTAAAATATTCTGAGTTACTTCACGAATAATAGTTCCTTCTTCCGTAATCGTAGAAACAAACATCATGGGCGCAACACCATAAGTTTTAGCCAACTGAATTACATCAGCATCGTCAGCAATAGTAATAATTTCTCCTTCACTTGTAGCCCTATAATTGAATATAGTCAAATATGTTAAAAAAGGAAGCGTTTTTATTAAAACAGATTTATCTATATATGCAAAGGTATAACCACTAGTGGCAATCGTTCTTGTTTTATTAGTTTGATAGCTTATAACTATCGTTTCACCGGCATACAAGAATTCTCTATCGGAAAGATAGGGATTATTTCTTAATAAATCCATTGGCGTAGTACCATGCTGCTCCGCAATACTCTCCAAAGTATCACCAGGCTGAACGGCATAGAGTGTTTCCGGTTGGACAATCACAATTGTTTGGCCTATTGCTAAATTGCCAGGGTTTGTAATTCCGTTTTCCAATATTAATCTGTCAACTGGGATTTTATAATAATCTGATATTGATTTTATGGTTTCACCGGGTTGGACAACATGTATGATCATGGAATCCCTCAAATGATCTTATTAATACTATTATATGCTAATCTTACATGTTCATAACATCATAATGTAAATATAATACTAGCGGCCTGGGCGGGCAGCCAGCAGCATACCAAGCCATGCAAGCAATGGGGTATGTATTCCCTCTTATAATACCGCTATCAATTCTTTTTACATTCGTGCCAATCCCAAATACTCCCATACTATTTCCTACCTATCATAGTACTGCTCAAACCACTTTGGTTGCCTTTGATTATTTGTTTCCTTTTTAGTCTCCAGGTTCCGAAAAAATCCGCAGCTTGTATGATCGGCGCCGCAGCCTTCTTTACCTCTGATATAATAAGGACATTTGTTAATTTCTTCCGCAAGTCTACAATTTCCTAACATAGTAATCACCTCGATTATATTAAAAGCAAATGTCTATTCGATTAATGGCGTGAAAGGAAGCGCTATGGCTTCCCCATTCCTGTAAATATTTAATGGATACCTACTCTGAATAATCCAATAACTTTTCCTAAAATCTCCACCCTATTCACGATGATGGGCTCCATGGAATCGTTTTCTGGCTGCAGGCGATAACGGCCCTTTTCTTTAAAAAAACGTTTCACTGTGGCTGAATCTTCAACCAGTGCAACAACGATATCTCCATTATGCGCAGTTGCTCGGTGTTCTACAATAATCTGATCACCCTCAAGAATGCCTGCTTTAATCATGCTGTTTCCTTTAACTTTTAACATAAAGATCTCGGTGTTTGGGAGAAAATCGGCTGGTATAGGATAATAGTTCTTGATGTTTTCCTCTGCATAAAGAGGCAGTCCGGCCGCTACGGTACCAAGAAGCGGTACGTTCACAACTTCCCTACGTGTAAGCTGAAAGCAATCGTCGATGATCTCGATGGTCCTGGGCTTGGTTGGGTCTCTTCTTATGTAACCCTTTTCCTCAAGTGTCTCCAGGTGAGAGTGGACGGATGATGTTGATTTTAAATTAACTGCCTCACATATTTCTCGGACCGATGGGGGATAACCATTCTTTAAGATTGATTCTTTTATATACTCTAAAATTTCCTTCTGGCGTTGTGTAACATCCATAATCAATCTGCCCTTTCTTTTGTTTTATTCATAGTATCATACTTGTACACAAAAAGCAAACATTTGTTCGATAATAGGCTATACATGTAAGTGGACCTGTAGTATCATTGTAGTAAAGGCAGGTGATTTATATGATGGATACTATATCTAAGGATTTATATAAATATATGAAGGCTCAATATCAAATGATGGAAGCCTTTTTAGATTATGTGAACTATGAGGATGAGATAGCAGACGGTTTGACTGGAATGTCATATATATTGTTCTGTGAAAATATACCATTTTCATTTGATGGACAGTGCATAGAGGTGCCAGATTTTGGACTGAAAGTATCTCCTGGCAAAGAGGAGAAATTATGTGTTACATTATTCAACGGAGAAAAGTTAGAAAGTTATCCTGGAGAAATTTATAGATAAAAGTAAATAGCAATTTAGCCGCTATGACGTTTGTTGATGAATCATTGCCATTCTTCCGCAATCCAATACACTCCAGGTGACCGGAAAATCTATACAAAAGAATGTGTGATGAACTATGTAGTTTATGCTATGATTTATTTAAGAAAAGCCCCCGGAAAATCATAACCCAGGGACTCATTTAGCATACTTAGTTATTGAAGTCTGGGGGGCCAGATGGAGAAATGGGAGCTTCCATGCGTTATCTTTCCCAACGCTATGCCATGCCTTATAAAGAATGTAAAGGACTTTTGACAGATATTGGAACAGAGGAATCTGTACTTAGCAGATATCCGTCAAAAGCCTTATAAATCCTTGTAGGGAAGCTTTAAGTAAACATCCAGCGAAAATAGGTCATTTCCCTGCCCCAGGCGATTGCCTTTTTTAATTTTCGTATAATACACATGGTCTATCACCTGTTTGAGAAGAATATTTTTCTTAAGAGGATCTTCTGTTTTTGTGTACGACCTTAATATTCCTTCAAAGTAAGGGATAAATTCCTCCTTCTTTGCGATATGCTCCTTGATTTCAATGATTTCACCCTGGATAGTCTCCATAAGCTTATTGTTTTCATCGATCTTCCTTGTTAGCTCATCACATCTCTTGCGGAACAAATCCAAAGAATAAACTTGCTGTTCAAAATAGTCATATACCATCTCGAGCTGTTTATCGAGGATAAAATCTTCATTCTGATACCCAGCTAATACTGACATTTTCCTGTCTATTACTTCCGTCCAATCCCCGGTATCCTCATTTTGTATTATGATCTTATAATCGCTCAAGTATCTTTCCAAGAACTGTAATAGGCGCTCTTCAACTAAATAATAAAAAGAACCAACGGTAGGGCAGTTATGAGTTTTACACAAAATGGTTTCCGTAGGATTTTTAGAGCCTGGAGGACGGCGATACATTGACATTTTACATTCACTGCAATAGATCAGACCGGCCAAAGGGGATTTGGTTGTGGAGAAGGTAGGGGGCCTGAAATTAGCTTTCAGTTTCTTTTGGGCGGAATAAAAAACACTTTCATCTATTATTGGAGGATGCAAAGCGTCAAATATCTCACAATCCGCATTGATTGGGCGTGACCGTTTCGGTACACCATTTTCTATGATTTTGATCTGCTTGCGCTTTCCGGTTTCCAGCTTCCCTATGTAAGCGTAGTTACGTAACATTCCCCTGATCACACTGGTTTCCCAGTGATCTGATTTACGAGGGGGGATCTTCATATCATCAAGAAGATGGGCTATTTGTGTGGTGCCAAGCGGGATGTTATCCGATTCAGGGGTTCCTGTTGTAAACAACTGAAAAACAAACTGTACAATTTTGGATTCCTCCGGAAGGGGCTTTAAGGTGAAACCCTTCTCATGAGGAAGCTTCATTCTCTCGTACCCATAAGGAGCAACATTGCCGGTCCATTTTCCCTCTTTCACAGATGCACGTCGTCCATTTTGCAGGCGGCGGTTGATTACTTTATATTCTCGCCGGCTCATAAAAAGGCCGAATTCTGCATATTCTTCGTCAAATTCATCGTTGGGATCGTAGGTTTTCATGGGGGTAATGATTTTTGTATTGCCGTACTTGAATGTTTCCATGATAAGGCCCTGATCTCTGGTATCTCCACGAGCCAGACGCTCCAGCTCTATGACAAGTACGCCCTCTGGACGATTGTTTTCTATGTCAGAGATCAACTGCATCATTTCTGGCCGGGCAGCAATGGTTTCGCCAGATACGACTTCCCGATAAACGTGAGATATGGTAATACCTAACTGCTCTGCAAGTTCGTTTAATCGGTTTTCATGACGGGCCAGGGTTTCGCCTTCCCCATGAGCTTCTGCATCGCGGTCTTCTCTGGATTTTCTGAGGTACATATAATAAGTTCCTGACAGATCTAACATTATATCATCTCCTTATACAGTTTATTGTATTTTGAGCACAAAAATACGCCCTTGCCTTTCCGAAAATGATATTCGCCTGGCATAAGGCGGTACCATGCAAGGATTATGAGAGGGGGGAAAGAAGTACGCAACAAGTACAACCAATGTTGCATAGCTTTAAGCGAAGGGGAGGTGCCGTGCATGGTAGTTTTTGAAATGAAAATAGGAAATACCATTGTCCGTGGCCATGATGACTGCGTTGTAAGAACAGCAGCGGAACGACAGGAAATCCTGGATAACATTGGTCGAATTGCTGCTGGTATTTATCGGGATAAGGAAAAGAAGCAAAAGGAAGGAACCGGCTGAGGCCGGAGCCATTGGACAAGCTTAAAAAGAAAGAATAGGGGTTTTCCCCTACTCTTATATAGTAATGAATTGCTCGACAAGGTTTTTCTTAGAAATCATTAGATTGGTTCTGTATCTTGCATCCAACATTTTCGATACAAGATTTAATAGAATTCTCGTCTGTTGATTGATTGTATCCAACTTCAATTGAACCTCTTGTGGCATCAATATTAACCGTAGAGATTCCGTCTACCTTATCTAATGCATTTTTAAGTTGAGTTTTAATCTCCGTATTCTGTATGCCTGATATATCATAGTGAACTTTATTCATAAGATAACTCCTTTCTTTTGTGATATATTCTAAGATTCTTTATCTTTCGAATTATCTGCCTTTAATCCAAACACGGCCCGCGCGCTTTCAGCTTGTGGATTATGGTTGATATGTTTTGAATGAAAGGTACCATCTTCCTTTTTATGATTCTTTGTACTTTTTTTTGAATTATCTGTGCTCATAATTCACCTCCTAATATTTTTAGTATGTCATTCGTTTCATCATTTGATTCTGTGATTGCGTTCCAATTAAAGCCAGTTAATTGTATTACGCATGAGTAGTTAGGGAACAAATTAAAATAACAAATATTTAATATTGCTAGCTAGCTGAATATAGGATAAATTTAATTAGAAATACTAAAATTAGAAAAAATTGTAACGAATTCGATTCTCCGTAGTCTTATATATGAAAGCGAGGTGAAAAAGTGACGGACTTCAATGAAATATACAGTCTTTACTTTAGGGATGTCTATAAATATGTTTTGTCAATAAGTAGGGATGAAATGATTGCGGAAGAAATAACACAAGAGACATTTTTTAAAGCTTTAAAAAATATCGATAAATTTGATGGAAAGTGCAAACTTTATGTGTGGTTATGTCAAATTGCAAAAAATACATTCTTCACATACAGGAAGAAAGAAAAGTATCATGAGGACTTGACTGAGGCGGAAAATATTCTTGTTGAGTCAACGATTGAGCAGAGCCTGTTATCGAAAGAATCTGTATTTAACATACACAAAGAGCTCCATCGTTTAGATGAACCCTATAAGGAAGTTTTTATGCTGCGGGTGTTTGGAGATTTATCCTTTTCACAGATCGGCAGCTTATTTGAAAAAACAGAAAGCTGGGCGAGAGTCACTTACCATCGAGCAAAAATGAAATTAAAGGAGAGATTGGAATGCGAATAACATGTGAAATAATAAACGACCTGCTCCCATTGTATCATGATAATGTATGCAGTGAGGATAGCCGCAAATTAATCGAAGAGCATTTATTAACCTGTGGAAAGTGCCGTGACGAATTGAAGCAGATTGACATAGAGATAAAAGCGGTTAAAAATACGGAGGAGTTAAAAGTTATGAATAATATTGCAAAGAAATGGAAACAGGATAGATGGTTATCTTTTTTCACCGGCACATTACTTTTTTCTATTATTGCCAGTGTGGGGTGTCTGGTGGCATATAATATAATCGGCAGTTATGTGACTGCAGAAGGATTTCTGGTAGAACCTTTTGCCTTGATTCCGCTAGCCTACCTGTTTGGACTGTCTGCACTGTCGTCAGGAATTATTCTGGGGATTATTGCTTTAAAGAGGCGCATGGTAAATACTAAATAATTGTTTGGAATATCACGAGCATTTTTTTGGGGGACAGCCGGCGGAATTTCTTGCATTTGTGAATTGGAGCATGACTCGCCCTGTCTCTTTCTTTTTGGAAGGCGCTGTAGTATGATGGAAAGAAAATGAGGTGGTGGGAGTTAAGTATGGATTGGATTATATTAGTTGCTGTGATTTATGCTGGGACATTATTGTATCTGGATATATTTAAATGGGATTGGTTATCTCGACATCGGAAGAGCAGGTCAATTGGTTTATATGAATGGATTGAAGGTAAGTGGGGGAGTAAGGGAGTTAGAATAATAATTGGAATAGCTGCAGTGCTTATTATTGTGATGGGAATAAGTAATTTTCTTTATTAAATAACATAGAGAGGCGGCCATCCCCTTCCGCAGTCCTGACTTTGGAAGTATAATTCCAATCAATCCACATAACTATATTATTTTTTGCATAATATTAAAAAAATGTCTACTGTTCATAAGGAAAGTGGTAATTTATGGAGAAAGTTTTGGACAATAATTATTACGACTTGATTGTCGAAAATACAATAGGCCAGGTTTACAATGAAGATGTAACCCCTTTGAATGAGACACATCACATATTACATGTTAGCACATCTAAAATAAATATCTGTGACCCAAGCCAGATTCCTTATTATTCTTTACCTGAGTTATATACTCCGATAGCGATAATTGATAGAAATAAAGCAAACAATGAAAGCTTTCAGTTTCATTCTGAACCTGCTTTTCATGGCAAAGATATTATTATTGGCATTTTAGGCACAGGGATTGATTATCAACATCCAGCATTTCTTAATAATGATAAGACTACACGCATCATTTCTATATGGGATCAGTCAGAACAAAGTGGTACGATTCCAGCAGGTTTTACTTTTGGCAGTGAATATACCAGAGAAACGATTAATCAAGCATTGACATTAAAGGATCCGTTGTCCATAGTCCCATCCATTGACACAAACGGACAAGGAACAGCGATTGCAGGCATGATCGCCGGCAGTCCTGTTCCCAATCAGTCATTTAGCGGTATTGTGCCAGAATCTGAACTTTTGATTGTAAAACTTAAGGAAGCAAAACAAAATCTTAAACAGTTATTTTTTGTTCCGGATGATTCATTGTGCTTTCAAGAGACGGATTTAATACTTGGAATAAGGTATTTAATTACTGTAACTCAAAACTTAAATCGTCCTTTAGTTATATGCATTGCATTAGGGAGTAGTCAAGGCGGCCATGATGGAATTAGCGCTATCAGTATTTATTTAAACGGTATTGCAGAATTGCCCAATATTGGAGTTTCGATTGCGTCAGGAGATGAGGGAGATAAAGAAAGGCATTACTTTGGCTATGCTTATTCCGAACCATATTATCATGATTTTCAATTGAATGTAGGGGAAAGTGACAAATTATTTTCTATGGAAATCTGGCCTTATGCGCCAAGTAACTTATCTATTGAGATTGTATCACCTTTGGGGGAATCTACAAACAGTATTTATCCTTCATTTGCTTGTAATGAGATTACTTTTGAGCAAAGCCAAAGTATTCTCTTTGTTAATAATTTTGTTTTTCAAAGTGGAAGCAGAAATCCATTAATTTTAATACGTTTTAAAAATCCTTATCCGGGAACATGGCACTTTCGTATTTTAGGTGTAGAAACTACACCGTTTTCTTTTCATGCGTGGTTACCTTCTGGAAATCTTATAACGAATGAGACCTTTTTCTTTGATGCAGACCCGGATACCACTATAACTGCACCAGGAAATACGGTTGATCCCTTAACCGTTACTGCCTATAATCAAATCAATAATAGCATTTTAACTGAATCCGGAAGAGGTTATACTAGATTACGTGTCATTAAGCCCGATATAGCGGCTCCTGGATACCAGATCCCATGTGCGGTTCCAGAGGACCAGTATGGAGTAATTAGCGGAACCGGAGCAGCTGTTGGATATGCAGCGGGGGCCATGGCTATAGCCTTGGAGTGGGCTAGTGTTAAAATCAATTATATTAATTTAAATGGGAATCAAATTAGAGGACTATTAACATTTAATGCTCTGCGTGATCCAAATGTAACCTATCCAAATAATATATGGGGATATGGAAGATTAGATATTCAAAATTTATTAAATATGCTTTTAAGTTCTTGATTAAAATGGAAAGCAATTTCGAACCAAGTGTCACTCTACGAAAAAGAGGTAGGGCGTCTAAAACCCTACCTCTTATAATACTGCTCATACCATCTTGCTTTTCTTGTGTATACTGTTTTTTCTTCTTTCCTCTCAACTGATTCCCTAAAAAATCCGCAAGCTCTATTAGTGGCAGCACATGTCATTGCATCTGCATTGTAGTTAGGACATTTGTTAATATCTGGCTCAAGTCCGCACATTCCTGCCATAATTACCATCACCTCCTGATACAAGTATACGAACAAATGTTCGATAAGTCAAAAGGAATTATCTGGAACGATGTTTATTACTGATACCTATTAAGTACCAACGAGCTAGCTCACCTTGAGATCGTAGCAACCATTGTTCACCAGCTGACAAGAAACTTAACGCCGGAGCAGGTTGTAGAATCAGGTTTTGGCCCTTATTACATTGACCATACAACAGGCATCTGGCCTCAGTCTGCTGGGGGTGTTCCGTTTAATGCCAACCAATTCCAGTCAAAGGGAGATCCGATTACTGATCTAGTAGAGGATATGGCGGCAGAGCAGAAAGCAAGGAGTACTTACGATAACATTCTTCGTGTTATTACGGATCCGGAAGTTTGTGATCCAATTCGCTTCTTAAGAGAACGTGAAATCGTTCATTTCCAGAGGTTTGGGGAAGCTTTAAGAATCACCCAGGATAATCTGGACAGCAGGAATTTCTATGCATTCAATCCAAGCTTTGATATTAGAGATCAGTGCTGATAAAAACAGGCCGCAGCGTAAGTCCTTAAGCTGCGGCCTGTTTTACTATGACAATTTGAACGCTTTTACCCTAAAATTTTCCTTTATTCGATTGACGGAGGCTGTTTATACTAGTAGAATAAAGACAAATATACAAGAGAATGGGGCATTATTTATGGATAACAGACATAGTATTTTGACAGACACACTTCCGGATCAGGCTGTTTTCGCTCTGGATATTGGAACCCGGAGCATCATCGGTATGGTGGGCATGCCTGATGGGGACAGAATTCATATCGTTGCCATAGAGAGAGCCGAGCACACAAAACGGGCGATGATTGACGGCCAGATCGAGGATATCGATCAGGTGGCAAAGATCGCAGGCCAGGTCAAGGACAGGCTGGAGAAAAAGCTTGGGTGCAGGCTTGATAAGGTCTCTGTGGCCGCCGCTGGAAGAGCACTTAGGACTGAAAGCGTTACCTATGAGATGGAGCTTTCCAGGCCTCAGAAGATCGACGCGGAATCCGTCAGCCGTCTGGAGGCAGGTGCAATCAGTGAAGCAGAAAAATTATTTATGAATAGAGATGATAAAGATTCGGACCGGCAGTTTTACCTGGTTGGATATACGGTAAGCCGCTATTACCTGGACAACTACATGATATCCAATCTGATCGATCATCATGGGCGGGTTTTAAAAGCCGATATTATAGCTACTTTTCTACCCACTGAGGTGGTGGAAAGCCTTTATGCGGCCATGCATAAAATCGGTTTGGAGGTTGCAAGTCTTACCTTGGAGCCGATTGCCGCCATTAATGCGGCGATACCTCAGAATATCCGCCTGTTGAATCTTGCTATGGTGGACATAGGGGCGGGAACCTCTGATATAGCAGTATGCAGGGATGGCTGCGTGACCGGATATACCATGGCCATTCTTGCCGGAGACGAGATTACCGAGACTATTATGAAGGAGTATCTGGTTGATTTTGATACGGCAGAAAAGATCAAAGCAGATATTGACGAAGGAGCGGAGCTTCATTTTACAGATATCCTGGGATTTGAACAAATAATCACACGGGAATCCATCTTTGAGTGCATCAAAGAAGCGTCCTCCAGGCTTTGTGAGGAGATATCAGCAAAAATCCTGGAGGTAAACGGCGGAATGCCGTCGGCAGTATTCCTGGCAGGGGGAGGAAGCAGGCTGTCCGGCTTAAAAGAGGGGATTGTAGAGCATTTGAAGATTGACCCTAAACGAGTCGCCATTGCTGGAAACAATTTTAAAATCAATGCCTATTCGGATGAGTATGACCTTGAGAATCCGGAATTTGCCACACCTCTCGGAATCGTTATATCTGCAGGCTTCAGCATTGTCAATGACAGCTTCCGCGTCATATTAAATGACAGACCGGCGAAGCTCTTTCGAAATGGCAGCTTTACGGTTATGGATGTGCTGATGATGAATGGCTATAATTATCAGGATATGATCGGGCGTTCCGGTCAGAATCTGGTGGTGAGCGTCAATGGAAAAAGAACCGTCTTTTATGGAGAGAAAGCAGAGCCGTCTGTTTTAACGCTCAATGGAGAAGAAACTCAGCTTTCTGATTCGGTAAATACGGAGGACTGGATCGTGTTCATACCTGCCACCCGTGGTAAAAACGCCTCAGCAATGCTCTCCGATGTGGCAGAGCTTGGAAAAGGGAACAAAGTGCTGGTAAACGGCGAGGAGGCGAAGAAAGATGCACCCTTAAAATCCGGTGACAGCATTGTAATAGAAACAACAGAGGCTGAAATAAAGGAAGAGCCGGTACTAAATGACGGTGAGGAGAAGCTGGTAAAAGCCGATTCCAGTGCTCCAGCCCACCAGACAAGCAATGAGCAGGGGGAAAAGAGCCGCGAGAGCAAGGGGAAGATCACATTCTTTCTGAATAACAACCCTTTGACTCTTCCCTTAAAGCCGGACCACCGGCCATATTATCTGATGGACATGCTGGAATATTCCGGAATTGATTTTAAAAACGTAACCGGACAGGTGGTATTAGAAGTGAATGGGGAAAGCGGATATTTTCAGCAGGAATTACATAGCAGAGACCGCATCATGATCTACCAGGTCAAATAGGATTTAAAGGAGAATGACTATTATGTTAAAGGTTATGAAAAGGGATGGCGCGGAAGCGGACTTTGAATTATCAAAGGTCAAAGAAGCCATGAAAAAGGCATTTACTGCAACCGAAAAGTATTATACGGATAGCATTGTGGAATTGCTGGCCTTAAGGGTTGCCTCTGATTTTAAAGATAAGATGAAGGATGATCGGATCGCTGTGGAGGATATCCAGGACAGCGTGGAAAATGTGCTGGAAGAGACAGGATATACGGATGTGGCAAAGGCGTATATCCTTTACCGGAAGCAGCGGGAAAAGATCAGGAGCCTGGGAGCAACGACTCTTGATTATAAGGATGTAGTGGATAACTACGTAAAAGTAGAGGACTGGCATGTAAAGGAGAATTCCACGGTGACCTATTCCGTGGGAGGCTTAATCCTTAACAATTCCGGAGCGGTGACGGCAAACTACTGGCTTTCTGAAATTTATGATAAAGAGATCGCTGATGCTTATCACAGAGGCGATATCCATATCCATGACCTTTCCATGCTGACAGGATACAGCTGCGGCTGGTCTTTAAAACGGCTTCTGTTAGATGGGCTTGGAGGGATTACCGGAAAGATTACGGCCTCTCCGGCAAAGCATCTGGCAACTCTGTGCAATCAGATGGTTAATTTCCTTGGAATAATGCAGAATGAATGGGCTGCTTCCCAGTCCTTTTCATCCTTTGATACATACCTGGCCCCTTTTGTCAGGGCTGATGGTCTTTCCTATGACAAGGTTAAAAAATGCATGGAGGCTTTTGTGTTCGGAGTAAATACGCCAAGCCGCTGGGGAACCCAGGCACCGTTTTCCCATATTTCCCTGGATTTAACGGTTCCTGAGGATATGAGAGAGGAAAAGGCCATTGTCGGGGGACGGCGTATGGACTTTACCTATGGGGACTGCCAGACCGAGATGGATATGATAAACCGAGCATTTTTAGAAACCATGCTGGCTGGAGATGCAGGCGGAATGGGATTCCAGTATCCGATTCCGGTTTATGGACTGTCTGAGGATTTTGACTGGTCGGACACAGAGAATAACCGCCTTTTGTTTACTTTGGCATCTCACTATGGAACACCTTACTTTTCCAACTATATCAGGGGCGGTCAGGTACCGGGGGATGTGAGGATCTCCTATCATGGCGTGACCCCGGATCTTACAAAGCTTCGCAATAAGTCAGGGGGATTCTTCGGATATGGAGAGAATACCGGTTCCATTGGTGTAGTCACCATCAATCTTTCCCGGATTGGATTTTTATCCGCTGATGAATCGGATTTTTACAAACGTCTGGATCAGGTGGCGGATATTGCGGCCAGATCGTTGAAGATTAAACGGGATGTCATTGGCAGACTTTTAAAGAATGGACTTTACCCTTATACAGCATGTTATCTGGATAACTTAGAAAACCATTTTTCTTCCATAGGCGTGATTGGAATGAATGAGGCAGGGCTTAACGCTTCCTGGCTTAAATCAGGAATGGAATCCCAAAGGACAAGAGATTTTGCTGCGGATGTGCTCATGCATTTACAAAAGAAGCTGATCGGTTATCAATTGCAGTACGGAAATCTGTACTGCCTGGAAGCAACTCCGGCGGAATCGGCGGCCTACCGTCTGGCAATGATCGACAGAAAGGAATTTCCGGCGATTAAGACAGGGGGAATGGCAGGAGATGTCCCTTATTATACCAACAGCACTAAGCTTCCCTCTGATTTTGGAGGAACACTTAAGGAGGCGCTTGATAACCAGAATGCGGTCCAGCCTCTTTATACGGCAGGCAACGTATTTTCCGTTTATATGGGACAGGAAGCAGAAGACTGGAAAGAGATCCGGGATTCTTTAAGGAATATGGCGGAGAATTACGATATCCCATATATGACCTTTACACCGGTGTATTCCATCTGTCAGACCTGCGGGTATCTTTCCGGAAGAGAGGAAACCTGTCCGAGATGCGGGAAAAAGACGGACGTATACAGCAGGATCGCCGGATATTACCGTCCCGTACATGACTGGAATGAAGGAAAACTCCAGGAGTTTAAAAACCGGAAAATGATGAATTTGGAAGACTAAAATCAGTAGCCGGACTGACATAATGAGCAGGATTTCATGATTGAAATCCCGGTTTTCTTTAGGAAAGCCGGGATTTTTTTAGTTGGCAGAAAGGGGAAAAAGGACGGTGTCTGGACAAGGAAATGTCGCTTGGAAAATTATAGATAAATAAAAGTGTTATTGTTTGTTAAATATGTACATTGAAAAAAGAGATGGGATATGCTAGCATATATACAAGGTGTTAGATTTGTATACAAATTTTATAGTTTGGATACACATCGAAACACAGTAAAAATGAAATAACTGACCCCCATATAATAAGCAAAGGAGAGATTAATCATGAATTTAGCAAACCAGTTTTCCCTTGACGGAAAAGTTGCATTAGTCACAGGCGCTTCCTATGGCATTGGATTTGCCATTGCAAAAGGTCTTGCAGCAGCAGGCGCAACCATTGTTTTTAATGATATTAAGCAGGAATTAGTTGATAAAGGAATTGCCGCATACGAGGAAGAGGGAATTAAAGCTCATGGTTACGTATGTGACGTAACTGATGAGAACGGCGTAAACGCTATGGTAGCTCAGATCGAGAAGGAAGTCGGCGTAATCGATATCCTGGTAAACAATGCAGGTATTATCAAGCGTATTCCTATGGTTGATATGACCGCTGAGCAGTTCAGACAGGTAATTGACGTTGATTTGAACGCTCCATTTATCGTTGCTAAGGCAGTTATTCCGTCCATGATCAAGAAAGGCCACGGAAAGATCATTAACATCTGCTCCATGATGTCCGAGCTTGGCCGTGAGACCGTATCCGCATATGCAGCTGCAAAGGGCGGACTTAAGATGCTGACAAAGAACATTGCATCTGAGTACGGTGAATTCAACATTCAGTGTAACGGCATTGGACCTGGTTACATCGCAACTCCTCAGACAGCACCGCTGCGTGAGACTCAGGCAGATGGTTCCAGACATCCATTTGACCAGTTCATTATTGCTAAGACTCCGGCAGGACGCTGGGGAGAAGCAGAGGATCTTTCCGGTCCGGCAGTCTTCCTTTCTTCTGACGCTTCCAACTTTGTTAACGGACATATCCTGTACGTAGACGGTGGTATCTTAGCTTACATTGGCAAACAGCCACAGTAACAGTCAGATTTCAATATTCAGGTCCGGCTCTTTATCAAGAACCGGCTCTGGTGTTAAAAAGTATGACCATGATGTCTGCCTTTAAGGCGGAGGTCATGGCATATTTTTTAACAGGCCTAATATAGAGGACGGAGAGGGTTCGATGGAAGGAAAGACCAAAACCTATAAAAACCGCGGTGAGCTGGTGTTTGAAACATTAAAGCAGGAGATTCTGGACCTGGAATTAAAGCCCGGACAGATCATCAGCGAAAATGAAATCTGTGAACGGTTTGGCGTATCCCGGACGCCTGTCAGGGAAGCGGTGAGAAGGCTTCAGGAACAGGGCTTTGTCAATTCGGTGCCATATTCCGGCACACAGGTAACGCTTTTGAATCTGGATACGATTAAACAAATGATATACATGCGTGTTGCGGTGGAAACCATGGTCATGCGGGATTTTATGAATATGGCGACGCCTCTTTGGATGGAGGAAGTCCGGTATTTGATCCGCAAGCAGCAGGCTCTGATTCAGGAAAAAGGATTTGAGCCGGAGCAGTTTTACCGTATGGATGCACAGATGCATGCCATTTGGTATCAGGCAACCGGCAAACAGAAGCTTTGGGATATGATACAGGCCCAACAGTTACATTACACAAGGTTCCGTATGCTTGACTTTGTAACTGAGACGGATTTTACCAGAATCATCAGGGAGCACACAGAGCTTTTTGAACTGCTGGAGAAAAAGGACATCAATGGCCTGGAGCGGTCCCTCAGAGAACATCTGTATTACAGCATGAAGAGAATGAAGTATCAGATAGAAGTAGAATATAAAGACTATTTTGAGCAGGAAGAGCAGGAGGACTGATCATGGCGAATGTATCAATAGCTATAAGAAACCAGAATGGCGAAGTAAAGGCAACCGTATTGGGAGAGGATCAGGCAATCCTCGTGTTTGAAGGAGAATACGAAGAAGGCGATGCCATTGTATTCACAACAGATAAAACAGGCACTCATTATGTGGTACGCATTGATGACTGCATGGATGAGTCTTTTGTTTATCTGACAAAAGAGGAAGTAGTTTATACCATACCTTTTGGAGAGAAAAAGATCTCCTATAACCCGGAAGCCTTTACAGGGGAACGTCATTATCTGACCATTCGGGAAGCCTTTGATTATGAACCAGGCATTTACAGGAACCTGGCAAAGAATGTTATGGACCAGCATGGTGATACAGGCTGTTTCCCTCATGCTTTTGCCAATGTAGAGACCAGAGGAGAGGCGGTATTTGCGGCGCGCAATGCCATTGACGGCGTTCTTGCCAACGAATCTCACGGCGCATGGCCTTATGAATCCTGGGGTATCAACCGCCAGGATGATGCGGAAATGACCCTGGACTTTGGCCGCCCAGTAGATTTTGATAAGATTGCTTTGTATACACGTGCGGATTTCCCGCATGATAACTGGTGGGTAAAAGCCAAGCTTACATTCTCCGACGGAACGGAAGAGATAGTAGAAATGGAAAAGAGCGTGAAACCTCATCTGTTTTCTTTAGAAAGAAAGAATATCACATGGGTGAAAATAAGTGATCTGATAAAGGCAGATGATCCTTCTCCATTTCCAGCCCTTACCCAGATTGAGGTATACGGAAAAGATTCTATATAAGAATGGAAAGAAAAGTGTCAGAATGAATCCGGTTAACGGATATTCCGGCACTTTTTTTCATTAATAAGACAATAACTCTTTTCCTTTTTCGTATATTCAGGTAAAATATAGGCAGTGTTCATAAATCACTGCATAAGGAGGAAAACAGATGGAACTTTTGTTTCTGGAGCCTGTGTTCATAGAGGCGATCTGGGGCGGTACCAGACTTCGAGATGTATTTGGCTATGAGATACCAAGCGATACCACCGGGGAATGTTGGGCGATCAGTGCTCATGAGAACGGGGAATGTAAAATTGCGGGAGGTATCTATGACGGCAGGCGGCTTAGCGCCCTGTGGAAGGAGAAACCGGAGATATTCGGGAATTATCCCGGAGACAAGTTCCCCCTACTGGTTAAGATCATTGATGCCAAGAAGGATTTAAGCATCCAGGTTCATCCCGATGATTTCTATGCGAAGATCCATGAGAATGGCTCCCTTGGAAAAACAGAGTGCTGGTATATTCTGGACTGTGAGCCAGGAACTGAGATTGCGATCGGCCACCATGCCAAGGACAGGGAAGAGATGGAAGCCATGATACGGGATCACCGGTGGAAGGAATTTATTCGAACTGTTCCGATCAAAAGAGGGGACTTTTTCCAGATTGAGCCTGGCTGTGTTCATGCAATCAAGGGCGGGACTC
>Ga0213824_1000470_pt1 | contig 30927 bp, 25 predicted proteins | sample MC6MC0906MG_FD_179892 | JGI IMG/M metagenome (GOLD analysis project Ga0213824, IMG submission 179892) | Enriched soil aggregate microbial communities from Iowa State University, Ames, United States - MC6-MC0906-MG | ecosystem: Environmental > Terrestrial > Soil > Unclassified | place: USA: Iowa...
TAGCACCACAAGATAAAATTAGCCGCGAAGAATTCGCTACAATGGTAAAACGTACGATTGATGCAGTTCAAGAAGTAACACCAGCTGTAGAAGCTGTAAAAGGGCTTAATGCAAAAGAACTTGAAGTGAAATTCAACACAGCTGTTGATGCAAAAGATGCAGCAATCACAACAAAATATGCTGTTGAAGGTGTAGCAATCACTAACGCAGTAGTATCTGAAGACGGTATGACAGTTACGTTAACAACTGATAAAGAAGTAAAATTAACAAATGGTAAAGTAACTGTAAAACCAATTAAAACAAAAGCGGATGCTAAAGTTCTAACTGAAGAGTTCAACAAATTAATCACATTTGCAGATACGACTCCTGTAAGCGTTAATTCTGTAGAAGCTAAAGGTACTACAGCTGTTATCACTTTCGACGAGCCTGTACAAAGTGAAGGAACAATCAGCTTAAATGGTACAGAACTATCAAAAGATCGCTATACTTTATCTGGTAAGAAATTAACAATTACTGGATTAACAGCAGAACAATCTTACAAAGTAGACATTGTTGGTGCAACTGACTTCGCTAATAATATCGCAAATCCTATCGCAGTTAACTTCACAGTTTTGAAAGCAGACGTTGATAATTCAAAACCAACTGTTTCTACAGCAGTGAATGGTACAGAAATTACGTTTGATTTCTCTGAAGAATTAATGAAACAAAATCTTAATGCAGATGCAGAGACTAAAGAATATGCAAAAGTAACAGTAGGATCAACTGTATTCTATTTAACAGATGCTGATATTAAAGATACAGAGGATAAAACTGTATTTACTATTGATGCTAAATCTGCTTTAGGTACAGCTACATTCATTAATACAAACATTAAAGTAGAAGGACAAAAAGATTTAGCTGGTAATGCAGGTGATGCATTTGAGTTCAATGCTATTCTTTCAAAAGATTTAACACCTGCTACACTTGTTTCTGCTGCTACTAAAATGTTAGTAGCTGATGATGTAAATGCTACTACAGACGTTGATGCATTATACCTTACTTTTAGTGAGCCAGTAAAAGTAGAAGGAAAATTAACTGTTAAAACACAAAATGGTATTGCTTACACTACTGGAAAAGAAACAGCAGTAAAAGCAGATGCAGGTTTCGATGTAGATGGTAACGGTAAAATCGAGGGTGCAGAGAAAAACACTGTAAAAGTTGACATTGATCTAGATAGCAATTCAACATACACTTTCGAGTTATCTGCTAAAGCAGTAACAGATTTAGCTGGCAATGTAACTGCTGATACTGTTACTTTCAATGTAACAACAGGCGTATTTGAAGCTACACCTGAAACACCAACAGATTCATTAGTATTCGGCGCTACTCCAGTTGTTGTAACTGACAATAACGTATTCACAGTTGAGTATGCTAAAGATGTGACTGCAACAGCTACAAATGCTGCTAACTACACACTTGGAGGAAAAGAACTTCCTGCAGGTACGCAACTTCAGTTTGTAGATGGTACTAAGAAAGTAAGATTCACTTTACCAGAAGGTTCTATCACAGCTAATGGTAATTATGTACTTGAAGCTAGCAATGTAGTAGATACAAAAGGTAACACGCTTAAAGGTGGAAAAGTGACAACTCAAGTAGCACTTAAAGAAAATATTGTTCCTGTTGCTACTAAAGTAACTGCAGTAGATAGCAAAACATTTACAGTAGATTTCTCTGAAAATATTGCTGATCAAGCTGCTCCAACAGGTGTTACTGTTAAAATTGCAGGATCAACTGTAGAACTTGCTTCTATTACAGTAGCTGGTGGTAAACTTACTGCGACAACTAAAGCTGACTATGCATTAACAGACAGCATTGTAGTTGAATTCAAATCAACAAACCTAGTTGATGCTAATAACAACAAAGTAAAAGACGGTTCTATTGCAAAATAATTAGATCGTTCAAAAGCCCTGTGGAGATTTCCGCAGGGCTTTTTTAGTGTTTAAATAAGATCATGCTAATAGGAGAGAAAGACCTTTAGGCAAGGCGAGAGGTTGATTTCCGTTCCGCCAGCGTCCTTTCCAGGGGGCGTCCGATGAGCCGCTGTGTTCGCTCCAGGGTCTCCTCTGAGACGCTAAATTCCCTATGAGTGACGCTGGCTCCACTCCAATCAACCATTCTGCAAAAGTGTTTTTTCCTTATTTTTCATACTAGCGGTAGCGATCAAAATAGCCCATGATTTCCATGATTAGAAAAAGGATAGGTTTTTATTTTCAATGTAGAGAAGTGATGCGTGATAACACCTCTTCATAAAACCTTCACTTTATTTGAAAACCTTTGCTAATAAGGTAACACTTTTGTGGGGGAGGGGAGGGCTTCTTGACTCCGGTGGGATAGCAAGACAGGCAAAACGCTAAACGGAGTGGTAGCGGAGGAAGCAATTCGGCGCTCGCCAACAGGAAAGTAAGTAGCCTGCAACGGAAATTCATTTTCACTTTTTATTGATTGCTTTTTTAACACTATGAAACCCCTTGGTAGATTTCCACAGGGTCTTTTTAATTTGTTTCTTCTTATTTAATAATGCACCACAGAAGAAACATTAGTATTTCAGTAACGGTAAGCACAAAATAACAGGTTCTCAACTAAATATACACAGCCAGTTGACGGAAACAAATCGACGACTGGCTGTGCATATTGAACGGCTATTTGTAAGGGAATTTGCTCGGGATAGGTCCAAAGGCAATCCAATGATATTTAAAGAATCTGCCCATCAATAGCACGACCATCCATGTGACGAATAGAGCAAAGGTAAAGCCACCAATGCTCCATAGGTGATAGATTATACTATTACCACCAGTACTTAATTGTCTATAAAGGAAAAGGAAAAATGGATGCAATAGATAGACGCCAAATGATACTGTTCCTAGATTGATTAAGCCATTTACAAAAGCATGGTTCCATTTATCATAGATCCAGAAAGAAAGCTGTAATAAGACAATACAGGCTGTTAAAGATTGTAGCTGAAAAACTAGCTCAAATATTGTGCTGTTCACTTTATAGGTTTGTGATGTATAAACAAAGTAATATAAATAAACATTATATATAGTAGAAATTAGCCATATACACCACACAAAAAGTATCGTGATAGGAAAATTTTCTTTTTTTAGTTGAAGCCATCCTTTGTATTTTTCAAAATAAATTCCTAAAAATGCCCCTGCTAAGAAATAAAAGAGATAGGAAAAAGCGATACTCCCTCTATAGGGATACTGCCATAACTCAGCGTTTAATAGAATAAAGACCCATTGAAGAACGAACCCAATCCAAATTAAATAAGGAGATAGTGCTGGTTTTTTCTTTAAAATATATAGGAATAATGGGAACATAAGATAGAATTGAACAATAATAAAAATATAGTATAGATGCGTATACGCTTTGCCTAATAAAAGTTTTTCTAGAAATTCGATACTAAATAGAGAACGCCATGTGTCTACTAAATCATGTGTCACATAAAATTGCATTGCTGCATAATAAAAAATAGAAAAAAAGAGATAAGGAATGAGTATTTGGGTCACTCTTTTTTTATAAAAATGAATGATAAGCTCCTTTGTTAAATCCTTTTGTATATAATTGTAAAATAATACAAAGCCACTTAAAAAAATAAAAGCAGGGACAGCGAATTTAGGGGAGATATTGAAAAATACATAAAATGGATATAATTTTGAGTCACTAGATAAAGCCGTTACAGGTGTACTAGTAGAATGAATAAGAAGAACAGCTAGAATGGCTAAAGCCCGTGTAATAGCTAATTCATTAATATGTGCTCGCTTCATACGATCATCTCCAAAGTATTAATTATAGTATTGAATTCCCAGAATACTGCCTACATACTCTATTGGTATGCTTGTTAGTACAAATTTAGACAAGCTTTGTTGCCTAAATTTGTCTAAAGGAAACAAGTGGGTTGTTCATGAGCTACTATAAAGCGCTTTTATGTCAGGGAGATGTCAACAATAAAAAAAGCTACCACGCTCGCTTTGCGTAGTAGCTGTATGTTGTTATTTGCCAACTAGAATTATTTTCTGGGAAATAGAATAAAGAAGGAAGCTTAATTAAACTCCTTATAATGCAACAAGGATTCTACCTCTTGCTTGACCCTTCAGTAAAATAGGTAAAACATCAGGAAGTTGTTGTAGTGTTACCTCTTGCTGAATAAAATCATTAAGGTTTGCTGGTTTGAAATCAGTCGCTAGTCGATGCCAAATGTTTAATCGAATGTCCATTGGGCAATAAACAGAATCAACTCCAAGTAAACTCACGCCTCTTAAAATGAAGGGAAATACACTTGTAGGAAGCTGTGTACCTGCCGTTAAACCACTACATGCAACAGCCCCACCATATTGAATTTGGCTTAATAATGAGGCAAGTGGCTCTCCACCAACAGAATCAACAGCAGCAGCCCATTTTTGTTTGCCTAATGCTTTAATTTTTCCATCATAAACCTCTTCACGATTTACTATTGTAGTAGCCCCGAGTGATTGTAAATATTCATGTTCAGATTCTTTTCCTGTGCTCGCTTCAACTTGATAACCCAGTGTTGAAAGAATAGATACGGCAAAGCTACCTACACCTCCTGTAGCCCCTGTCACAAGAATTTTCCCCTTTTCAGGATGAATACCATTTTCCTCTAACTTTTGAACAGATAATGCAGCTGTAAATCCTGCAGTACCAATTACCATAGCCTCTTTAAGGGAAAGTCCTTTTGGAAGCGGTACAATCCATTGCGCTGGGATGCGGGCATATTCACTAAAGCCACCAAAATGGGAAACACCTATTTCATAGCTAGTTGCAATGACCTCGTCACCAATTTTAAAGCGAGAATCCTCAGAAGAAACAACAGTCCCAGCTAAATCAATGCCAGGAACAAAAGGATAAGACGTAACGATTTTACCATCAGGAATAGAGGCAAGACTATCTTTATAATTAATACCTGAATAACTAACTTTAATTAATACCTCACCCTTTGGTAGATCTTCTAAAGTTAACTTGTTCACTTTCACTGTAAATGCATCATCTTTATTGACTACTAACGCACTAAAATTTTCTGCCGTCATCGTAAACGTCCCCCTACAATTTTATTCCATTAAACAGTATCAAAATTATTCTGACCGGTCAACATAAAATTGGATTGTTGCTACTCTTCATGTATAATAACTTCTATCAAGTCATCGGAGGCTCCTATGAAAAAGAAAGAGGAAGAACGTAAAAAACAGATTATGAAAGCAGCCTTTAACGCTGTTTCACAATTAGGTTATGATAAGGTTACACTACAAGACATAGCCAATCATGCCAGTGTCTCAAAAGGGGTAGTTCACTACTACTTTACAAGCAAACAAAACATTTTATTAGAATCACTTGAATCCACTACGAACAAAATCTACAGCTATGAAATCCAAGAAATAGGCAAGCATCAAACAGCTATAGACAAGCTTCATGCCTACTTAAATGCTGTATTTGTATCGCCTATAGAAAATAAAAAATTTTACAGGGTTTATTTAGATTTTTTAGCTCAGGCAAATAGCAATGAAGAGTACAAAAGAATTAACTTAAAATTTTATGAGAATTGCTGGGGAATTGGACAAGAAATTATTGAATTAGGAAAAAGAGAAGGTGTCTTTAGTTCAGACATTGATTCCTTAACCTATGCAAAAATGATGAGGGCAATGATTGATGGTTCATTAATTCAGTGGTTAACCTGCGATTTAGAAGAACAACATAAATTTTATAAAGAAACCTGTTTGAATAGTATTGTGCGATTATTAAAATAGGCAATTGAAAAGCCTTATTACTATTGTAGTAAGGCTTTTTTTTGCCGTAAAAAAGAAGAATAATTGAATGATTTTGGAAAATATTTATTAACATATTGCATTTATAGATAAAATTACCGTCAAAATTTTCGGAAAAAACTATAAAAAAAGAACAGTTTTAATATTTTGTTTAGTAATTTTTTACAAAAATACGCACTAAAAAGGAAAAAAATGTTTTGTTATGCATTGAAATAGCGTTTATGCAATCGTTTATACAAGAATAAATCTATGTTTTTAATAATTTAAACTGTATAAAAATTTAAAATAATGTCGAGTTGAGTCAATGTTGCAATTTCTTTATACTGTGAAAGTAATTATTGGAGAGGAGAAAACATCATGAATAAAGAAGTGACAATTATTGGGGTGCCCATGGATTTAGGTCAAACAAGAAGAGGCGTAGACATGGGACCAAGTGCTATCAGATATGCGGGGGTAACTGAACGACTTGAGAGACTTGGTTATTCGATTTACGACGAAGGGGATTTAACTATTGACTTCGTACACGAAGATAAAGACGCAGAAGGAAAGACAAACTTAAAAAATTTAAAAACTGTCACAGAAAGTAACGAGAAGCTAGGCCAAAAAGTAGACCATGAAATTTCTTTAAACCGTTTTCCTTTAGTTTTAGGTGGAGACCATAGTATTGCTATTGGAACATTAGCAGGAGTTTCCAAGCATTATGAGAATCTAGGTGTCATTTGGTATGATGCCCATGGCGATTTAAATACTGGTGAAACATCTCCTTCAGGAAATATCCATGGCATGTCTTTAGCTGTAAGCTTGGGCCTTGGACATCCAGCACTTACAAATATCGGAGGCTATGCTCCAAAGGTAAAGCCTGAAAACGTTGTTATCATTGGTGCTCGAGATTTAGATCCTGGAGAAAAAAAGCTTATTAAGGAAATTGGTATTAAAGTATACACGATGCATGAAATTGATCGTTTAGGAATGACGAAAGTAATGTCAGAAACGATTGACTATTTAAAGGAGCGCACAGACGGTGTTCACCTATCATTAGATTTAGATGGACTGGATCCAAATGATGCACCAGGTGTAGGCACGCCAGTAGCAGGTGGTATTAGCTATCGTGAAAGTCATTTAGCTATGGAAATGCTGTCAGAAGCAAATATTATTACTTCAGCAGAATTTGTTGAGACAAACCCTGTATTAGATCAATACAATAAAACGGCTATTGCTGCGGTAGCTTTAATCAGCTCACTATTTGGCGATACATTACTTTAAGCCATGAATAGAAGTCATTTTGTATCCCAGAAGGAAGAACTTTTCTTAAAAAATTAGGTCGCGACAACCAACTATAAGAAAATAGCTCTCCCTATAGTAAGTTTACAATACAATTTAGCTATTCAATAGCCTTTATTTTGTCAGAAAATTGACAGTTCATAAAATATATAAAACAGTTTATCTATTAACATTCAAATTTTAGATTGTTATCTGTTTTGTACGAAAAAAAGAAAGTGCTTACACAGATAATGAATGTAAGGAGTTTTTTATGGCAGCAGAACAATATGAATTAAAAAGAAGTATGAAAGCAAGACACTTATTTATGATTTCACTTGGCGGATGTATTGGAACTGGTTTCTTTCTTGGATCAGGCTACACGATTAACCAAGCTGGGCCAACTGGTGCCATCCTAGCTTACTTAGTAGGCGGAGCAGTTATGTATTTAACAATGCTATGTTTGGGTGAATTGTCTGTTGCTATGCCGGTATCAGGTTCATTCCAAACGTACACAACGAAATTTATCGGTCCTGCTACTGGTTTTGCCGTTGGATGGCTATACTGGCTAGGTTGGGCAGTAACTGTTGCTCTTGAGTTTTTAGGGGCTGGACAACTAATGCAAAGATGGTTTCCTGATTCACCAGTATGGATGTGGTGCCTAATATTTGCAGCACTACTCTTTGTATTGAATGGTTTATCAGCAAAAGCATTTGGTGAAGCAGAATTTGTCTTCTCCAGCATTAAGATATTGGCAATTATTATGTTCCTTGCGGTTGGTGGAGCAGCTATGTTTGGGCTAATCGATATGAAAGATGGAACAAATGCCCCTTTCCTTACTCATTTTTATGAGGGTGGATTGTTTCCTAATGGTGTAACAGCACTGCTTATTACAATGATTACCGTGAATTTTTCATTCCAGGGTACAGAATTGATTGGTATTGCTGCTGGGGAGAGTGAAAATCCTGAAAAGACTATCCCTAAATCTATTAAGCAAACTGTTTGGCGTACGCTGTTCTTCTTTGTGTTATCCGTATTTGTACTTGCAGCAATGATACCAATGGATAAAGCAGGGGTGGTGGAAAGTCCATTTGTAGTCGTATTAGATAGCATTGGTATTCCATATGCAGCAGATATTATGAATTTTGTTATCCTAACAGCCTTATTATCTGTCGCAAACTCGGGTCTTTATGCTGCAACACGTATGCTGTTCTCACTATCTGTCGAAAAGATGGCAAGTCCCGTTTTAGGGAAAGTTAATAAAAGAGGTATCCCAATGAATGCATTACTAATCACACTCGCTGTAGCAGGTCTGTCTTTACTGTCAAGTGTATTTGCTGCTAATACAGTCTTTGTGTGGTTATTATCTCTAGCAGGCTTAGGTGCACAAATTGGTTGGATTGCGATTACAGCATCTCAAATTGCATTTAGACGCTCCTATATACGCCAAGGAGGAAAAGTAGAGGATTTAAAATTCAAAGCGCCACTGTATCCAGTGATCCCTATTTTAGGTTTATTAGCGAACTGTATTGTTATGGCAAGCTTGGCTTTTGATCCAGCTCAACGTTTAGCACTCTACTGTGGTGGAGCATTCTTCATTGGTTGTTATATCGTTTATTATTTAAAAGTGAAAAAAGTGACGAATTTAGAAATAAACCAACAAGAAGTCCAATTAAAATTAAATCAAAAAATATATCTTTAATATCAAAGAGTAGCTACTTACATGGCTACTCTTTTCTTCATAGATAAGCAACAACAAAGACGTATTTAACAAAGAATAGTTCCAGTAATAAGAGAAAAAATTTATTGTTTTTCGATAAATAAATATTGAAATAAGATAATTTATCGTTTATTCTTCATACAAGAAGCAATTTAATTATGAACAAGTTCATTTGAGGTGGATTCATGTTGAAGAATTTTATTAAAGACTTAGGAGTCTTTACGTATCATCAATCATTATCTTGTATTTTTCCTGTTGTGATATTTGCTACACTTGCACTCTCTAAAGCCATTCAAATACCTGGGGTAGGAAGATATGACTTTATTCTGGCAATCTGTCTATTGACTCAGTACTTGATGTATAAATTTGGTTTAGAAACAAAGGATGAAATAAAAGTCATTTGCTTGTTTCACATTATTGGGCTCGTGCTCGAACTATATAAAGTGAATTTCAATTCATGGTCATATCCTGAAGAGGCGTGGACAAAAATAGGGGGTGTGCCTTTATATAGCGGATTTATGTATGCGAGTGTAGCAAGTTATATTTGCCAAGCTTGGCGTAGGTTTGATTTAAAAATTGTAAGCTGGCCAAAAAGTTATGTAGCTATTCCACTTGGAGCCATTATCTACTTGAATTTTTTCACACACCATTTTATTTATGATTTTAGATGGCTGTTAATGGCACTACTATTTATTGTGTTTTATCGTACTGTTGTAAAATTTACAGTACGGAACAAAGTCTTTAAAATGCCCATCGTTGTATCGTTCTTTTTGATTGGCTTTTTCATTTGGATTGCTGAAAATATTGCAACGTTCTTTGGAGCATGGTCCTATCCGAATCAAGAGGTGTCTTGGTCGATTGTTCATTTTGGTAAAATCAGTTCATGGTTTTTACTTGTAGTCATTAGCATTATGATTGTTGCGCAACTTAAACTATTCTATCGTGATGTAGGTGAAAATTTGGAGAATAAATCATTCAATATATGACATTCATTTGTAGAACTAGAGAACTTCTAAGAAAATAGTATGGGCTTTTGATAAACTAGTATTTTTACCTTGTACCCATGCCCTTTCATCAAACTGTCCCTTTTTTAACGTGCAATACTGCTGTAGACTCCTTTTTAGAAGAGGATAGGGGGAATGATAATGGTAACAGATATTCGGATGATAAATAGAGCTTGTACAGATGAAAAACAAATTAAACAATTTTTAGAAGGCGCACAAACTGCATTTCTTGGTTTGGTAGATCAACATATGCCATATGTTATTCCGCTAAATTATGTTTACGAAGACGGAAGTTTTTATTTTCATGGTGCCAACGAAGGAAGAAAAATAGATATTCTAACAAATAATCGGAATGCATGTATCACAATAAGTGAAAATTATGGAACAATGGTAGACCCTATTCCTGCTGAGACTGATACGGCTTATATAAGTGTAGTAGCAAATGGTTTGGTGGAATTTGTTACAGATTTAAATGAAGCTACTGCTGCTATGCAGGCAATGCTTGATAAATATGTACCAGATTATTACCAAGCACCTTTATCAAAAAAGCATATCGAAAAATATCAGTCATCTTTAGGGAGCAAAACGCTTGTTCTAAAAGTGAAACCGACCAGTATAGCTGTAAAAGAGAATAAATTAAATAAACAAATGCTATATTACGCAGGTAGAGTGGTAACACAGGATATGAGTCGAAAATCTACTGCTACAGCAATCAATCCAACAAATTAATTACCAGAAAATGCGAGGCTTGGGATATAACCTAAGCCTATTTTTGATGTAGTAATAGTTCATTATGAAGCTATCTATGATTTTGTTAATATAAACCTATTAAAAGTAGAGTTGGAAAGATGTTTTCATCTAACTACCCTAATAATAGATATAGTCATGCGTAAGTGCTATAATGCCTGTGAAAAATCATTGGAAAACAAGTAGGGAGAAGGAGAGGGCAATACAGTTGAATATATTAGTTGTTGACGATGAAAAGGAAATTGCAGATTTAATAGAACTTTACTTAAAAAATGAAAACTATCATGTATTTAAGTTTTATACGGCTCAAGAGGCTTTGGCATGTATTGAGCATGAGAAAGTAGATTTAGCTGTTCTGGATATTATGATGCCTGATATAGATGGGTTTACTATTTTACGAAAAATCCGAGAAACACTGAATTTTCCAGTGATAATGCTTACGGCAAAGGAAGAAGAAATCGATAAAATAAATGGATTTTCTCTGGGAGCAGATGATTATATAACAAAGCCATTTCGTCCATTAGAGTTGGTTGCTCGTGTAAAGGCGCAAATACGAAGATTTACTTTCTACAACCAAGGTTCGAAGCAACAGGAAGATATCATTGATTTTGCTGGCTTGGTGATTAATAAAAACACACGACAAGTCTTTTTAAATGAAAGACCCATATCCCTTACACCTACGGAGTTCGCTATTCTTTGGTATTTATGTGCAAATCGAGGGACAGTTATTAGCTCAGAGCAATTATTCCAAGAAATTTGGGGGGAAAAGTACTTTAGCAGCAATAACACGGTAATGGTTCACATTCGACATTTACGGGAAAAAATGAAGGATGCTGCGGAGAACCCAAAGTATATTAAAACGGTTTGGGGAGTGGGGTATACCATTGAAAAATGAGTTTGGCAAACTGAAAAGGAAAATGGTTCTACAAATTATTTCGATACTTGTCATCGCTAGCATCATAGGCTTTTTTATTAATTTTGCATTTATTGATGGGGTCTTACAAGCTCCCTTTGCAGATGCTTTTATTGCTTTTTGTGAAAATGTCTTGCAGCTTGATTATTATGCTGCAAGCAATGCCTATCATGTGTTATTTCGACAAAATAAATCACTTTGGCTTGCGATAGGATTTATTTTATTATTATTGATTATTTTTTATATCGCCTTGTCTCGATTTACCCGATATTTTCATCAAATTAGTTCAAGTATTACCATGCTTGCTGATGAGTCAGGGAAGGAAATTGAGCTCCCAGCTGAACTCGATTTTTTGGAGAAAAAATTAAATAACGTGAAATATAAATTAGAAAAGCGTGCAAGGGATGCACAAGAAGCTGAGCAACGAAAGAATGATTTAGTTGTCTATTTAGCGCATGATATTAAAACACCTTTAACATCCATTATTGGCTACTTAAGTCTTTTAGATGAAGCGAGGGATATGCCGGTAGAGCAGAAAGAAAAATATGTGACGATTACATTAGATAAATCTTATAGACTGGAACAACTAATCAATGAATTTTTTGAAATAACCAGGTTTAATTTACAATCCATCATTTTAGAGAAAGATTCTATTCCTTTACAACATATGTTAATGCAAGTGGCCGACGAGTTTTATCCATTGCTGGCACCAAAGGGTCAAAAAGCCATCGTCAAATTAGATGAAGATATTACTATCTATGCAGACGGTAATAAAATAGCAAGGGTATTTAATAATATTTTAAAAAATGCAATTGCCTACAGTGATCCAAATAGTACAATTGAAATTAGTGCGCAAAGCGAAAATAATCAGACATTTATTTCGTTTACGAATACAGGGAAGACGATCCCTCCTGAAAAATTAAAAATGATATTTGAAAAGTTTTACCGCTTAGATAGTGCAAGGTCTACCCAAACAGGAGGTGCTGGGCTTGGTTTAGCCATTTCTAATGAAATTGTACAGGCCCATGGCGGAACCATTACCGCAACTTCTAGTAATGATACAACCGTATTCACCGTGATGATTCCAACCAATTCTTAAGAAACCTTAAGAATTCACTAATAGTAAATTAAAAATAAGCTCCTTTTTTTATGGTTGAATAAAAGCATAAAGAGAAGGAGTTGTTTTTATGTTCAAGAGAAAAGGTATATTGAGTTTATTGTTCTTATCCATAATGATTTTCGTTTATTTACTATTGAAAGAATCGCCAATGACTTTACGTCAGGAAATAGATCATGCACCAAAAGTAGTACAAACAGCCAGTCAGCATATGCTCGATCTTGATATGTACAGTTCGAATGCAATTTTAGTGAATTTGGATGAAAATCAAATTGTTTTAGATAAAAAAAGTGAGGAAAAGATTTATCCTGCTTCTTTGACAAAAATGATGACGGTTCTAGTCGCGATTGAGCAGATCTCCAATTTACAAGAAGAAATCATTTTACCTAAACATATCTTTCGGGATTTATTAGAGGAAAATGCGTCAGTGGCGGGCTTTCTCCCAAATGAAAAGCTGACAGTAGAAGATTTGTTGTATGGCTCTATGTTGCCATCAGGTGCAGAGGCATCACTAGGTTTAGCTGAATATGTTGCGGGGTCAGAACGTGGATTTGTGAAACTGATGAACGAAAAGGCGCAGCAGCTAGGCATGAAAAATACGCACTTTGTGAATACAACTGGACTCCACCATTCAGATCATTATACAACTGTAAAGGATATGTCTTTACTTTTACAATACGCCTTAACAAACGATGATTTTCGAAATGTTTATACAGCAGAAAGATATTCTATAAAATCAACAAACCTTCATCCGGAAGGCATTACTTTTACCAGTCGCATGTTTCAGCATATGACGTCAAGTGCATTGCCAGGAGGGGAAATTTTAGGTGGAAAAACTGGCTATACAGAAGATGCAGGCTTATGTTTAGCAAGCTTAGCTCTTATAAATGGACAAGAATATGTGCTAGTGACAGTAGGAGCGGACGGCAGCCCTAGAACGGAGCAATATAATATTACCGATGCCATTTCGGTATATAGTCAATTATAACTAGCCCTAATAGTGTGTGATTAGAGAATAATTCATTTTCTAGTCACACTTTTTTGTAGTTCTAAAAATAATAGAATTGAATAATAGATGGGAGATTCCATATAAGTCTCTATAAACCAACGTGTTGTTGGTATGGCAGAAATAATTTATTAATTTTAATCTTCAGAAAAATGATATATAGTAAATATGATCAAATACATTCATCTTTAAGGAGGATACTATGGGGAGATTAGTTCATTTTGAAATTCATGTAAGTGATATGGATCGGGCTAAGGATTTTTATGGGAAAGTTTTTGGATGGTCATTTCAGGACTGGAGTGAATATGCAGGCATGCCTTACTTCGGTGCCGTGACAGGTGAAGATGGTGAACTTGGCATTAACGGTGCTTTAATGCAACGCCAAGGGCCTCCACCAGAAACAAACCAAGCGTTGAATGGCTTTGCTTGTACAATGGGTGTTGAAAGTTATGATGTAACGGAAGCAAAAATTCTTGAAAACGGGGGCAAAGTAGCCATGCCAAAGTACGCATTACCAGGAATGGCATGGCAAGGCTATTATATTGATACGGAAGGCAATGTATTTGGTATTCACCAGCCCGATAAAAATGCCAAATAGTATTGAGGGGTAAATCGCTCTAAGAAGGAGGGAACCCGCTCCTAAAGAGGTGAGAACCCGCTCTTAAAAGTGTGAGAGCCACTCCAATGTAGTGAAAAACCCACTCATTAGCAGTTGAAAGCAGTAAGACCTATGTTCGAGAAAACGAGCATAGGTCTTTTTTGATCATCTGATAGGTAAATGGGGAGATTTGTAAATATATAATGTTTTATTTTGGTAAATTTGGTATCGTTGAATGAGATAATTTATCAAATGATACATAGTATGCAAGGAGAAGTAGCAATGAAAAAAAGAAGCTTTATGTTATTTTTATTCGCACCAATATTGATTTTAGCATCTTGTAGTAGTGAGGACGAAAGTGTTACTGCTAATGAGAAAAAGTATATTTCATCGATTCAGAAAAAGGAAGTCTATGAGATTCAACAGCCTGCAAAAGTCAATATTGCTAGAGGTTCAATCATCAATAATATGAATAACGCTTTAAATATTAATGAAATTGAAAGAGGACTCATGAATTTATCGGTGAATCATTTCTCAACTGACAAGTTTTATATGCAGGAAGGTCAATATCTCGAAGAGAAAATGATCAGCCAATGGTTAAGTAGAAAAACAGATGAAGGTATTGGGTTAAATCCAGCCATTGAAACTAGAAGTGACAATGTGCTAGAGGATGAAAAAAAGTATCCTTTGATTCTCTCACATGTGTTAGAACAAAATTTTATTAATAAAGAAAATAACAAAGTAGAGGGACTATCGATCGCGATCTCGTTAAATGAATTTTATGATATACGAGTTTCCGATGCCAATGGTTTAATTTACACAGGCCAAGTGAAAGTAGACCAAAATGATGATGATATCAACGATGTTAAAAATTATGGGAAGGAAGTAGCTAAAAGGATTCTTGAGGATATTAGAAAAAATGAAAAATATCCGAGAGTCCCTATTTATTTAACTTTATATCAAGAATCTAATATAAACGATATTATTCCAGGCATATTTTTAGCTGAAACCTTTATTCCTAAAGATGCAGATACCATAACAAAATGGTTTGATATAGATAAAAAGCATTATATATTCCCATCAGATGCTTTATATAGTTTGGACCAAAATATGTATAATAAATTATTAATTTTTAAAGAGGATATTCAAGGTGGATTTAAACATTTAAATCCTAAAATCATGGGAAAACTTCGTTATGAAGATGGCAAATTAACAGATATTAATCTAGAAATACATGTACCACTGGTTAATGATATTGAATTAATTGGCTTGTTACAGCTCACTAGTACAAAAATAAATACAATTTTATTTGACTATATCCCCATCACCATTCGGGTAATCGATCAGAAGCAGGATGTTGGAATTGTTCTCTGGGACCCAACGGAAAAACAAATTTTTGCAACACCTATTTGAATAGAAAAAAGCTAAAGGGTGAAGCTCCATATTAAATTTCGTAACTTGTATTTATATCTACTGTAATTGAAGAACCATCATTATTATCAAATTTCATGAACCATTGACCAGCTTGGCTTGCATCCAACTCGTAAGTTGAAGTAAATGATTGTCCAGATTTAATGATCTCTCCGTCTATCCAAACCGTTCCATTAGGTGCAGTTAATATAAACCTAATAGATTGTGAGCTGTTATTTTTCACATAAATTTGAATTGTATCAGTGCCATTACTAGGTGCTTTAAAATTAAAGCTCATCGAACCCTGACCAGTTGGAAAGGTAGAAGACGTTGTAAGAAGAGAATCATCACTTTTTTCAGCTGTGGGGGTAGAATAAGATTCCTCAGCAGAAGCACCAAGGTTCGGCGGAATAGATGGTTGGAGTATAGGATCTTCTATAAAAGATGCTCCACCAATTGGAAATATAAAAAGAGTAACTATAAATAAAGAGGTAAATTTTCTCATGATTCCTCCGCTTAAATATTTTTGAATTATCTCAATAATACCTTTATTTAACTTTATAGTAAATATTAGTTTGGTTGCTTATTTTTCATTTGTAGAGGACCTTCAAAAACTTAATAGTCATTCATTGCAATCTCTGCCATGAATGATTATTATGAAAATGATAATCGTTATCAATTAAAAAGAAGGAGAGTAGCAATGAAAAGACACCTTATTATTGGAATGCATTTAGCTGTTTACGGTAATCATGGCAAACAGGGTGCCTTGATAGAAGAACATATTGCATTTGCGCAGCGTGCTGAAGCAGCGAAATTAGATTTTGTATTTAAGGCGGATTATTTAACAGCTCATCCAGAATTAATGGCTAAAATGAAAGGAACAGTTGGCTTAGATCCTAATTTTTTAATGGCGATGGTGGCAAGAGAAACGAAACAGATTGGCTTAGTAACAACGATTTCCACATCCTTTACGCCACCTTATCTGATTGCGCGTCAATTGCAGTCCTTAAATTGGATTAGCGAAGGACGAGTTGGATGGAATATCGTAACCTCTATAGATGGCGCCCATAATTTCAGCAATGAGCCCATGCCTTCTTCCGAGGAGCGTTATGCTAAAGCTGCAGAATGTACAGCGGTGGTCAAGCAGCTATGGCATAGTTATCCCTATGAAACATTAGAAATGGATGGGAATTTAGAGAAAATAAAAGAGCTTGTTAAGCCAATTGAGCATGAAGGAGAATTTTTCCATATAAAAGGTCCCTTAAATCTCCCAATGCATCCAGCAGGAGAGATTCCACTCTTCCAAGCAGGAGCGTCGGATGTTGGGCGGCAATTTGCGGCTACTGTTTCCAATGCGATTTTTGCGGCTACACCAGTCATGGAGGTGGGTATTGAGATGCGTAATGATTTGCGTCAGCAGGCTATAGAAGTAGGTCGTTCAGCCGACGATATTCGCTTATTACCCGGACTCTATTTCTTTATAGGGGATACATATGAAGAAGCACTCGAAATGCACCGACAAGCACATGCACATTTAACACTTGAGCGGCGCTACAGTGCTTTAGAATCTGTGATTGGCATGGATGTTCGTCATTTGGCACTTGAAGATCAGGTAACGGTTGATATGCTGCCATCAAAAGATCAACAAGTACGTAGTAAAACACATGCAGATTTGGTACGTCGTTATATTGTAAACAATGAACCAACAGTCGCAGTATTGTTAGCACGCCCAGAGGTAATTGGCTCAGCCCACCTTGTAGCAATCGGTACACCACAGGATATTGTCGATCAAATCGTTACTTTTTATGAAGAGGGTGCATTAGATGGCTTTATTGCCATACCAGGCGGACCTGCGAAATCTTTGGATTTGTTCTTTAGCGATGTTATTCCCATGTTAGTAGAGCGGGGTTTATTCAGAGCTGAATATGAAGGTAGCACATTACGTTCCCATTTAGGCTTAGATGTGCGATCCCCCATTAATAGCTGAAAAAGGGCAAGCCATAAGCTTTGCCCTTTTATTGCTAGAAACTCATTCGAATATTAATAGGATAAAGATAAGGTGATTCAGGTTGTTCGATTGTTACCCAATCATCAATATGGATAACAGGTAAGCTTGCACCTTCATATGTTGTTTGACTAATTGTACCGACCACTTCAATCCATGTATCTTCTGTGAGTGTAGGAGCGTCCGAAAACTCTGTCAGAAAGCCGACAATACTGGCATCGGCGACGCAATGCGTAATAAGAAATCTTGAAATCACTAGTTGCTTTTCTGTAAAATTTTCTTCTTTTAAAACAAAGCCCTTCAACTGTATTTTCTTCCCCAAATAGTTAGCCAAATTTTGATTAATTTCTTCATAATAAATCGTGTAGTCCTCATCGGTCATTTTTAGCATGGATTGTTGGGATAGCTGTTGCTTTAATTGCTCATATTGTTTTTTTGTCATTTCCTGTTTTTCCTCTGTCAGTCGGGGATCAGCTTCATGTTCATCATAGATGTTTTCATCAATCGTTTCATTTGAAGTGAGGTAATCCTCTATTTTAGATGATTGATTTTGCTGGGTGAGAATAAATGCACCACCTTTTTTATCAGCGATGGATGCATCTAAAATTTTTGCTGGCACGAAGAAGCCTGTCATTATTGGTGTCATGATAATGAGGTAGGCTATCATTTTTTTTCGGGTAAAGGCTGTGTGACCATGGTCGTGATGGGAGCAGCATGCTTGTCCCGTTTGAACACATGAATGGGGAACCTTTGAAAAAGATATAATTCTTGTCACTTGAACAAGAAATAGTATAAAAAATAAAATGGCGGCTGTTTTACTCAGCCCTTCATATTTAGGGTTGATAAATTTTGTTAGTTCTCCGGTCCAATGCAGGTTGGCAATCATAGCCGAAAAGGCGAGTAACATGAAGGCTCTTAGCGCTTGTTGAACGTGAAATTTCATGGTTTTCCCCCTTAGAGATACGCTGAAAGAATCCATATACTAATGTAGACAACTGTAGCCACTAAGGCGATTAACCAAAAAACAAATTTTAAACGAAATACGCTCATCAACATAATGGTATTTTTCAAATCGATCATAGGGCCAAAAATAAGAAAGGCCAGAATGGATGGAGTGGAGAAAATAGCACTAAAGGATGCGCCAATAAAGGCATCTGCCTCAGAGCAAAGTGACAGAATGAAGGCTAAGCCCATCATAACTAGAATGGAGGAGGGTTCACCTTCTCCAATGGCTACGAGTGTTTTGGTAGATATATAGGTTTGTACAAAGGCAGCTAAAAATGCCCCGATAATTAAGTATTTACCCATATCAAAAAATTCATCGATGGCATGTTTGACCATATTTAATAATTTGGTGAAGAAGGATGTTTGTTGACTAGGGATTGTTAATGAGTAGGGCTGTAAAGAGCTCTTAAATTGGGAGCCTTTAAAAAATAAGCTGATAAGTAATGCTACTACAATAGCGATGACAAAGCCAACAAGCATTCGAAGGCTCGCTATTCTTAAATCATTTCCAAATGCCATATAAGTAGAAAGAATAACAACGGGATTAATAAGTGGACCAGTTAACATAAAGCCTATAGCTGCATGTATAGGTACGCCTTTGACAATCAATCTTCTAACAATCGGAACAATCCCACATTCACAGGCTGGAAATAATGCACCTACAAGACAACTCATGATAACTGCCATCACAGGGTTTCGAGGAATCCACCTTTGGATATGTTCCTCTGTTATAAAAATCTGTATAAAGCCAGCAATCAGTATTCCAATTAAGACAAATGGTAATGCTTCAATTAAAATACTTAAAAATATCGTATTTAAATTGAGTAGAGAGGAACTAAGGTCGTTTAGAGCTGAGACGTTGAATAACAGTAGTTGTAGCATGCCTAGGAATAAAATGAAGAGCAACCAAAAATTCAATACATATTTAGAAAAATGGAGACGTTCCACATAGACCTCCTTAAAGTGTAATGGTTACGTTTTAATTCAAGATATGACATAGATGATATTGTTAGTACTTCAAAAAAGGAAAGAGAAAGTAAAAATTGATTTCTACCATCTTTTTACTTTCCCTCTATATCGAATTATTTATGAGAATACTTAGTTCTATATTGTTTAGGGGTAATTCCCGTAAATTTTTTGAAAACTTTAATGAAATAGCTTTGATCTGTGAAATTAAGTAATGAACCGATGTCTAGGATTGGATAGTTGGTAAATGTTAAGAGTTTTTTCGCCTCATCAATCCTTTGCTGCTGAATATATTCACTAAAGGAAGTACCTACTTCCTTTTTAAATAAGGAGGAAAGATAATTGGGGCTTAGGTGGCAAATTGCTGAAAGTTGGTCGAGTGTTAGATCCCCATACAACTCATTTTCAATAAAATGGATACAGGTAGTAATGGGTCCAGAATACTTCATTGTATTTGCCTGTGATACACGGCTTGTATAGTCGTAAATAGCTTCCTCCATTAACGAAAGAATTTCGATTAAACTGTTTTGATCCTCTAGCTTTTGAATGTAAAAATCATTTAATGTAAAGGCTGTTTCTTCATTTAAACCACCCTCAATTGCTGCACGGCAAATAAGTGCAATGCCTGTAATCATCAAATATTGAACACTTCTTAAATTATTGCGTTTTGATAGTATTCCAAGTTCTGCTTGCTCAACAATGGAATAATTCAAAACTTCATTTAGTTTCTCTATACGCCCATTTTTCACATTGTCTAACAATATTTTTTCATAGTAAAGATTTGTATGAACAATATCATTTCTTCTTGCATAGGAGAGCTCAAGCGTAGTATTTTCCTCATGACGAATGAGAGGTCTTAATGCTTGGTTGTGATAAATGACAGCAGATTTATTTAATTTCTTTTGATAGATGGCGTAATACACAAATAAACTAATGGCTAAACTTTGTTGATAATGAAGAATAGGAATCAGCTCTTGATTAACACTTGTCTTTATGTCTTCCACTTCTGGAGAAAGGGAAGGGCCAACTACAATTGCACCTAAATATTGATCCTCTTGCTGCACATTAATATAGAAAAAATTAAACTCAGCATAAGAGAAAAAAATTGGATAGGCATTAGAATCTTTATGGTAAGGATATGTTTTCAACTGTTCCTTTAAAGAAATGTAAGATGGATTATTTGTTGATGAATAGTCAAAGATTATTTTTCCTAATGAATTAATATAAGTGACTGGAAGATGATGTGTTTCATAGATTAATTGGCTGATGTATTGAAGATCAATAGTGTTAATTTTCATGTTCCTACACTCCAGTTCGTAATAATTCTATTAAAATGAAAGCATTTACATTTTTATTGGATAGACATTGAGAAAGTACTATTTTGTGTAGAATAATACAATAAATAAAGGAGAAGTAGCAATAAAATAGACAGTGACTTTAAAATGTTAGGGAGGAATAGAAGATGGATCTTTTGAATAAAATTGCAGTTGTAACAGGCGCAGGAAGCGGAATTGGAAGAGCTAGCAGCTTGAAACTTGCTAGCAATGGTGCAAAAGTGGTGGTAGTGGATTTCAACAAAGAAACAGGGGAAGAAACAGTAAGCTTGATTAGAGAACAAGGCGGGGAAGGTATTTTCGTTCAGGCAGACGTTTCAAAAAGTGAAGACGTTCAGAAATATGTCAATACTGCTGTTGATACGTACGGACGTATTGATGTATTTTTCAATAATGCTGGGGTTATTCAGAAAATTTCTCCACTAACAGAGATTGAAGATGAAGAATATGACCGTATTATGTCAATCAATGTGAAGGGTGTATTCCTTGGCTTAAAATATGTTTTAAAAGTAATGGAGGGACAAGGAAGCGGTTCAATTATAAATACAGCTTCTACAGCAGGAGTTCGCAGTGAGCACAGTATGGCTGTCTATTCTGCAAGTAAGCATGCAGTAGTGGGTTTAACAAAATCAGCTTCTTTGGAGTATGTAAAAAAAGGTATTCGGATCAATGGTATCTGTCCAGGGGGAGTAGAAACGGCATTAACAAACAGTGTAACTGCGATGTTTGAAACAGGTGGCTATGTGCCAGAGGAGATTCCAAATATGAGAATGGGACGCTATGCAAAACCAGAGGAATTAGCAGAAATGGTAGTATTCCTAGCATCAGACAAAGCAAGCTATATGACAGGCTCTATTGTGTTAGTAGATGGTGGTTTAACTTTATAATGAAAGAAGAAATCCAGTGAATCATTTCACTGGATTTTTTGCGGTAATGAATCGAATCGCTATAGGGTGAATTTTTTGAGCTCATTCATCAACGTATTAGTCATAGCTTCAAGATCGTCTATCTTAGCACTAATTTTTTGGAAGGAAAGTAGCTGTTCTTGCGTTGATGCCGATATTTCTTCTGTGCCAGCAGCCGTTTCTTCTGTAATAGCAGAAATATTTTCAATGGTACTATTTACTTGCTGGCTCATTTCATTCGTTTGTGCCATTTCTCTTGTGAGGTTTTGTAAATCGCGATGGATATTTGTTATGTGCATGGTAATAACAGAGAATGATTGTTCTGTCTCTACCATGGATTGAGATTGCTCATTTGACAGCAGATAACCTCGTTCAGCCGTAGTAAGGATGTGCGTAATGCCATCTTGAATATGCGAGACCATTGAAGTGATTAAATTCGTAGCATTCTCCGTTTCAGAAGAGAGCTTTTTAACCTCCTCGGCAACAATGGCAAACCCTTTGCCTGCTTCTCCAGCTCTTGCAGCCTCGATGGCAGCATTTAGTGCTAATAAATTTGTTTGGCTAGCAATCGTATGGACAGCATTGGCTGCGCCTTCAATTTCCGAAGTGAATTGAGAAAATTGAGTTACAGCTTCCTTAATATCAAGTGATGTGGTTGATATATCCTTTGCAATGGAAGATTGTTTTTCTAATGAATATTGACCATTTTGAACAGCCTCCAGAGCTTGTTTACCAGTGTCAGCCGATTGCTCACTCGTACGCATAACATCCCTAAATTGATCTGCCATATTATTCATTTGGAGTGCCACTGATTGAATGTCTTCTGACATCGTATAGCTGCCTTTTGCTAATTCGTCGGTTGAGGTAGCGACTTGATTACTACTTTCATGAATATTGTTCATATGGCTCGTCACTTCTTGTGTAAACAAATTAACATCCTTTCCAATATTATCAATGGATTGTACAGTACTTTTTAAATTATTCATCATGTCTGCAAAGCTTTTTGTTAATTGATCAATCTCATATCGACTGTTTGCTTGATAGGAAAGGGTAGAAGTATCCATTGTTAAGTTTCCTGTTGCTGCAGCCTGTGCACAATCTACAATCTGATTAATGGGTTTGGTAATTCTTTTCGCAGCTACATAGGAATAAAGTATCGTAGCAATAATTAATAGCACACTACCTATGATGGTAGAGGTTGTAATGAAACCTATTTTTTGCTTCGTTACTTGGATCATTTCTTGATACCATTCGTTCGTTTCTTTTTTGAGCAAATACATATCGTTTAAAATTCCTTTAATTCTGATGGACTGCTTTTTAATTTCAGAGCGATTGTTTTCTTGAAACCCGCTTTCAGTCGCTTTTTCTAGATTTTCAAATTTACTAGCTATTTTTTCGACGATTGTCTGATGTTCAGGTATTCTCGTTAGGGAAGCTAATGCCTCTAAATTACTTTTTGTTTCTTGTAAAATAGCGAGCGCTTCGTTTTTATTGGCTTCACTATCCAGGTAGGTAAAATTATTTAAAGATTGGCTGGCAACAACTAAACTTTGCTCTAGTTCTTTCACTGCAAGTAAAAGTTTCGTATCATCCTGTGCTGTTGTTTGGATCGTGAATGTTTGTATGATAATAAAGCCGATCATAGCCATAGCCAATACGATTGGAATCAATGTGTTCATAAATAATTTCTTACGTAGTGTCACTGGTCATTCCTCTTTTCCGCAGTAACTTTTATCGTACCTGAAATAATGGCTTCTTTGGCTTTTTCGATAGCAGTCTGTTGCTCAGCTGTCAGTTGAATTACACGAATATCTGCTAGTCCCACACCCTGATCCGCTAAACCTAATGCAAAGGATTTTTCTGTAATTTTACCATTTTCTACTAATGTCTTAGCGAGTTGATAGACGGCTAGATCAACATTTTTAAGCATGGATGTGACAACTGTTTTTTCGGCAACAAAAAACTGATCGATATCAACACCTGCTGCATAGATCCCCATTTCCTCTGCCTTTTTTATCGCCCCAAAGCCAGTAAAGCCTGCTGCATGGTAAATAAAATCAACGTTATTTTTGATATATCTTTCTGCTATTGCTGCACCAGCCTGGGTATCGTCAAAGGTACCAGCATAGTCACTCATAATTTCAATCGATGGCTGTACATAACGTGCCCCTTCGATAAAACCATTTTCAAAGTGATGGATAACAGGAGCATCTGCTCCACCAATAAAGCCAACTTTTCCTGTTTTACTTGTCATAGCGGCAATCATGCCAACTAAAAAGCTACCTTCTTGTTCTTTAAAGGTAATCGAAATGATGTTGTTAATATCAGATTGCCCGTCAATCAGTATAAATTGCTGAGAGGGATTTTGTTTTGCAGTCTTTTCTAGTGCTTCTTGTACAGAGAACCCGAGACCAATGATGATATCATATTTTTCTGCTACAAGTTCATTCAGCTTTTCCTCGTATTTACCATCAGGAGCCTCTTTGTAATCAAACAAAATGCCTAGCTCGTCGCGCGCTTTTTCTAAGCCTTTAAAAGCGGAATCATTAAATGATTCATCGCCTAGTCCTGCATCTGATAGTAAAATTCCTATCTTATATCCTTCAGTTGATGTTTCTGTCGGTGCTGAGGAACAGCCTGCTATCAACAGAGTGATCAAAAGAAAACTAGTGAATAATTTCTTCAAATTTTGTGTACCTCCTGTTGTGTATAAAATATATATCGGCAAAAACTTAATATTTTTAGTCTGATGTCAGACATCCGTGCAAAAAATTTTTAGGATGTCTAAGAATAATGAATCATTTCTATATACATAATAAGTTAATAATATAAAGCTAGATTACTAATAAAGTAATTGATTTATAAAGGTTTTCGTAGCACTTCTTGTATGTACAGCACTATAAAAGCCTAACGCAAATAGCGTCAGGCTTTATATGTTCTAAACAGCGCCGAATAATTTTAATAAATTAATAATAATAATGCCGATTACCCCAAAGTCTGAATCACCGAAGGTTGTGCCCTCATAGCCAATGTCTCCCATAAAGATAAGGAGTATGGCTGGAATAAAGCTAATTAATAAACCATTGGCAAAGGCTCCGGACATCGCACCAATTCTACCGCCAGTAGCATTTCCAAAGACACCCGCCGCAGCACCTGTGAAGAAATGTGGAACAAGACCTGGCACAATGACTTTTAGTCCGATGAAGGGGAGTATAAACATGGAAACCAGCCCTGCTATAAAACTAAAAATGAAACCAATAATAACGGCATTTGGTGCAAAAGGAAAGATGGTTGGACAATCAAGTGCTGGTTTTGTGTTTGGTACAAGTTTATCTGCAATGCCTTTGAAGGCTGGAATAATTTCAGCAATTAACATCCGTACACCTGCTAAAATAATATAAACACCCGCTGCAAATGTAATCGCTTGCATAATAGCGAAAATAATAAAATTTGAGCCAGCTGATAATTGTGACTCAATATAGGAAGGGCCAGCAAAAAGGGCAACAATTACAAAGAACACACTCATTGTTAAAGAAATAGCAACTGAGGTATCTCGTAAAAAGCCTAATGCTTTCGGAACCTGTATATCTTCTGTGGATTTCATTTTATTACCAAAGAGCTTACCAATCTTTGCAGAAACATAATAGCCAACACTGCCAAAGTGACCAACAGCAAAGTCATTACTCCCTGTTATTTGTCGAACTGTCGGCTGTAAAATGGCAGGGAACACGACCATACAAAGTCCAAGAATGATAGACCCAACAAGAATAAGAGGTGTACCACTCATCCCTCCAACTGATAATGAAGCGGCGATTAAACAAGCCATAAATAATGTATGATGTCCAGTTAAAAAGATATATTTTAATGGCGTAAATCGCGCAAATAGTAGATTCATAATCATACCAAATACCATGATTAGTGCAGTAGCTGTACCAAAATTAGTCTGAGCAGCTGCCACGATGGCCTCATTGTTGGGAATGACTCCTTGTACTTGAAAGGCATGATCGAACATTTTACTAAAATGATCTAAAGAGCCAATTAAGACAGTGGCACCAGCTCCGAGGATGACAAAGCCCATTATCGTTTTTAATGTACCTGACAGAACAGTGGAACTTGATTTTTTTTGAATAAGTAAACCAATAAAAGCGAATAGGCCGACTAATATAGCTGGTGTTCCTAAAATGTCATGCATGATAACATCTAACATACCAACACCTCATCCTATCCAAATTTTTAATGCTTAAAGCAACGGTTCAAGCTTTTCTTTTATTTCTGAAATACTCATCATATTTACGATGCTCACAATGATTCCTTTGTCTTTCGCTAATTCATTCACGATATCTGCTGCCCCTAAATAAATATCTGCTTTCTCCGCCTTGGCAGACGCTAAATCTGTATGCGTTACCTCTGCATCTTTCCCCAATACTTCTAATGCTTTTTTAACATTCAATTCTAAAATAAAGCTACTTCCTAAACCGCTTCCACACACGACTAAAATTTTCATTCTGTTGACTCCTTTGTCGTATATTGTTTGATTTTCTCCCATATCATGTCCGCATGTTGACAGGCGATTAGGTCATCAATCTGATCGGGTTCTTGTAAGACTAATGCCAAATCAGCCAACACCTGTAGATGTGAAGCATTGTCAATGGCAGCTAGCACAATTAGTAGGTAGACAGGCTGATTAGGGCTAAAAAAAACAGGCTTTTGTAATCGTAGCAAGCTTATGGCTAGTTCAAGAACCCCATCAGATGGCCGTGCATGAGGAATGGCTACTTTGGGTGTGATGACAACGTAAGGACCATAGTGTTCAATAGATCGAATCATGGCTTCGACATAGCGCTGTTCAATTTTGTGTTGTTGTACTAATGGGCTAGCCGCTAAATGAATTGCTTCTTGCCATGATCGGACAAAGTTTGCAAGCTGTATACAATCTTTTGTCAACAGCTTGGTTAGCAAGGACAACCCTCCTTTCATAAAAATATCTTCCCATTCCATGTTATTACGACTGTATGTGGAATTATGTCATCGTAGAAGACATTTTTAATTGCTTTGCTATTTCATAAACCGACATTTTGACAAATTCATCCATTTTATGATCTAAGCGCGTTTTCGGATAAATCAATTGAATTTTTCTATTTAGTGTTACATCATGTAGATCTTTCTTGAGCAGTACACCTGATTTTAATTCTTCTTCTATTAAGGAAACAGATAGAAACGCCAAGTTTTTGCCAAAGGTCAGCATCTTTTTAATCGTGCTCACAGAATCCAGCTCAATTGTGTAAATAGAAGGCTGAAATGGGTCCATCCACTTTTCAATGAAGTGATTCGTGGAGCTAGAGGATGTATGCAACAATAGCTTGTACTTAAGAATATCTTCTTTGGTGATGTCTTTTTGTGCTGCTAGCTCGTGAGATGGGCTGAATGCCAATACAAGTGCATCTTCACCGATTGTTTCGTAATGAAGTAAAGGATTTTCCTGCTTAGTCTCCATGATGAGCCCGAAATCTAATTCTTGTAGTGCTACCTTTTTTTCAATTTCAGGTGCTGTTTTTACTTCTAATGAAATGCGAATCTCAGGATAGGTCGTTGAAACTTGATGAATTAAATCTGGCATAAAAATATGGGCAGGTAAACCACTCGCTCCTAGTCGTAATGAACCGATATGGCCTGCTAAAAGATTTTCAATAAAACGATCCATATCCTTTTGAAGTTGAACCATTTGACGAGCGTAATGATACACACCTTCGCCCGCTTCTGTTAAACGGTATCCTCCAGCATTTGTTCGAAATAAATGAATACCGTATTCCTCCTCTATAGAGCGAATATGAAATGATACGGTGGGGGCTGTAATGCCAAGTGCTTTGGCGACAGGGGCTAATTTTTTTAATTCTACAAGTAAGCAAAATGCCTGTAATTTACTATTGTTCATTTTATCCTCCTAAAGGAAATTAGAAAAAATCTTGTATTTGCTTTAGTTTATTAGATTTTTTTTAACGTGTTATTAATAGTAGATTAATATTTTCTAAATATCTGGAATTTATAGTTGTAAGTAACGAGGAGGATACTTATGAAAATCTCATTAAAAAATATCGAGAAAAAATATGGGCAGTCTCAAGCATTGTGGCCGATTGATGTGGAGTTAGATCAGCAATTTATTACGATTCTCGGACAATCAGGCTGTGGCAAAACAACCTTATTAAAGTTGATAGCTGGCCTTGAACAGCCATCAAAAGGAGAAATACGATTTGATGACACCGTCATTTATTCTTCGGCGTCTCGTAAAAATGTCAAACCAAATAAGCGTAATATTGCCATGGTTTTTCAAGATTTTGCTCTATGGCCACATATGACCATCTTCCAAAATATTGCCTTTGGCTTAAAGGGCATTATTCCGAAATCAGCTATTCCTGAACGAGTCGAGCATGTGATGCGATTGGTAAAAATGCAAGGCTATGAGAAACGAAAGCCAGGTGAATTATCGGGTGGACAACAGCAGCGAGTGGCATTAGCTAGAGCTTTAGCGACCAAACCGCAATTAATTTTATTTGATGAACCTTTATCCGCTCTCGATGCTGTTTTAAGAGAGCAAATGCAAGATGAAATCATGCACCTCATTCATGAGCTTAATTGCCAAGCCATTTTCGTAACACATGATCAAACAGAGGCCATGACAATGTCTGATCAAATTATCGTTATGGAGGCAGGGAGGATTGCTCAAATTGGCTCGCCTGAGGAAATTTATCGTGCACCAGCAACGCCCTATGTGGCAGATTTTATTGGCAAAGTGAATTGGCTTCACAATCGACAATCAATTGTGCGACCTGAGGGTGTTTCGAGAATATCGCGTCCTGGTACGATTGCCAAACAAGCGCAGATTGTGAAAAGTACATTTGTTGGCGATCGTTATCTAGTACAAGCACAGGTAGAAGGACAGTATTGGAGCTTTTATGAGAAGCAGCCATTAGAGCATGGAAAAAGGTTGCAAGTTTTTATTGATGAAAAACAAATCTATCAATTGGAGGGTTTACATTGAAGAAACGACATTTTAAATTATGGGCAACTGCTGGCATTTTATTGGCCTTAGCATTAGCTGGCTGTGGTAATAAAGAGGCAAAAGAGACGAATGAAGCAAGTGCAAAGACACAGGAGGAGAAAGTTCTGACAGTGTATTCTGCTGGGCCAGATGGTTTAGCTGCAAATATTCAGCAAGCATTTGAAGAAAAAACAGGGATTAAAGTGGAAATGTTTCAAGGAACTACGGGTAAAATTCTCTCTCGTTTAGAAGCGGAAAAAAATAATCCTGTAGCTGACATTGTTGTACTTGCCTCTGTTGCCTCAATGGATGGGTTAAAAGCAACAGATCAATTGCAAAGCTACGAAGCGGCTAAAAACAAGGACAAAATTAACAGTGATTGGTCGGATCAAGATGGATATTTTTATGGCTACAGTGCCTCTGCTTTAGGTATTGCCTATAATACGAAAAATACGACACAGGCGCCTACGGATTGGTCTGATTTAGCAAAAGCTGATTGGCAAAATAAAATGAATATACCAGATCCAAGTCTGTCAGGCTCTGCTGTTGATTTCTTATTTGGCTACACAGCAGCAGAAAAAACAGCTTGGAGTACGATTGATAGTTGGAAGAAAAATGGCTTACAAGTCAATGGTGCGAATAAAGAAGCCTTGGATGCGGTTATAACAGGCGAGAAAAATGCCACGATTGCAGGTGTAGATTATATGGCTTATAAAGCAAAAGCAGACGGTGAGCCAGTGGAAATTATCTATCCGACGAGTGGGACAGTAGTTAGTCCAAGAGCGGTAGGTATTTTAAAGGATGCGCAACATGTAGAATCTGCACAAGCCTATGTTGATTTTTTATTGTCAGATGAAGGGCAAAAGCTAGTAGCAGATGCTTACTTATTACCAGGGAATAAAGATATTGCTGTGAAAAATCGTGCAGCATTAGATGAAATTCCACAGTTAACAGTTGATTGGATGGGTGCGGAAGCGAAACAGCTGGAAGTACTAACAAAGTTTACGGATATATTTCGTTAAATAAAGGGAGGTTAATTTACCTCCTTCTAGTTTTCATAGAGAAGGGTTGACATGCCATGATAATGGAAGGAAGACGAGCTTTTGGATTTTTACTGACAATTGTCATCATATTTGCTATCGCACCGTTGATGGCCATTTTATTTTATACCTTTATAAAAGAGGGACATGTTGATATATCACAGTTTAGTCGAATGTTTGCACACGATAGAATATGGAAAACACTTGGAAATTCGATGGTTTTAGGGATTTTCGTGATTATTGGGACAACAATTATCGCATTACCTATGGCTTTCATTCGCACGAAAACAAGTTTATATCAATATGAATGGCTCGATATAGTGTTAACGATTCCATTTATGACACCTCCCTATATTGGTTCAATGGGCTGGATTTTGTTTATGCAGCACAATGGTTTTTTACAGCAGCTTATTCCAAGTGCTGCTTGGATGACAGATTCCTTCTTTTCCTTATTTGGCATGGTAGTGATCATGAGCTTACACCTGTTTCCATTTTTGTATTTAATGCTGAAAAATACATTGCTTCGCATAAATGGCTCATTTTTAGATGCAGCGCTGATTTTTGGGCGAAGCTCTTGGCAAAATTGGCTAAAGGTTGTGTTACCCTTTTTACTTTCAAGCTATGTTTTGGGAAGTCTGCTTATTTTAATTAAGACGCTTGCTGAATTTGGAACGCCAGCTACATTCGGCAGTCGGATTGGGTTTCAAGTGTTTACAACCGAAATTCATTCCTATTTATCAAGATGGCCAGTTGATATTCGCATGGCAACCTCGCTATCCTTATTCTTATTGTCAGTTTGCTTAGTCATTTGGTATTTCCAAAATCTCATTGGACGCAAATATACATATGGTGTGCTATCAGGAAAAACACCTGCTAGACGTGAGATCAAGGACAAGTGGTATATAAGAACAGCTTCGTGGACTTTTGTAGGGCTTGTTCTATTGCTATCTATCGGCATTCCTTATTTCTCTATTATCGTGACCTCTTTGCAAAAGGTACGGGGAGATGGTTTACAGGCAGGGAATTTCAGTTTGGCTTCTTATCA
>Ga0213824_1000471_pt1 | contig 30880 bp, 26 predicted proteins | sample MC6MC0906MG_FD_179892 | JGI IMG/M metagenome (GOLD analysis project Ga0213824, IMG submission 179892) | Enriched soil aggregate microbial communities from Iowa State University, Ames, United States - MC6-MC0906-MG | ecosystem: Environmental > Terrestrial > Soil > Unclassified | place: USA: Iowa...
CGTGTATGTTTGCTGTCTTGCCACGAACAGCGGCGGCTGTAAGGGCTTTTTGGAAAAGGCACTTGAACTGAATCCCGATATGACTTTTATCAATGACGTGATTGCACTTTATGCAAAAACAGGACGCTACTGGAATAATGATAATGGCACAGATTTAGAAGCACTGGGCGGTGGCTTTAACGTCACGCTGGATGTTTTACAGGATGAATTCATGCGTAAAAGGATTGCACATAAATTACGGGACTTTGCCGATTGTATGGACCAGGTTGTGACCGTGATTGAACGTTTTAGTGCAGAGAAGTAAAGTGACAAATTTGAATTTATCGTTGGGATAAAATACTTTACGGATTTGAAAAGCATCAATAGGAGGTGTGTTATGCTGGGAAAGGCAATATATTTAATTACTGGTGTTATGGCATCTGGAAAATCAACGGTTGCAGAACTGCTTGCTTCAGAATTTGGAAACTGCGTACACCTGCGCGGTGATATATTTCGTACAATGATTGTATCAGGACGTGCAGAGATGTCCGTACAGCCGTCCGACGAAGCAGTCCGACAGTTACATCTGCGCTATCGCTTGACCGCAGATGTGGCCAGAACCTATTATGATAGCGGGTTTTCCGTTGTTATGCAGGATAATTACTACGGCGAAGAGCTTTCACACATATTAGATATGCTGGGGGATCGGAGTGTTCATGTAATAGTGCTTTGTCCAAATGTGGAAACAGTAAAGAAGCGTGAGGCATTGCGGGGAAAGGTTGGGTATATCGGTTTTACGCCAGAAGCACTGTATGCGGACTTCATTAGGGAAACTCCTAAAATTGGATTTTGGCTTGACACCTCAGATCAGTCGCCGGAGCAATCGGTTAGGGAAATTTTGTTACACTTCAGGGGATCTGTATGCTAATGTCGAGATTTGTCGAATGAAAACTTAGGTTATAATATACGTATTGACTATAACATGGTAAGATGATAGAAATAATTAAATCCGGAGGGGAATTTGATGAAAAAGAGTTGTCAATTATTATTAGCTGTTTTGCTGGCATTTGTTGTCACGGTGTCACCTGTTGTATCTGCATTCGAAACCCCAGTTTTGATTACTGCACAAGCTCATTCGGGAAGAACTGATTCAAGTGGTGGACATAAGGACAACAAAAATAAAAGCGGGCTTGGAAGTTACCATTATCATTGTGGCGGATACCCAGCTCATTTACACAGTGGCGGTGTTTGCCCTTATAAGACAAAGGTATCAACAACTGCATCAACAACTACGGTAGAGACGGTATCAAAAGATACAGAAACGGTAAAGGCGGTACAGGGAGCATTGAATGAAAGAGGATATGACTGTGGAACGCCAGACGGAATTATGGGGAAGAAGACGAAAAGTGCATTGATGAAATTTCAGGAAGACAATGGTTTGACTGTAGATGGAATCATTGGTGAACAAGTGACAATAGCACTGGAAATCAATCTACAGTAATAGCATAATGGTATATTTAGTACCGATTATATATAGTTGGAACAGGGTTATTTACCTGTTCCATTTAAAATTGTATCTGTTTTTGCTGTTGGAAGATGTCATCGATTCTAAAATTGGTAATTTACATTTTTCACGTTGAATGATTAGAAAAAAAGAGTCAGAGGTTAGTCTTATTGATTCAGAAAATGGAAATGCTTATGCTGTTGAGAATGGTGTGGAGAAACAGCCGATAGTAGAAAACAAGGGACAGGAATAATAAACTGTGCCTTGTTTTCTATTGTGAGTGTTGCTTTGAACACACAGTGTGGAGGAAATCAACAATAAGAACATTTGTTTGCTTTATCCATAATAATATGGTATATTATCTCTATAGGCCGCAATAAAAGAATTGTGATGAAGATGATAATTAATTGAGTTTGTTTACAGCAGTCAAAGATTGAAAGGAATAGACTTTTAAGAGAGAGTTATATCAAAAAAAGGAGGTAGCGGGTATTTCTCGTAATTAAAATGCGTATGAACAAAATTGACAAGAAATATAAATCTGTTAAAATACCGGGCCAGATTTCTTTTTTTGAAGAAAAGGAAAATCAATTAAAACAGTTTCTGCAAAATGTCACTCCTGTTTCCGTTGAAGACGAGGTTTTTGCTGAGATTGAAATTGACGGAGTAACAAACAACAATCAGGCATTTTCTACCCCTCAGCCGCAAGTAGTAAATCCTATCGTTGATGAGAATCGTAAGATATTTAATGAAATGAGACAAATAGCAAGAGATACCCAGCTTCCTTCTAATTTCAATTCTCATTTTTATAACAAACAAACACGGATTAGTAATTCAAAAGTATTCTATAAACAAGCTGTTTTCATGAAGGATTACGAGGATGATTACAATGGCTATGTAGAATTTTTGAACTATTTTCCTTATTACCAGCAAATGAGTTATGCGCAGCTCAGAACATATTTTACATGGCGGACTGATGTAAGAAAAGGAAATGTCACAAATGTTTCATTATCATATGCCTTTGTTTATATTTACGAGCTGATTCATAATATCGGAGTTGCTGACTCTCAGGAAGGACTTGATAAGCTAATGTTTTTCTGGAGAGCTTTCAAACGTTTTGACTCCTCGATTGATAAATACATGATTAAGTGGATAAAGGACTACCATATTTATTATGATCTCCCGAAGCCATTTAAGGAATTTGTCTGCGAAAACAATCTACAAGCACATTATGCCAAAGTATTCATGTACGAAACAGACATGAACGACAACTTTGATTTATTTTGCAATGTTTCAAAGTATGATGTCAGAAAATCAGTTTTTTTTACCGATGATACAAAAGGGCAGCTCAGTGATTGTTTTTGTACGGTAATCCAAAAACTTAGATTTGTTTTTAATAGTGCAGGTATCATTTTTGACGATTTGATTTTTTATCCGACGAATAAGATGTCTGTATGGACGCCTTTCAAGGATGCATTGTTTTATTCAGCAATTAATAGACCGGATAAGAAAGTTGTGTTTTCCGATAAAGAAATATATATATGTTCTCAAAACTTTTGGTCTTTTAGTTCCACACTGGCTATGAATAGCGGTCGGCAACTCATTGGCTATATTATGAAACAAACAGAATCCGAGTTAAGAAAAGTTACAAAATTTAAACACAAGCTGTCTGCTGATATTCATTTAGTTGACAAAGAACTTATAAAGAAACTTGAATCTGTGGGCCTTTCCCTTGAAAATATAATTCACGAAGCGGTGATTGAGTATTACAAAGAATCAACGAAAATTGTTGTATCCGTGGATGAAACTTCTCTTCATAAAATAAGACTTGAAGCTGATGACACTCAGGAAAAACTGATCGTGCCAGATATCGAACCTATGATGTATTTTGAATCAAGCATAGCAGAGACTAGTCCTGCTATATCTCAAACTGTTTTTACCGACGCTCCTATAGCAATGCAAGACAATTGGACAAGTCTTTTTCATATACTCGGCGAAACAGAAGTGAATGCGCTTAAATTAATACTTCAAGGGGATACAAATCTGAAGCATTTTGCAGATGCCAACGGAGTTATGCTGGAAGTGTTGGCTGACAGTATTAATGAAAAGGCGATTGACACAATCGGTGATAACATTCTTGAACTTGACGATAGTCTGACTATATATGAAGAATATATAAATAAAATTAAGGAAATGGTGTAATATAATGGAAAATAAGTTGCCGTTGAGGATAGCCAATATACTGATAAATGCATTAAAGGGCGGTGTCGTTCCCCGCATAGGACTTGAATACATCACCGTAGGGCGAACACAGGAAATCGCAGCGATTTTACATGATATTGAAATGATTGAGGATGGAAGTGCTTCTTTTCGATTTATTGTTGGTAAGTATGGCAGCGGTAAGAGCTTTCTACTTCAAACCATACGCAATTATGCTACAGCAAAAGGCTTTGCTGTGGTTGATGCTGACCTTTCCCCTGAGCGACGGTTTGCGGGAACAAAAGGGCAGGGACTTGCAACATACAAAGAACTGATCCAAAACCTTTCAACGAAATCTAAGCCGGATGGTGGTGCACTGCCGTTGATTTTGGAAAAATGGATCTCAGGCATACAGGCGTCCATAAGAGCACAGTCCGATGCAGAAGGCGAAGCGTTCAATCGATTAGTTGAAAAACAGATATATGCCGTAGCTGGTTCTCTTGAGGGCATGGTCAACGGTTTTGAGTTCGCCAAGGCAGTTGCTGCTTATTGGAGAGCCTACCAGCAAGATGATGCCGCAATGAAATCAAATGTACTGAAGTGGTTTCGCGGGGAATATGCAACCCGCAAAGAAGCAAAGGCTGATTTGGATATTAATTTTATTGTTACGGATGAAACATGGTATGATTTTCTGAAGATATTTGCTATTTTTTTAGTAAACGCCGGATATAAAGGGCTATTGGTTTTCATTGATGAACTTGTCAATATTTATAAGATTCCAAACTCCATCACAAGACAAAATAATTATGAAAAAATTCTGACTATGTATAATGACGTGTTACAGGGCAAGGCAAAGCATATTGGATTTTTAATCGGCGGTACACCTCAGTGCATTGAAGATAAATACAAAGGTATGTTCAGTTATGAAGCTCTTCGGTCTCGCCTTGCAGAAGGACATTTTGCCACTGACGAGATGAAGGACTTAACCGCTCCTATTATTAGGCTGCAAATGCTTACGCAAGAAGAGGTGTATGTACTCGTTGAAAAGCTGCGGGACATTCATGCACAGCTATACAACTATACACCAACGATGAATCATGAGGATTTATTGTACTTTCTGACCGTGGAATATAATCGTGTTGGTGCAGGCACACATATCACTCCGAGAGAAATCATCCGTGATTTCATCGAACTTGTCAATATTCTGCATCAGAACCCAAATAGAAGTGTGTCTGATATTTTAGGCAGCAACAGCTTTGAGATGGCCAAGGGTGGTCTGTCCGATGAAACGATACACAGTGATTTTTTAGATTTCGAGGTGTAAACGAAGATGGATGTATTTAACAGACTTGCTCCTTTCATACAGGATTTCATATATCAGAACAAATGGGAGGAATTACGTGGAAATCAGGTTGCCTCTTGCGAGGTCATTTGGGGCAGTGATGACAATTTACTGCTTTCCTCTGGCACAGCCTCTGGTAAAACCGAAGCGGCTTTTTTGCCTGTGCTTACAGAGTTGTATGAGAAACCTTCCCGTTCGGTAGGCGTAATGTATATTTCACCACTGAAAGCTCTTATTAACGATCAGTTCAAACGTCTTGAGCAATTACTTGTTGATTCCCATATTCCTGTTTGCAAATGGCATGGTGACGCATCACAAACCAAGAAAAATGAGTTAATCAAGCATCCGGAAGGGATTATCCAAATCACCCCGGAATCACTTGAAAGCCTTCTAACCAATAAGCGTGGCGCATGTCTCCAAATGTTCTCTGATTTGCGGTTTATCATTATTGATGAAGTACATCAGTTTATGCGCGATGCACGCGGTATTCAGCTGTTATGCATTTTAGAACGTCTTCAAAAGCTGACTGGCGTAAATCCAAGGCGCATCGGCCTTTCGGCAACGCTCGGTGATGTTTCTTCCGCACAGAACTGGCTCAATACAGGAACTGGACGTAACTGTGCCGCTCCCATAACGGAAGATGGAAAGAAGCGTATCAAGCTTCACGTAGAACGTTTTGTTAACCTACACGATGAGCGTGATATCGCTGACAACGACGCAAGCGATAACAAGGTTGTAACAGGCGGGAATATGGGTGATCGTGAGCATTATGAATATTTATTTAAGATGACGCTTGACAAAAAGACTATCATCTTTACAAACAGCCGGGAAGAAACCGAACTTGTTATGGCGAATCTTCGTGAAATTGCGCTACAAAAAAAGGCACCAGATGTTTACCGGGTTCATCACGGAAATGTTTCTGCGTTGCTTCGTGAAAACACGGAGGATGAAATGAAATCAAGTGATGATAAAATTGTCACAGGTGCAACTGTTACATTGGAGTTAGGTATTGACATTGGTTCGCTCGATCAGGCAGTACAGATCGGCGCCCCGCTTAGCGTTTCCAGTTTTGCACAGCGGCTTGGCAGATGTGGACGCCGAGGACAGGTTCCGCAACTCCTATTTACCTTTGTTGAAGATATCCGAACCAATCCAGCTGATACACTGGGGCCTATCAATTGGGAGTTTATCCGAACGATTGCTATTATTGAGCTGTATATAAAGGACCATTGGATAGAACCAATATATCCCCATCATCATGCGTATAACCTTTTGTACCATCAAACGATGAGCCACTTAAAAAGCAGTGGTGAACTGTCCCCTGCAGCTCTTGCGCAGGCTATCCTTACTTTGGGCTGCTTTCGCCATATTTCCCAGGAGGATTATAAACAGTTATTGACTCATCTTATTAACATTGAGCAATTACAGAGAACAGAACATGGGGGCTTGATGATCGGCAGAGAAGGAGAAAAGATTGTAAATAGTCACCATTTTCTCACGGTTTTCCTTGCACCGGAATATTTGCTTGTTAAAGATGAAAACCGCACAATCGGTACTGTTGATAAGATTTACCCTGTTGGAACTCGTTTTGCATTGGCGGGCATGACATGGGAAACGGTTGATGTCAATACAAAATCAAAGGTTATTTTTGTTAAAAAAGTACCAGGTATTTCAGTCGTTGACTGGGACGTGGATTTCGATGCGGAGCTGCATACTGTTTTAGTAAAAAGGGTCCGCAGCATTCTTCAAGGTGATTTGTCGTATCCGTACTTGAGTGAAAGGTGCCGTGAACGATTAACGGAAATACAATACATTGCTCGAAATAGCGATATTTTAGAAAATCTGGTTACCCCTCTTTCCGATATAAAATATGCGGTGTTCCCTTGGGTGGGGACACGACAGCTATTAACTCTACATTATGCGTTGTTGAAAAGGAAAATAAAAAGTAAACATCCTTGGATTACTTGTGTCTATTTAGAGGTGAATTTTACTGGAACGAAAGAAGAATTGGAATATATTATTTCCGATATTATAAAATCTGATCTGGATTTATATGAACTTCCTTTACCTGAGAAAATACAGATTGACGGTAAATATAACGAGTTTATTCCTTTTCACTTACTACGCAAACAATTTATTGAGGACTATTTGGATTTTGAAGGGTTAAAAGAGGCACTCGGTTAAAGGGAAGCTGTATTTATGGGGAATATTAACGAGACAGGGATTGAAAAATCAGGTAATGTGGATACAGTGGTATTACTTTCCTTGTAAGTATATGGGGGGATTGCCTGCGAATAGCCTATGTTATTTTCAGATGTTGGCAACCTCCTCAAATATGGTTAGGCAGTGCCTATAAGATAAATAAATTTCAATTTAAAATATAGATTATTTATATTTGACGAAAGAAAATAGGTGAATGCTATGGTTGAAACAATATATTTTGCAGGTGGCTGTTTATGGGGTGTACAAGCATTTATCAAAACACTAAAAGGTGTTATTAATACTCAAGCAGGACGGGCAAATGGTCACTCAAATTCTCTCGAAGGCGAGTATGATGGATATGCTGAATGCGTAAAAACAGAATTTGACCCTGAAATTGTAACTGTTTCTCAACTAATGGATTATTTTTTTGAGATTATAGATCCATACAGTATGAATAAACAAGGGAATGATGTTGGAAAAAAATATCGCACAGGCGTATATAGTAAAGTGCCTCAACATTTGGAAGATGCCAAGAAATATATAACAGAAAGAGCAGATAGGGGGAAAATTGTAGTGGAAGTCATGCCACTTACGAATTACGTTAAAAGTGCAGATGAACATCAAGATCGATTAGATAGGTGCCCGAATGATTATTGTCATATTCCTAAAGAATTATTACATAAATATTCATAACCAACTGATATGCATAATGGGAAATTGAATTGAATGGAATGTTTTTCAGGCATTCAGCTTATATAAACGCTCAGCACATTTATTGCAAATACTCAAAAGCCGATAGTATAAACAAGGGATAGAGATAAAATCTGTGCCTTGTTTTATATTGTGGGTTTTATTGTTGGCAGCTTTTACCTTCATTAAATTAGACCTCGATAAATAGAAACTGTCATGTTATAATTGGTTTGCGTCGAATTGTGTCTAAAATAAATGCCATAGGAGGCAACCATGATTAAGGTTCAAAACTTGTCCTATTCGTATCCGCAAAAGGACTTATATAAAAAAGTTTCATTTACAATAGAAGATGATGTACATTGTGCATTGATTGGTACTAACGGTACGGGAAAAAGTACGTTACTCGATTTACTGATGCATTCCGAAGAGTATCTATACGATGGAAAAATAATAATTGACAACACAGACAGAATTGGATATGTCAGTCAATTTTCGCAATTAGATCCAAAAGAAGATATGACCGTGTTCCAGTATATTAGCGATGAGTTTGTAAAGCATGAGCAGAAACTCTTTGAATTTTATAAGGAAATGGAAACAGCTGTAGATCTGGAAAAAATCTTTGAGGAGTATCAAAAAGAATTAGATGAGTGGAATGCAATTGATGGAGAGTCTTACGAAATCAATATTAAGAAGCAATTAAAACTAGCCAATCTGCAAAAGTTAGAAGAACAGAAGATCAGTAGTCTTAGTGGCGGAGAATTTAAGCTGGTTCAGGTAATCAGAGAGATGATGCTGAGTCCAAGGTTTTTAATCATGGACGAACCGGATGTGTTTTTGGATTTTGAACATCTGAATGCGTTAAAAAATCTGATCAATGCCCACAAAGGAACGCTTCTTATTATCACGCACAACCGGTACTTGTTAAACCATTGCTTTAACAAGATTCTTCACATGGAAAACATGGATATTCAGGAATTTGATGGAACCTATACAGAGTATAATTATGAACTTCTCGCCACGAAGATTGATTTAGAAGAAGTAGCAGCTGCCGAGCAGGCTGAGATCGACCGTCAAAGTAAAATCTTACAAAAGTCCAGAGCGAGAGCGACTCAAATGGACAACGCATCCCTTGGAAGAGCGGTACACGCAAGGCAGACCTTGGTGGATCGGCTGAAAGCAAGAAAAACAAAGGCTCCTTTCGTAGATATCAAACAGCCGGAGATTTATTTTGGACTGGAAAACGAAGTGGCAGATGAAAATATTCTGGAATTGACGGATTATAGCGTTGCTTTTGATGAACAGCTTTTAGAACATGTGAATTTTGAGATGAAGCCTTCAGAGCATGTAGCAATTGTGGGGAATAATGGAACCGGAAAAACAACAATGCTGCGTGAAATCTTTGAAAATAAGAAAGAAACGATCAGGATTAGCGAAGATGCAAAGGTTAGCATGTTTTCCCAGATTACTGGTACACTATATGACGACGCGAAAACGATGATCGATGTTTTCGAAGAAAAAGGGTTTAGTACAAAAAATGATATAGAGAACTATTTGAAAAAATATGGTTTTGAAGGAGAGACGCTTGATCAGAAAGTAAGTGAATTATCTGGTGGAGAGAAGGATTTGTTTCAATTAGCGGTGCTCTCATTAGAAAACGCCAACTTCCTACTGCTGGATGAACCGACTGGGCATTTGGATGTTTATGCACAGATTGCATTAGAACAGGCAATTTCAGAGTATAAAGGTGCAATTCTTATGGTATCCCATGATTATTATACGGTCGCCAATTGCATGGACTATGTACTTTTCGTAGAAGACAATACTGTGCGCAGAATGAGCAACCGTAAATTCCGACAGATGATTTATGCCAATCATTTCGACAAAGATTATCTGCTGCTGGAACAAAAGAAAAAAGAGACAGAAACCAGAATTCAACAGTTGCTTCAAAAGAATGAATTTGAAGAGGCAAAGGTTCTGATGGAGTCATTAGAAGATTGTATTAAGAGGATGAAATTTCAATGATATGATTTCAATATGTTTCATTATATAGTATAGAACTACTGTCCCGGCACATATGGAGGCGGTTGTATTTCTTTCTCCCAAAAGGCAGGCACACAAACGTAAATGTGGAGTTTAAAGAGGGTGATGGGCTATCATACTGTTTGTACCAAATAATAAATGGAAAACTGCTAAGACTAAAGTCCTCAGTACATAGGGGGGTTATTGTTGGCAGTTTTTTATTATATTAGAATCGAAACTTGAAGATACATCCTGATACCAAGGAGATGCCAGGCTTGATGGTCATTAGAATTGCATCAATAAGAAATTACAAAACTATTGTAATAACTGTTCTGAATGCCAAGGTTATTTGCCTAGGCATAATCGCCTTTTTTCGTTATTTGAGCAACTGAGACAGTAATAGCTTCGAGGACAAGCAGACTTTTAACCTTGATATATTCGCAAGAGTGCCATCTAGAAGTATAATTATACTGGGCTACTCACAAATCTAAAATTTTCATACTATAATACAGTATAAGATGCAGGTGAAAAGTATTAAAATTGTTATAAATATAACCTCATCAAAAAATCCCCGCTTCAATGCCGGAAAGGCAAGAGGTGGGTGGTAACATACTTGTGTCATGGGCAAGCCCTATCTGACAAGTTCCGGTTGCAGCTATAGGGCATGAGCAAGTAGCATAGCGGATTGTGAATATCCGATTGACTTAATTATATAAACAATGGAGATTTTAATATGAATCATGACTGTGAATGTGAATACTATTGCGATGACTGTTGTTGTGAGAAAGAACAAGAGAAATTAAACGCAACTGTATTAAGATGCGGAAGTCCAGGATATGTTTCATTTCCTAATTTAACTGGAGTAGATATAACGCGTACAATTGCTACATTACAGATTAATACCTCAGAATTTGAGCATCCTTGTATTCTGCTTTCATTTACTGCGAATATTGTTTCAGGAGTAACAGGCAGCTACAGATTTCAAATCTTTAAAGAATGTTCAGATCAGGTGGCCCTCATTCCGGTTAGTGGGATATATGTTTATTCCAGATCAGCTGCTACAACGGTGTCTGATACTTTTAACTTCAATGTATGTGATTGCGCCACCTGTATGAATGACTGCTGCACCTATCTGGTTGTAGTTACGTTTAATGTCAGCCCTGTTATCGGTGGCGCAACACTGAGTGCCATTGTTACCGAAAATGGCTGCAAAAATTAGGTGTGATTATAATTCATCTCTACAATATTGTGATAAAGTAGATTGTTTGTGGAGAAGGTAAAATGGCAAAGTGGTATATAATGAATAGAAAGATTTTGGCCGACTGGTAAAAGTACTGGTCGGTCTTTATTTAACAGAAAATCTATTGACAGAACAGGGACCTGCGGAGTATTATATATTCATGCATGGACCTGCATTGTATCAGAGAGATAAGACAGAAAACAAAATCATTGCCAATAAAAATGTAAACAATCAACAAATTAGATTAGGAGAAGCAGATATGCCAACAATCAAATTCTCATTAAATGAAGAATATTATCAGAAGTTAGAAGAGATGGCAAAGCAGGATGGGATATCTATTCAAGACTGCATTCGTAATAAGTTGTTTAATTTAACTACAATCTTTACGCCAGCAGAGGCTGTAAAAAGAGCTCTGAAGCAGTACAAGCCTGGCGATTCTTTTACGCTTCCTGAACTTTATGGAAATGAGTGGACAATTGGGCGAGGTGTTGCAGGAGTTTTTGGAAAGCAATTTTTTAATTACATAAAAGATGAATATCCGAATATAATCCAATTTGAAAAGATGGTCGATTGTGGGCGTCGAGCACAGTATAAGATGATATAATAAAAGGGAGGACAATGATATGAATACAAATATTAGAACTGCAATTCAACAGTTTATAGCAGCCAATGGTCCAAATGCAAAGCTGGTACAATTTCAATAATTAGAAATAAGCGATGTAGTATTTTTTACTAGAATAGAAGAGTATATATATAAAGAAATACAAAGAAATACAAAGAACTGAATGGATATTGTTCATACTATGAAATAGAAGAGATAAGGAGTGTTATTATGAAAGATGTGACTATAGAGTTTTTCCATGATGTAATATGCAGCTTTTGCTTCCCAATGTCATATCGGATGCGCCAGCTACAAAAAATGATGCCAGAAGTGCAAATCGTGCATCGATCTTATGCATTGGTTAAATCGGAACGCGACTTTGAGGCGATGTTTGGTTCAAGAGCAGCGGCTAAGATCGAAATTCTGAGCCACTGGGAACAGGCAAATCAAAATGATGACCTGCATAGGTTTAACATCTCTGGAATGCATAAGGCAGAATTTCCATTCCCGGCTTCCATGAAAGCACTTACTGCATGTAAAGCGGCATACTTTACTGCAGGCGACGCAGGATATTGGGACGTTTTTGACGCCCTGCAAAATGCCTTATTCGTACAAAATCACAACATTGAGGATCTGGATATCATTAACGAATGTATCAGGCAAAGTGGCATAGACTTTACGAAATGGGAGCAATATTATAACAGTGGTGATACAATAGAAGCGGTGGAGAAAGACTTACTTCTTGCAAATCAATATGGCATCAATGGAGTTCCATGCCTCATTTTAGATGGAAAATATCAAATCAATGGTGCACAGCCACTAACACAAATTATAAAAGCTGTCCGAGGTGTTGCAGAATCTAAAGAAAATATCGCCTCTGAAGGTGCAGCCTGCCGATTGGACAACGGTAAAATAAATTGCGATTAACAACTTTTAGTTCCTGATATATAACAAAAAGCGAGCCGCGGCGCTGCGAGAGCAGTGCAAAGCGGCTCGCTTTTTGGGTTTGCTTGGCATGGGCGGGCTCTAACTTGGAAGTATAGTTATTATTGCATTTCACCTTGTAAATTTCTGATCTCTGAAGGTGTCATATGGAATTTCTGAGCAAATACTTTTCGAAATAATTTATAATTGGTAAATCCATGAAGCTCCAATATTTCCTGGATCGGAAGTTCAGTTGTAATTAAATCCTGATAAATGTGTGATAAGCGGATTTCGTTTAGATATTGCAGGTAAGTCACTCCCATATTTTTTTTAAACAAACGGCAAAAATATTGGGACTGGAATCCTGCAATATCAGCAATTTCATCCAGAGAAATCGATTTGCTGTAATGCTTTTGCGTGTAATCTAATACAGAATCCAATTTGTTTAGACTTTTCGCTTGTTGTTGAAATCCGGCTTGAGGATCTGTAATTTTAAAATCGTGGTATAGAAAATATAGCAATTCAAATAGAAGGGACCCGAAGTGTAACCATTCTCCTTCAGGGTGATATTCTGTAACAATGAGCATTTTTTTAAGCGTTTCTTTTAGTTGGGAAATTTTTGTCTGGACAATCGGATTTGTAGAAAAACAGTCTATATAAAACATATATCTATCGATGTCCGGTATATACCGTTTTAAAAAAGTGTAAGGGATTTGCACCAATATAGATTCATTAGGTGCTGTACATACGGTTGAATGAACTACTTTGGAATTAATAAGAACAAGGTCGCTTTCCTGATAATGCAAGGTCTTGCTGCCAATGGAAACATCCAGATTTCCTTTTAACAAATAAATAATTTCCACTTCGTTGTGCCAGTGATTAGATACCAGACGCCCCTGATCAAAATAATGTTTAAAATAAATATCTTTTGTAGATGGTATTTCCACATATTCGTGTATGCGAAGCTGTTCTACGGGTTCTTTCATATAGGCGCCTTTCCCAAACCAAGTTATGATAATTTGTTTTCCTTGATATCTATCCGGTTCTGTATGGATTCAAATTAAGTATAATACATGAAGGGAAAAAGTCAATATTGACCTATCTTATCGTCAAGATAAAATCTATGATGAAAAAAATACTTATGATATATTTTAAGCACAATATAAAGCGCGCCGAATTTTATATAGACTTTTATTGCAAACGTTTTTGTAAAAGTAAGGAGAAAATTATGGAAATAAAGACAAAATTAACTTTGCGAAGATTCGTGGAGCGTTTTTCCTATGGGTGTGGAGATTTCGGGTGTAATATAATTTACACTTCAATGACGGCTTTTCTGTTATTCTATTACACGGATTATGCTGGGGTAAGTGCAGCGGCTGTAGGAACGATTATGCTTGTATCAAGAGTTTTTGACGGAATCAGTGATATTATTATGGGGGTGATTGTAGATAGAACAAAATCTCGATTTGGGAAAGCAAGACCTTGGCTGTTAAGAATGTGCATCCCATTTGCAGTGTCGGGAGTTTTATTGTTTTCAGTACCCACGGGATGGGCACAGACACCTAAATTAGTGTATGTATTTATTACATATAATTTGGCTTCTACCGTTATCTATACTGCAATTAATGTTCCCTATTCTACATTAAATGCGTTAATGACACAGGATCCATATGAACGTTCCGTACTCAGTATTTTCCGAAACCTGCTTGCAACAGCAGGAACATTGATCATTAATACGTTTACCTTGCCGTTAGTGGAATTCTTTGGTAATAATGCCAGTGCCTGGACAAAGACATTTTGTGTGTTAGGGCTATTGTCAGTGGTTGCATTTTTAATTAATTTCTTTGGCACGAAGGAAAGAGTAAAAACGGTAGAAGAAGAGAAAACAGGGGAAGAAACTGTCGTCTCATTTAAAGAAGGAATTAAAGCACTATTAAAAAATAAGTATTGGATTATGATTACGGTATTACTTGCCATTTTCTTTCTGAATCTTTCGATCAGTGGAGGGGCAACTGTCTATTTTGCAAGAGAAATTCTTGGCGATTCTAATTTGGTAGCAACCATTAACAGCACAATGAATGTAGCTCAGATTGTTTGTATGTTTCTTATCGCAAACTTTGTAAAGAGATTTGGAAAAAGAAATGTATTTGCGGCAGGGTTAGTTGTAAGTATTGTAGGAATGCTGGTTCTCAGTTATTCAGGCGGTTCCGCAGCGTTAATAATCATTTCCAGTATTATTCGCGGTATCGGCGGAGCCTGTGGCGGAGCTACCATGTGGGCAATGGTATCAGATACCATTGATTATGGAGAGTGGAAGACAGGATACCGGACAGCCGGATTGGTGAACAGCGCCTGCAGTTTCGGGTACAAGGTTGGAAGCGGCCTTGGTTCTGCAATGCTTGGATGGATTCTGGCAGCGGGAGGATACATAGGAGGAGCGGCAGTACAGTCCGCTTCCGCACTGTTTTCTATTCGTATCTGCTTTGTATTAATACCAATAGGGGTATATGTAATCGGATTGATTATTATGAAGTTCTGGAAACTGGATAAAGAATTTGATGGAATTATAGCAGACTTAAAAGAACGTGCGGCCAAATAAATATAGAAAATCACAGGAGGTTAAGATTTGATTAAAAAAAGTGTAAAATTAAACAGCATGAAAGAAGTAGAGAAGTTTAATCATATATGTTCAAAATATAGCTGTGATGTAGATCTACAGACGGGAAAATATTATGTAGATGCAAAATCTATTATGGGAATTTTCAGTTTGGATTTGGAGCAGCCGCTGACATTACTAGTGGATAGTGATGATGATATAGAAGTGACAGAAAAATTCAAAGATTTCCTTGTTAAGTAAAGAGAAGAAGGAGAGGAGAACAATGCAGATAAAAGGCGTAAATCTTGGAAATTGGCTGGTGCTGGAGAAATGGATGAGTCCGGCATTATTTGCCGGAACAACAGCTGAAGATGAATATTATCTTCCCAGACAGCTGTCCAAAGAAGTGTATGAGGCAAGAATAAAGGTGCATCGCAGTGAGTATATCACGGAAAGGGATTTTACAATTATTAAATCTCACCATATGAATGCTGTCAGAATACCGGTTCCCTATTTTATATTTGGTGATTGCCCCCCTTTTATTGGTTGTATTGAAGAACTGGATAAAGCATTTGGCTGGGCAGAAAAGTATGAATTGCAGATTTTGATTGACTTACATACCGTGCCAGGCAGCCAGAATGGATTTGATAATGGTGGATTATCCGGGGTGTGTACTTGGGCAAGCAGCAGAGAAAATGTGGAATTCACATTAGACCTTTTGGAAAAATTAGCAGAACGATATGGAAATAGAAAAGGTCTTCTTGGCATTGAACCTGTCAATGAACCATTAACAGAAGCGGCATGGGACTCTTTCAATATAGAGGAAAGGTACAAGCCGGTAGATAAGGAAATGGCAAAGAATAACGCTCCGGTTCCCATGGAGTTTCTCAAACAATTCTATACAGAAGCGTATGGGCGGATTCGGAAACATATGACGGCAGAAAAGGCAGTAGTATTTCATGATGGATTTAATTTTTCCGTCTGGAAGGATTTCATGCAGAAAGAAGAGTTTGAAAATATTATTTTGGATACCCACCAATATCTGATGATGGCAGAAATAGACGGTTGTCCGCAAAATGTGGATGGATATGTCACTTATGTGAAAGAAAAATATGAGGCCTCCATCAAAGAGATGGCGCAGTATTGTTCTGTCATTTGCGGAGAATGGTGCTTGTTTAATTCGCTTGTATGCGGCCATGACACCAAAGGCGGACAATCGGTACTTAATGGCATAGAAGGGGTGGAAAAGGAATCTTATACGCCTGAGGAAAAAAAGGAAATCTATGAGGAACTTGCAAAAGTACAGTTGGATGCATGGAATTGCGGAAAAGGATATTTTTACTGGAATTATAAGCTGTTGCTGGATACAGTCAATGAACCGGTATGGATTGGCTGGGATTCCTGGGATTTTGGCAAATCAGCAGCTCAGGGGTGGTTTCCCGTTGAACATGTATAAAGAAGGAGATGGCGAATCATATGATGAAAAATCCAATATTGCCAGGGTTTAATCCCGATCCCTGTATCTGCAAGGCCGGAGATGATTATTTTGTCATAGTATCTTCTTTTGAATGGATGCCGGCGCTTCCCATATATCATTCAAAAGATTTAAAAAACTGGGAATTGTATACTCATGTCATTCGCAGTGAAGAACAGGCAGATATTAGAAAATTACCGTCTGCGAAAGGAATCTGGGCACCATGCTTAACATATTGCGAAGAAGAGAAGCTGTTCTATGTGATCTACGGTGTTATGAATTCTATGAACGCAAGATATTTCGATGTCGATAACTATCTGATTACAGCCAGTGATATAAAGGGTCCATGGAGTGAACCAATCTATCTTCATTCGGCAGGCTTTGATGCGTCCATCCTCCATGATGATAACGGGAAAAAATATATTGTTTCACTGGAATGGGAGACAAGGGAAGGATATGAAAAGCCGGGGGCAGTCTGTATTGCAGAGTATTCCCCTGTTGAAAAGAAGATTATCGGTTATCCCAAACGTTTCTGGCAGGGGGGGACAGACAGGGGCTGCATTGAAGCACCGCATCTGTATAAGCGCAAAGGATTTTATTATATTATGTGTGCGGAAGGCGGTACAGGGTATGGTCACAGTGTAACTATGGGACGTTCAGAAAATGTCTGGGGTCCTTATGAAAAAGATCCCATGAATCCGATCGTGACTTCTATTCCCGGAGAGTTTAACGAAAGAAAAGATCCGGATCATTTGAAACCGAAATATTACAATCCAGAGTCAATGCTGCAAAAATCAGGGCATGGAAGCTACGTGGAAAATGAATTGGGAGAAGTTTATCTGGTACATTTAACAGCCAGACCGTTTGTACCAGAGCTGCGGTGCACGCTGGGAAGAGAAACAGCCATGCAGAAAATGATGTGGACAGATGATGGGTGGCTGCGGATGGCAGATCAAAGCAATTTAGCAAAAGAAAGTTTTGAAGAAAGTAAGCTTCCGGAATACCCGATGCCACAGATCCCGGACTTTGATGATTTTAACAGTGATACATTAGGAATCCAGTATTATGCACCAAGGATTTCACCGGAAAGCTTTACAGATGTCAAAGCAAGGCCGGGATATGTGCGTATCCGAGGTCAGGAATCCAGAACTTCATTAAACAAAGTGAGCATTCTTGCCAGAAAGTTAACCTCAGTAAATGCAGTCATAACCACTAAAATGGAATTTAAGCCGGAGATATATCAGCATAGTGCAGGATTAATTCTGTATTATGATAATATGAATTATATCAATTTAAGAAAATATTATAGTCAGACATTGGGACAAAGTGCTATTTCCGTGATACAGTTGGAAAACGGAACAAGAACAGAGTATCTGGATACTAGAATTCCGGTAAAGGATGCGCCTCTTTATTTCCGGCTTCGAATTGAAAACCGTAAGACCTTCTTTGAATGGAGTTACGATGGAGAAGAGTATTTTCGTATTGGCAAAGAGTTTGATACTACGAAGTTTTCAGATGAATATTGTAAATATGGAGAGTTTACAGGAACATTTGTAGGTATGACCTGTGCAGATCGAATGTTTCACCAACATTATGCGGATTTTGATTTTTTTGAATACGAAGATATTTCATAAGTAATACAAGAAGAACTCTTGCATCCATAAATTCCTTTTGACTTTATAATTAAATCGAGGTGATTTTTGCCCACCCGATAAAAATGAATGACAAAACCCAGGGTTAATGCTGGGTTTTGTTCATTTTGTTCATTGAGGTTAAAATAGTGTAAGCCCTTCTTTCTATTTTTTGGCATTATTGGGTGAAAACATGAATATTATTATGTTTTTTGCTATTAAATCACAAGAAACAAAGTGACGGTAATAGTATAATAGAAATATCAAAATATTATTTAGGAAGAATCAAATTACGAATATACTTGGGGAAAGTAGACTTTTGAGGAGAATATTCTCTACAGTAACAGCGAACCGGTAATTGTAATAAATTCAGAAACCGCCATCAAAAGAGTATCAGAAAGTGCAACCTGTGCAGACCAGTTTAAAAATTAGGAGTGGATATCACTCTTACTGTAATTTCTTACTGGTTCTAAGGTGTGGAAATCATGGACGTGGATCAAAAATAACAGAATAGCAAAAAACCAAAGGCTTAAGAGGATTCGTCTGCTTAAGCCTTGTTTTTTTCTAGGCAAAAGAAGCACTGTGTATTATAATGAGAGTCAGAAATGGGGAAGGTTTATGTATCGTGTGGTTCTTGTTGATGATGAATTTTTAGTCCGTGAGGCAGTAAAGGAAACCATGGACTGGGGCAGCAGGGGATTTGAGCTGAAGGGGTGTTTTCAGCATGGGGAGGATGCCATGGATTATATCCGTGACAATCCGGTAGAGGTAGTTCTGACGGATATCTGTATGCCTTATATGGATGGCCTGGAGCTAAGCCGCTTGATTTCCAGGGAATATCCGCATATCTGTGTGGTCATATTAAGCGGCTATGATAATTTTGAATATGCCAAACAGGCTTTAAAATACCGGGTAAGGGAGTATATTCTGAAGCCTTTTTCTCTTGTAGAGCTGGGACAGGCCCTTGACGGCATACGCGAAAAGCTGGATCAGGAAAGCCGGGAAAGAAGAAAATTGCTTAAGAATAGAGAGGTTTTAAAGTCAAAACTTCTGATGCGCCTGATCTGCGGGAACAGTTCTGCTGCTGAACTGGAGACAGAGCTTAAATCCTATGGCATTGCTCTTCGTGGTTCTAAGTGTATGGTCGCTGTCGGGGATGCGGAAATCAGGGGAGAGGATAAGGAGTCAGCAGAACTTCTGTGCTTTGCTGTTTATAATATTGCAGCTGAGATCATTGGAAGATCAGGTATTGGGTATGTGATTCAGAAACTGGACCACCAGCTTGTTTTTCTGCTGCTTGGGAACTTTCATGAACGCTGGGGGGAAAAGGCAGAAAAGCTGTTTCAAGTAATTTCAGACAGCGTGAAAGATTGCATGGGAATCAGGCTTACCATTGGAATCGGATGTTCTGTAAACAGTACGGCGCAGCTCTATCTGTCCTATGAGGAGGCAGAGGATATGCTGGAATACCGCTACAGCCAGGAGGCGGGAGCCATTCTGTACAGGGAAAGGGCTGAGAAAGCGGCTGTTTTTGAAGAATGGGAAAAACTGCAGGAAAATTTACTTAACGCGGTCCGGGAAGGAGAAAAAAGGAAAGCCGGAGAGGCCCTTTTCAGTCTCTGCATGCGGATACAGGAATCCTTTTTAAAAAAGGACCGTGCCAAAAGCATCATCATTCATACGCTCTCTGAGGCCAGGTCCATGCTGGAGGTAATGGGTATGGAAGGCTTTGAGGCGTACGAGCAGGTAAATAAATATATCTCGCAAATAGACGGAAAAAAGTCTCTGGAGGAAGAACGGTCAGCTTTGGAGGCGATGTTCGGAGGACTTGTAGATGCCGTGGCAGAGGTAAAGGATAAGAAGGGAAATGAGCGGGCGGTACTGGCCGTGGATTATATTAGAAGCCATTATGGTGAGAGCTCTTTAAATCTTCAGTCCATATGCAGCTATCTGGCCATGAGTCCCAGCCGTTTCAGTGCCATGTTCCGGGAATGCATCGGAAAGAGCTTCGTAGAGGTATTAAGTGATACCCGCATGGAAAAGGCCAGAGAACTTCTGGAAACTACCAGCTTAAAAACTTATCAGATCGCCGAGAAGACCGGATTCACAGATCCCCATTATTTCAGCCTTGCCTTTAAAAAGGCAACTGGGAAGACGCCTACAGAATATGCAAAGGAAAAGAGGAGATAAATGAGGTTCCGTTTTCAATTTAAAAGCATCCGCTCCGGCATGCTGATCTGTTTCCTTCCAATCATCCTTTCCGCCCTGCTTCTGATCTATGGTTTTTCCTTCCGGTATACAGAAAAAAATGTTCTGAACAATTCCGTAAACGGCACCATGCAGCTGATTGAGCAGGCGAACCATAACATAGATTCCTATCTCGATTATATGGAGAATATTTCCTATCTGATGTCAGGCGATAAGGACCTGCTTCGGTATTTATTTTCGGAAAAGGATCCGGTCCGCAGGGAAGAGCTAAGAAGCAGCGTACTGGAACGGTTCCGGCTGGTAAGGGAAACACGGGATGATATTTACAATATCGGCGCTGTGGCAGGTCCGAATAATATTCTGATAAATGACGGAACCCAGACTTTAAATCCTTATGCGGATATTCTCCACGAGGCCTGGTACCGGGACGCTTTGGAGACCGGTAAAGGGATGACGGTTCTTTCATCCTCCCGGGTGCAGAACATCATCATGAACGAATACCCCTGGGTAGTGACCTTAAGCAGTCCCTTAAGGTATCCGGGCGGAACAAAAAATCAGGGAGTTTTCTTTATTGATTTAAATTACAAGGCCATTGAGGAGCAGTGCGAACGAATTGACCTGGGAGCCAGAGGATATGTATTTATTCTGGACAAAAAGGGAAACATTCTCTACCATCCCAAGCAGCAGTTGATCTACAGCGGCTTAAAGGAAGAACAGATTAAAGATGTGCTTGACTGCAGGGAGGAATACTTCTTAAGCGGTAAGGGCATGCAACAGAAACTTTATACCATAACTGTATCCCCAAAAACAGGCTGGACGGTAGTGGGAGTAGCCTATACTTCAGAGCTTTTAAAGAACCGTTCTCAGACCCAGCTGATCTATACTTTGGTTACCCTGTTGTTGTGCCTGGTTCTGACCGCAGCCGTGACAATTCTTTCCCGCAGAATAACAAAGCCCATGATTCTTCTGCAGGATTCCATGAAACGGGTGGAAAGAGGAAAATTTGAACAGGTGGATCTAACCAGAATTCCTGACCATGAAATCAGAACTTTGGGTAATGCATTCAACATGATGGCAGATGAGATTCAGAAGCTGATGGCGGAAAACATCCGGGAACAGGAGGAAAAACGCAGGAATGAAATGAAGGCCCTGCTGTCTCAGATTAATCCCCATTTTCTCTACAACACGCTGGATTCCATTGTGTGGATGGCCGAAGCCGGAAAGAACCGTGAGGTGGTCCATATGACCATGGCCTTAGCCAGGCTTTTAAGGCGTTCCATCAGCAGCGATCAGGAACTTTTTACCATAAGGCAGGAAACCGATTATGTAAAGAACTACCTGGATATTCAGCAGATGCGCTATAAGGACAAGCTGGATTATGAAATGGCCATTGATGAAGCTATATTGGAGAAGCCGGTGATTAGGCTGGTCTTGCAGCCTCTGGCTGAGAACGCCATTTACCACGGCATTAAATATAAAAGCGGCAGGGGGCTTATCCGGATTGAGGCCTACCCGGAGGGAAGGGATATTATACTGAAGGTAACGGATAACGGAAAAGGGATGACCGAAGAACAGATGAAATCTATTTTTCAAAAGCATAAGGTCAACTATGAGAGAAATGGAGTGGGAGTGTATAATGTGCAGACCCGGCTGAAACTATATTATGGCATGGAATACGGACTTTGTTATGAAAGCAGCCCCGAGGGTGGAACTGCAGCTATTGTCCGAATCCCGGACATGGAGGGAGGCGGTGAAGGTGAAAAAGAGCACAGTCATTAAGCTGGGAACGTACCTGCTTTTACTGGGAGCAGTTTTTGGAATCTGCTATCAGCTTTATGAAACAACCGGAGAGAAGGCAGGACCAAAGATTATTCTGATTCCCAAAAAGATTGACGAGAGCAACGAATTCTGGTCATCCGTTATAGCTGGAGCTCAGGTTGCGTCAAAAGAGTATAACGTAGAATTAAGCCTGATGGCTCCGGAAACAGAAACGGATGTAGAAGGGCAGAACCGGCTGATACTGGAAGCGGCGGGGAAAAGGCCGGATGCGATTTTAGTCAGTCCCTGCTCCTATGAGGAAACGACATCCAGCATCAGACAGGCAGTAAATCAGGGAGTTAAGGTTGTTCTCATTGATTCCAATATCAATGAAAGCTTGTCGATTCCTCTTGTTGCCACGGACAATGTGGAAATTGGAAGAAGGCTGGGGGAGTATATGAAGGAACTTCTTCCGGAGAACCCTAAAATCGGTTTGGTAGGACATGTAAAAGGCAGCTCTACTGCCATAGACCGGGAGAAGGGAATAAGGGAAGGCCTGGGAAAAGAGGCTGAAGCCATTGAAGAAGTGGTATTCTGTGATTCTATCTATCAGGAGGCCTATGATGTTACCTTACGGCTTTTAGAAAGGCATCCTGATATCAATATTATTGCAGGATTTAATGAGTATTCCTCGCTCGGTGCCGCCAGCGCAGTACGGGATCTGGGGCTTAAGGGTAAGGTTAAAACCTTTGGAATTGATAATTCCGTATCTCAGATTCAGCTTCTGGAATCCGGTGTATATCAGGCCCTGGCTATTCAGAATCCGTTTAATATGGGGTATCTGGGGATTGAAGAGGCAGTGAAACGCATAGAAGGAGAAAAAACCGATCTGTTTTTAAACTCCGGCTCTAAGCTTGTTACTGTGGGGGATATCTTTACCGAGGAAAATGAAAAGCTGCTGTTTCCATTTCTGGGAAGCAGGGCAACGAAAAAAGAAGAGATCAACAGCCAATAGAAAGAAGAAGGAAAAGAACCTTCCAAAAAGGGTTAAAATACTTGAAAAAGTAATATTTTAACCTATTTTGGGAGGTTTTTCGATTTTTTAAAAAACCTTATCCTGATATACTGAGTCAAGATTAAGAGACGGAGAGGAACGGAGGGAGATCAGTGGGAGAAGTTATTTTGACCATGAAGGATATTGACAAATCCTTTGCAGGGGTTTATGCGCTGAAAAAGGCCGGTCTGGAGCTGAAACGGGGAGAGGTTCATGCGCTTATGGGAGAGAATGGCGCAGGAAAATCCACGTTAATGAAAATATTGACAGGCATTTACAGCAGAGACGAAGGAATCATTGTCTTTGAAGGACAGGAAGTTCAGTTTAAAAACCCAAAGGAGGCCCAGGACGCAGGAATCGTGATCGTTCATCAGGAGTTAAATATGATGAATCATCTGACCGTCGCCCAAAACATCTTTATTGGAAGAGAGCGGATGAACGGAAGGCTTGTAGATGACAAAAAGATGGCAGAGGATGCTGCAGAGCTTTTTCGTAAGCTGAATATAAAAATAGATCCAAAGGAAAATATGGGGCGTCTGACGGTAGGGCGGCAGCAGATGTGTGAAATAGCAAAGGCTATTTCCACAGAGGCCAAGGTAATTGTATTCGATGAGCCAACGGCGGCCCTGACGGAGACTGAAATCAATGAGCTGTTCAAAATCATCCGGGACCTGCGTGACAAAGGAATCGGAATTATTTACATATCCCACCGGATGGATGAAATCAATCAGATCACGGACCGTGTTACCGTCATGCGTGACGGTGAATATGTGGGGACCCTGATTACTGAGGAGTGTACGAAGGATGATATCATTCGCATGATGGTGGGACGGACCGTTTATGAGGCGCCTAAGATAAAAAGCAGCGTGCCAGAGGATGCTCCGGTGGTTCTTAAGGTGGAGAACTTAAATGTAGGAAGAGCTGTAAAGGATTTAAGCTTCGAACTTCATAAGGGGGAGATTCTGGGCTTTTCCGGGCTTATGGGAGCTGGACGCACGGAGAGTGCCAGGGCTATCTTCGGTGCGGATAAAAAGGATAGCGGAGAAATTTTCGTCTATGGAAAAAAGGTGGATATCCGTTCGCCGAAAGATGCGGTAAAAGCCGGAATCGGCTATTTATCTGAAGACCGGAAACGGTATGGCGTTATCGTGGAAAAGTCGGTGGTGGTAAATACCACCATGTCTTCTGTACCGCAGTTTACCAGAGGGCTGTTTCTTGACAACAAGGCGGAGGTAAGGACGGCGGAGAAGTACGTGAAAGCCTTGAAAACCAAAACTCCTTCTGTTCATCAGCAGGTGAGAAATCTATCCGGAGGTAACCAGCAGAAAGTGGTGATTGCCAAATGGCTTACCAGGGACTGTGAAATCCTGATCTTTGATGAGCCAACCAGAGGGATCGATGTGGGGGCGAAAAGTGAAATCTACACGCTGATGAATGAACTGGTCAAACAGGGAAAATCAATTATCATGATTTCCTCAGAACTGACCGAGGTTCTTCGGATGAGCGACCGGATTCTGGTTATGTGTGAGGGGCGCAAGACTGGAGAAATAAACATTGATGAGGCGACTCAGGAAAAGATCATGCATGCTGCCACCATAAGAAATTAACTAGGAGGAATTATGAAAATGGAAGATAAGATCAATCAGACAAAAAAAGACCATGGGAGCCTGCTTCAGGCAATCGGTACTCAAAAATTAGTAGCAATAATCGCATTAGTAGTGTTATTCCTGTTTTTCTGGTTTTTTGGGGAAAATTTCGCAAAATACAGCACCATTATCAGTATCCTGGATTCTTCTTATTATATCGGATTCATGGCAATCGGCGTGACTTTTGTTATCATTACCGGAGGGATTGATTTATCCATAGGAACCTCCTGTATCTGCTGCTCCCTTATAACAGGAACTCTGTTTACCAAGGCCGGGTTGCCTATGCCGGTGTGTGTGGTTCTGGCTGTTCTTTTGGGAGGATTATTCGGACTGGCTAACGGAATTATGGTATCGGTTATGAAGCTCCCGGCTTTTATCGCCACATTGGGAACTATGATGATTACCAGAGGCTTAGGCTCTATTGTTACCAATACAGCTACCGTAACCTTCCCGCAGGCAACGGCTTCCGGAGGAGCCTTTCGAAGCCTTTTTAAGCTGAAAGCGCCGGGGCTTCCCCAGGCAGGAATACCAACAGGATTTATTTTGCTTATCATTCTGGCTGTGGCTATGGCTGTTCTTCTGAATAAAACACGTCCGGGACGCTACATTCTGTCTTTGGGAAGCAATAAAGAGGCCACACGGCTGTCCGGCGTTGATGTGATGAAATATGAAACTCTGGCCTTTGTCATCAGCGGATTATTTGCCGGTCTGGCAGGAGTATCCTATGCGGCCGTATATTCTACTCTAATGCCAGGTACGGGAAACGGTTTTGAACTGGATGCCATAGCAGGAGTTGTTATCGGCGGAACCAGCCTGGCGGGCGGCGTTGGCTCCATTGCAGGAACCCTGATTGGCGTATTTATCATGGCTGTTTTAAAGACCGGTCTTCCCTTTATAGGGGTACAGCCTCATTACCAGCTTTTAATTACCGGATTTGTCCTTGTGATAGCAGTCTTTGTGGATGTGCTGAATCGGAGAAAGCAGGGAAAAGCTTAAAGAGAACCATTTATTATTAATTAATCTTCCGCTAAAAGCGGGAAATTATAAAAAAATTATATAGGGAGGTTTTCAAATGAAACAAAATCGTTTACTTGGTGCATTCCTATGCGCGGCAATGACTTCTGCAATTCTGATTGGATGTTCCGGAGAGACAAAGGCACCGGCTTCGACAGAGACCCCTGCCCCAAAGGAAGAGGCTTCAAAGACCGAAAGTCCGAAGGCAGCAGAGGGCGGTACGATCGACTACAGCAGTATTTCGGTGGAGATCGTGGCTAAGGGATTTCAGCATGATTTTTGGAAGGCAGTTAAGATGGGTTCAGAGCAGGCGGCAAAGGAATTAGGTTTAAAATCTACCAATTTTGTAGGACCGGCCAATGAAAGCGCTGTAGCTGAACAGATAGAACAGTTAAACAATGCGGTTAATAAACAACCCAGCGCCATCTGTCTGGCAGCTCTTGATACCCAGTCTTCTATGGATGCTATTTCCAATGCCCAGGCGGCAGGCATTCCTATCGTAGGCTTTGACTCCGGTGTTCCGGATGCGCCAAAAGGCTCTATTGTAGCAAATGCGGCAACGGATAATTATGTGGCTGGAGGTCTGGCAGCTGAAAAGATGTACGACATCATCAAGGAAAAGGTAACAGATCCAGCCCAGGTAGTAAGAATCGGTGTGGTTTCTCAGGATGCCACCTCCCAGTCAATAGGAGAGAGAACCGGAGGCTTTATTGACAAAATGCGTACCCTGATCGGAGAAAGCAACTGTGCGGTGGAAGGACATGACAAGTACAACGTAAAGGCTGACGGGGCAAAGGTGATTATTGACGTAGGAATTCCGGCAACCGTAGATGACGCAGCCTGCGTAATCGTAGCCAGCACTCTGTTAAATAAGAACGATCTCATTGCCATCTATGCTTCCAATGAGTTTACGGCTAAGAATTTGGTAACTGCCAATGAAAGCCTTCAGAAGCTGGGACCGGATAAAGTGATCGGCGTAGGTTTTGATTCCGGCTCCATTCAGCTTGACGCGGTAAAGAACGGAATCCTGGCAGGCTCCATTACACAGAATCCGGTACAAATCGGTTATCAGGCGGTTATGCTGGCAGCAAAGGCGGCTACCGGGCAATCAGTTAACGATATAGATACAGGCTGTCTATGGTATGATGCCTCGAATATGGACTCAGCAGAAGTAGCGCCTTGTCTGTATAAATAAAACATAATTTAAAAGAAAAGAAAGCCGTTTCCGGTTCCTGTTTTTAGGAAGTTTGGGAATGGCTTTCTTTTATATCGAATCTTCGCTTAATCGTCTGTTCCCTCTATAAAAAAGTCCACTCGCCTGTTCTTTCTTTTGCCTTCATTGGTAGAGTTATCTTCGACAGGATAATATTCGCTGTAGCCTATGGCAGAAAATTTTTTCGCTTCAATACCGGAGGTATCCAGAAGCCACCTAAGAACGTTAACGGCACGGCTTGTTGAAAGCTCCCAGTTGCTGGCATAGAGATAAGTATTGATTGGACGGTTATCTGTATGGCCTTCGATCCTTACCATTTTAAAGGAGTCCTGGTATGTTACCAATATTTCGGAAATTTTCTGAAGCACAGGTTCTGCAGCCTCATCGATTTCGGCTCTTCCCGAATCAAAAAAAACGGAAGCCGCAACACGTAACAAAATACGATCGTTCCCAAGTTTCGTAACGCTTAATTCATCGGTAAGCTGTTCTTCCTCTATATATGTTTTAATGTACTCATAGAGTTTGTTGAACTCTTCTGCATTCAATACGTAATTGTTTTGCTGCTGGATTGCAGCCGCTTCTTTTTCTCTTTTGTTTTCCTGAATCGTAAGTGCTTGATTCATCATGGCAAATGCAAACAAAATTACGAAAATGGCAAGTAAATCAGTCATTAAATCACTGTAGCTGTCTTGCCAGCTTGCCTCTTCCTCCTCATATTCCTCTTCAATCCTATGGAATCTGCCCATAACGAATCAGTCACCTCCTTGATTTAAAACGAGATTTCGGTTTTTCAGCATCTTCCTCTTCCGTATCCAGGGCTATATTTGCAAATGCCTGCAATTCTTCTCTGATCAACCTTGGATTTTTCCCCTGCTGTATTCCAGCCAGTCCCTCAATCAACAGCTCTCTTCTTGTTTCTTCTTCTTTATTCATAATTTTCAGCCTCTTAGCCAGAGGAGAAAAGATGACATAGGCGACAAAAGCTCCGTAAAAGGAAGAAACCAGTTCAAGCGCCATCATTGGGCCCAGTGTACTTGCATCATCCAGATTATTCAGCATGGGGATAAGGCCTACATAGGTTCCAAGAAGCCCCAGTGCAGGAGCCGTAGCCGCTATCATATCCAGCATTGCGGCGCCCTTTTGATGCCGCTGTTTCATGAAATAAGTAGAACCTTCCAATAAATTTCTCAGCTGATCTTCATCAGCACCATCAATGATATGTTGAATTCCCATCTTAAGGAATGCATCATCAGTTAAATCATCAATATGATTATCAAGAGCCAGAAGCCCATCCTTCCGGGATATTTCAGCGCATCTGACTAAAGATGCAATATCCTTTTTTAAATCAAAGTGGGAATTTGAAAATGCCTTTTTAGTTACGGTTCCTATGGTTTTAAGCCTTTGAGGAGGAAATGCCATTATAGTGGCTCCGATGGTTCCACCGAAAATAATAAAAGCCGAGGGCACGTTCCAAAATAGTTCTGCATGACCAGATACAAATACAGATCCGACAATAAGAGATGCACCAAATACAAGTCCGATCCATGTTGAGTTTGTAAATTTAGACATTGAAAACCTCCTAACAGTAATTTTCAGAAGTATAAACCTCTTAGGTATTTTGTATGACAATCTTATATCGGTTGATTAAACATAGGATTTAATGGCAGTTAAGGGGTCAAATGTTTTCTTTATCCTATCTTTATATTACTGTTGAGACTATGAAGGCGTTTAGGAATCATTCCCATTTAACTCATCTTTTTAGAGACGACGGAAGTTTCAAAAATAGGCTCTGTAATTTGATATGGAAAAATTTGGTAAATCATATTTACTTATAAAATTGTATAATAAAATATGAATAGGCCGGTAGCTGTCAAATGCTACCGGCTGATTTATTGCTTTAAACTAAATATTTAATAAAGAAAATGGAGGTTTTAATATGACTGTATTTATAGAAGAGGATTTACTTACGAATTTTCCAACTAGGCAACTTGGGTTGTATCGAAAGGTGGTAAAAGAATATGGTGATACAACTATCTATATATCTGATGTGGCATATGACATTAAGGGGAGAAGCTTAAATGAATATTATTCATTAAGAACGGAAGGAAACCGCAACAGATCAGAATTCTGGGATTTGTTTGAAAAGTTTAAAGCTGGCGACAAATGAAAAAGCTTAATGATTTTATTGAATGTGAGATTGTTGGAATTGTTGAATAACGTTTATCGTACATTGGAGACTTAATATTGATTGTTAGAGGAGTTTCTTGTATTATGATAGAAAGGAAATCAAATAAGGAGGATACCTATGAACTGGGAGCCATGGACAGGTTGTTACAAAGCAAGTGATGGTTGCACAAATTGTTATTTTTATGGACCACATGCGAAACGCTATGGTCAAAACACGATACAAAAAACAGATAAATTCGATTGGCCTATAAGGAAAAATACAAAAGGGGAATACAACATCAAAGGGAACAAAATTCTTGCGACCTGTTTTGCTACTGATTTTTTTCTTCCAGAAGCGGATGAATGGCGTAAAGAGGTTTGGGCTATCATCAAGGAAAGAACAGACATAGAGTTTTTGATTTTGACAAAACGAATTGACCGTTTCCTTGTATCACTTCCAGCAGATTGGGGCACAGGATATGACAATGTTAACATTGGATGTACTGTCGAGAATCAAAAATCAGCTGATTACAGACTTCCATTATTTTTATCCTATCCGATAAAGCGACGCTTTATCGCTTGTGCCCCACTTTTAGAAGAGATAGATTTAACACCGTATCTTCACGGAGTAGATCATGTTACCGTTGGCGGTGAAACAGGTCGAGAGGCTCGTGAATGTGATTATAATTGGGTCCTTCATATCCGTGAACAATGCGTGAAAGCAAATACAACATTTTGGTTCAAAAATACAGGCTCATTATTCAAACGAAATGGTATAGTCGAAAAAATAAATCCATTTAAGCAAAACAGTATGGCAAAAGAGCTAGGTATCGATATATCAGATGGAAAAAGGTTGTTTTGATAGAATCGCTTTACAGGATACCAAAATGTGCAAAAGCCTCCGTGGCAGACATACCGCCCTCAATGGCCTTTCGAACCAGCTTTTCACCGGCGGCCTTTTCAAACGCCTTCTCAATGACTTCTTCGGAAATTTCTTTCGGAATGATCAGTACGCCATCGATATCAGCGAATACCAGATCCCCATCGTGAATGGTCACTTGGCCTATTTCTATGGGGCAGCGGAAGTCCACCACGCTGGTGCGTATCGAGGAATCCTGCGCCCAGCGGTCCTGTGCGAACACAGGGAAGTTCTGTTCCAGCACCTGCGGTGTGTCGCGGGTGTAGCCGTCCAGCACGGCGCCAACAGCTCCACGAGTGCGGGCGGTGGCAGTGAGAAGTTCTCCCCATAACGCGCTGTTATGGGCGCCTATAGCCACGTATACCTCATTTTTCTGCAGCTGATCCAGCGCCTCTGTAAGCAAACCAAAGGGCTTTTTCTGTGGGCCATACACGTCATGCTCCAGAACCGTGCAGGCACGGCCCGCAATCTTCATGTCATCCTTTAAGGGATGGATGTGGGGCG
>Ga0213824_1000474_pt1 | contig 30779 bp, 35 predicted proteins | sample MC6MC0906MG_FD_179892 | JGI IMG/M metagenome (GOLD analysis project Ga0213824, IMG submission 179892) | Enriched soil aggregate microbial communities from Iowa State University, Ames, United States - MC6-MC0906-MG | ecosystem: Environmental > Terrestrial > Soil > Unclassified | place: USA: Iowa...
AACTGAGATTGCGATCGGCCACCATGCCAAGGACCGGGAAGAGATGGAAGCCATGATACGGGATCACCGGTGGAAGGAATTTATTCGAACTGTTCCGATCAAAAGAGGGGACTTTTTCCAGATTGAGCCTGGCTGTGTTCATGCAATCAAGGGCGGGACTCTGGTACTTGAGACCCAGCAGAGCAGCGATATTACGTACCGTGTATATGACTATGACCGTTTGTCTAATGGGAAACCAAGACAGCTTCATGTGGAGCAGAGCATTGCTAATATAAGGGCACCTTTTAAGGAAGCACTAGCTGATCCGGAAACAGAGAAAGTACCAGGCGCAGTGCACACTCATTTAGTGTCCTGCAAGTTTTACTCCGTAGATAAATATGATATTGACGGTGTCTTTACAAAAGAGTTTGGAAGGTATTTTACCAATGTAAGCATAATAAGCGGAAGAGGTTCGGTGAATGGGATTCCTTTAGAGGCAGGACAGCATTTCATTGTACCGGCTAAAAGCGGAGAGTGCAGATTTGAAGGAAAGATGTCTATCATCTGTTCCAATCCAGAGTAAAGGGAGGCAAATGAATATGAGACTTGGAGCATTAGAGGCAGGCGGAACAAAGATGGTTTGTGCCATCGGCAACGAAAATGGTGATATTATTGAACGTGTTTCCATACCGACTGAGACACCGGAGATCACCATGCCAAAGCTGATCGAGTATTTTAAAGATAAAAAAATAGAAGCCCTGGGAATCGGCTGCTTCGGCCCGATTGATTTAAACAGGAGTTCGGAGACCTATGGTTATATCACCACCACCCCAAAGCTTGCCTGGGCCAACTACAACATAGTTGGGGTCTTAAAAGAAGCTCTTAAGGTTCCGGTTGGATTTGACACGGATGTGAATGGGTCTGCTTTGGGGGAAGCTACCTGGGGTATTACAAAGGGCCTTGAAAACAGTATGTATATCACCATCGGAACCGGCGTTGGAGCAGGAATTATCACCAATGGAATCTTGCTTCACGGCATGCTGCATCCAGAGGGAGGACACTTGCTGCTGTCCAAGCATCCGGATGATGACTATGAGGGAAAATGTCCTTATCATAAAACATGTCTGGAAGGCCTGGCCGCAGGTCCTGCCATAGAAGCCCGGTGGGGAAAGAAGGGCGCAGAGCTGGCTGACCGGAAAGAAGTGTGGGAATTAGAGGCATATTACATCGCTCAGGCTTTGGTAGATTATATTATGATCCTATCTCCTCAGCGCATTATTCTGGGCGGAGGAGTCATGCATCAGGAACATATGATGCCTCTGGTAAGAGAAGAAGTGAAGCGCCAATTGGCCGGATATATCAAGACAAAAGAGCTTGAGGATATCGAACATTATATCGTTCTCCCCAGCTTAGATGATAATCAGGGAATCATGGGAGCATTAAAGCTGGCTGTCGATGAATATCAACTGGAAAAATAGAGTTTAATTGCCAATTTTCTCCTAGTGAAATTCCATTTCCTGTATGTTAAGATACATTTTGTAACAGAAATGTAATAATTGCGTAACAAATAAGGAGGATATTACCATGAGAAAATTACCAGTATTCGTTTTAGCAGCAGCAACCGCACTTACTGTAGCAGGTGTTCCTATGACCGCTCAGGCAGCAACCTGCCCAGTGTCATCAGGTAATAGCTTTAACCTTTCCAATTGCTTTGGACAGTCTGGAGATATCAACAGCATCTTAAGCAAGCTTGGCTGCAGCAATGGTACGAACTGCTTCACTGGTTCCAACTGCTCCAATGGTTCCAACTGTTCCAACGGTTCCTCTTGCACTAAGGGAGCTACCTGTTCCGGCGGTAACTGCTCTAGCAGCAAGAACAGCAGCTCTTGTTCTAAGACAAAAGGTGCAACCACAAACAATGGCCGTCAGTGCAAATCATCTTACGGAAATTGGAGATAATTATTTTTACGTTTTTTAATGGGTCGGATCCTATGTGGCCGGCCCCTTTTCTATGGGAAGATTCTTAAGATTTTGCATCAAAAAACAGCCATAAGGCCAATCTCGGCTTGTGACTGTTTTTTTGGGGAAAATAATTAACTCCCTTCGTTTACAATCTCCTCCAAAATATGGATTAAATCGTAAATGGTGTTAATTTGTACGTTTCGCTCCAGGATTTCATTTTTTAAGTCGATGGAAAGAGTCTCGAATTTAGCCTGGACTGCAGGAGCTATATATGACATATTCATCACCTCATTTTTATAATGTACAGCAGTGGAATGTATTATGCGTGGAAACGCTGTTTTTACATAAATCTTATATCGTCAGACCATACTATTGCTGAGGTGATGGAAATGGAGAAGAATAAACAGGAAAAGCTTTCCCCGAAAAATAAAAATGAAATGAATCACGGCATGTCAGAAAAGGGCAAGCCGGAAAATCAGAATCAGACACACAATTCCCGCCGGGAAGGCATGGGACCAAATACAAAAAGAAGGTCAGATTAATCTTAAAAGGGGTGGAAACCAGATGCCATGGTTTCCTCCCCTTTGAGGTTTCATATTTATGATCGGGCAGTTTTGCAGGACTTCCTATCAGAAGCATTAGAAAAGAAGACAAAACCAAAATGAGTTATCTGTCATTGGTAGGGCGGCGGCTGAGAGTTGTTATTGCTTCTTTCTGCTGCTGCTTTGATAAGTCGTTCTGTAATAATAATATATGTACGAATTCCAAATATGTGAACAAGCTGAAATAACACGTATAAAGGGAAGGGCGGAAGCAGAGCAAAGGAGAACTTCCGCCCATATGATGTTGCATATATAATAACGGAAACAAATCGGTTTTGTGACGCAGATTAAGGAATTTTTATAGATTACCTTTAAATTGTATCCTGTCGCAGCCGGATTATGGTACTTGCCTGCATAAAATCATTGATAAAGCATCATACGAGGCAAGGGAGAAAATTATTGAATTTTGTTATATGTATTTTTAACGTCTTTGAAAGTAGCCTTTACCTAACAATAAGCTTAATGACATCCCCATTATTAACCCTATTCCCAAATTGTCTATAACAGCACCGAATATCAGGCCCAGACTGATTCCCAGAGCCAGACTGTCTTGATAGAAACTGCCCCTATTATTTGAATTTAGCATCATATGTACCCCTTTTGCATTTTTAAATATTTTACATCAGTTAATGGTTGAAGTACACTGGTATTTTCTGAGAATGCAAAGACAGGGCATTTGGAGAAATAGCCGCAGAAGGGCGGCTATTTCACCAAATCATTATACTCCGGGTGTTTTTCGAACCAGTTAATGGCATAGGAGCATGTCAGGATTGCCTTTTTATTTTCAGACCGTAATTGTTTTGCTACAGCCTCCATAAGTTGTCCTGCCATACCCTGACCTCTAAGAGAATCATCTACATAAGTGTGATTGATATTTACCGTATTCTGGTCAACTGCTGGAAAAGTAACCTCGGCGAGTAAGTTGTTATCGGAATGATAGAGAGCGATTTGGTTTGAATTATAAGTGAAATCCATATGCATTACCTCCTGTTTTGTGATAAAAATATTATAGCAGTTACTATTTGTGACATCAAGGATAATATAGGCAGGTGAAGCCTAAAGAGAGTCCGCTTAAAAAAGGTGGGCAACCGGAATTCGGGCCCACCTTTTATACCTTACATTCTATGGCGAGTTTATCGTCTCGTATGCCTTTAAATACAGGCTGCCTAAAGCTTTCTTTTTCAGTAGGCATTGATTCTACGATACAAACGAGTTCCGGTGCCATCCAAACACAATCCTCGTTTCCTGGCGGTACATAACCGAAAGGGGAGTAATCCATCGTTTTATACTTATGCTCGTTTAATATTCTTAAGCTTACGCCAAGTGTGACATGCCCCTTATATACAAGTACATCATCATCGTATTGGCCGAGAACCAGGCTGGTCATGTTGTTTTCTTTAGGAATGTATCCACATATCACACAATCGTCAGTGGCCATTATTTTGCATTTCACCCAGTCCTTGGTACGTTTTCCTTGCCAATAAAGGCTATCTTTTCTTTTTGCAACGATTCCCTCGAGACCTTTTTCTTTCACAAGTTCATACAATTTTATTCCATCATTTTCTATAAACCTGGAAACAGAAATTAAATTATTTTCAATTACAACATCAGTGAGATATTTTTTCCTCTCCATTAAGGGGAGCATTGTAATGTCCTTATCTTTATAGTATAAAATGTCATAAGCTATGACACTGGCAGGATATTTATCAGCGGCTAACTTTATTTTAAATGAATTGCTCATCAACGCCCGCTTTTGTACTTCATAGAAATCAGGTATCCCATTTTTGAGTACAAGTAATTCGTGGTCAATGATACATTTCGTTTTAACCTGTTTATAAAGACTTTCCAGCTCCGGGAATATGGGAATCATGAGTTTATTTCTTTTGTTTCTCATATCTGTTTTAGTATCCAAAAATGACAGAGTCCTGATCCCGTCCCATTTTATCTCGTAGATAAAATTTGGAGAATCAAACGGATCTACCATTTCTGAAATCAGCATCGGGTTTATATTCCTGCTTTCAAAAATATCCATTATGCTAACCCTTTGTTACTCTTTGTCATTTCAACGGTCTTCTTCATTGCTTCCATCAAATCGATGATGTTGTTTGGACTCTCTTTGTCAACATTTACGATCTCTTTTCCGGCTATTTTAGATTCAATTGCTTGCCGAAGTTTTTCCTGATATTCATCATGATATAAACCAGGGTCAAAAGTAGATGTCATAGAGTCAATCATTGTCTTTGCCATATCTATTTCCGGAGTGCTGACATCCACTTTTGCAGATGCTACGGGCACCGCTTGTATTTCTGCCTGATAATAGAGAGTTTTTGCAATGATTCCTTCTTGCGTTGGATATAATACGATAAGGCTTTCTGTTGTACCAAGGACAGTTTTTGCAATTCCTACTTTTTCCTGGGCTAACATTGCCTGTCTTAATAGTTCGAATGCTTTTTCTGCTCCTGGTTCTGGGACTACATAATAATTCTTTTCATAATATATCTGATCTACATCAGACAACATTGCGAAATGTTCTATGTGTATAGTCTTATCTTTCTTGGTTTTTATTTTTTCAAGTTCATCTTCTGTGAAAGTCACATACTTACCCTTTTCGTATTCATACCCCTTTATAATATCATCACTTGTTACCTCTTTATTGCATGAAGGACATATTTTCTTTTGTCTTACTCGTTCGTGGGTATCCTTACAGAGCTGATTGAAACTTACTGAGATATCTTTTGTTGTCTTGTATAATCCAACCGGTATATAAAGTAAACCTACGCTTATTGCACTTTTATGCGCGATTGCCATGATATCGCCTCCTTTTTGCTATTGTTTGAAAATATGAGGATATTATGCAATGGTAATTTAAAAGGTTGTTTTGAATTTGATGAGAATTGGAAATTGTTATTGACAGGACAAGACGAAAGGCGTAAAAAAATACCTCATCTATGGATAGAGGAGGTATTGATATCTGGAGAGGTATAGTACCTGAGCTAGAGTAAAGGTTTATTAAATATACCGCTTAACAATATTCATATAGTTTATATAATCTGTCCCGAATTTGTCGACGCACCATCTTTCTTCGGAAAGAATAATCCAGTGTGCAGATATTTGAAAGACAAGCAGAGATATAAGCAGTAAAATAGAATGTGTTAATAATACACAGCCTAAGAAATAAATGAAATATCCTATATACATAGGGTTACGGGAGATCTTATATATTCCGTTTTTATTTATTCCGCTTTGTTCAGGTTTTGCAAAGTCCACAGTGGAAATGATAAGCACAATGTTGCCTAAGATATAGATAAATAAGGCGATAAAAAACAGAGGTGTTTTGGTCTGGATTCTTAAAAAGGCCGAATATAGGATTATAAATGTGTTTGAAAGCTGGTAAAAAAGGTAGGCAGCCTTTTCGTTACCCTCTAATGGGGCGAAGAAAGCGGCACGGTTTAAAGCATCTATATTTATCATTTTCAGTAAGCCGAACCTTATGAGAAAGATAGGTATCATTAATAGAAATGCATTCATTTTATACTCCTCCCCCTGAAATTATATTGTACCTGATACAGCAAAATATTGCATAAAATCATATTCAAAAACCCTAGTATTTACAAGGAATTCTTGCAATTACCAGGGCTTTTAATAATGGAGACAACAGGACTCGAACCTGCGACCCTCTACACGTCAAGCAGATGCTCTCCCAGCTGAGCTATGTCTCCATAGGAGCATTGTAACTGAAAACTTAAAAAAAGGCAAGCGAAATTCTTCCGGAAATTTGAAGATTTTACAGTAGCCAATCCAGGTTATCACACCTGCTTTGAAGCTCTAAAAAAAACTTTGATATATGAAATCCATCCATGAGGGCATGATTAGCCAGGATTGATACCGGTATTTTTAAACTTCCTTCTGATTTAAAATACTTTCCCCAGGTAATACGGGGATTGCTGTCCGCAGGAATCGGAACCGGTTGAATAATTGACGTATAGCTCACCCATGGAATGCTGGAAAAGAAAAAGAGCTGATCTTGGTCTTCCCCGTCTGCAAGGGACTGGGACTGTTTGGACTTTTCCTGCCGCTGCTTCCCATCCTTTAGAAAAGCATCAAATGGCAGCCGATCGTCTGCGGTACAGTAACAATAGTTTTCGCCTTCTAATGCCAGGGTATAGGAAGGAATACAATGGTCATACTCGATGATACCATCTCCATGAATACGACGGCGGAATTCCGGGATGGAGTTGGCTGTCTGAGCTGTCGCATAAAGAAAAGTCAAATAAAAGGGCAGTCCCTTTTCTTTAATACAGTTCATGAAACTTGTAATGTCCAAATTTACTGTCATGCCTACATATGGATAAGCGAAATTGCGGAAAAGGTTAAATTGATCTTTTCGCAAATAATGTTCCATGTCAAGATAATGATAACTCATAAAATATACCTCCTGATTTTATATACTGATTGCGGCATAGAACCTTAGAGAAAGGTGCCGGTTATATATGCGATCTTGATACAAAAAACCGAAAACCATATATTAATTAGTATGCTTAATAGTAATTCAATATCATAAATTATATCATATATAATTAGTAATGTCATGATTTCATACTATGATACAGGAGATAATATTACACAATGAATATGAGAAGTTAAAGTTCCCAGGTCATTCAGCAATAAAAAAATAAAAGATTAAGGCTCATAATGATTGATTTCCATGATTTAAAACTTCGTATGGGTACCTTCCTGGAACTGCCTTTACAGGATAAAACTATGGATACCATCGTAAGTTGCTATGCATTTCATCACTGCAATAATGATGAAAGAAGATTAGCATTAAAAGAAATGGATCGGGTTTTAAAACCAAATGGGAGAATTATTTAACAGATCTGATGTTTTATGACGACAAGGAAAGAGATGATTTTGAGAAGTTCTGTACAAAAGCTGAATTGAGAGATTTGTATGATGAATATTTTACAACAGTAATTAACATTAAAGCTGATGCACAATCTTTGGGATATTAGAAAACATCAACATGGCCCCACAGATTAAAATTAGCTTTGCAAAAATCAACTTTGATTTTTAACAGAGATAGGTAAAAAGCTAACCCATTGTCTTGTTAATGTATTCTTCAATAACAAGCAAAGCTATCAGAGCAGCTTCCCAAATATACGCCAACGAACATTCAAAAATGTGAGGGAAGATAAGTCACCTGAAGAATGTAGGATATAAAGCTTGTTTTTATTTGTGAGTAGAAAGAGAGGCGGGCCCGAATACCGAAGCCCGCCCCTACGTCGCATACGTTTCTTTCCATCTGCATTTTCAGCAGCTATTTTTAAGCCATTCCAGTAGATAATTTTATTTCTAGTTTTTACCAGTTACGCTCACAATCGCATTCATCTTCGTGTTCCTTCTCGTATTCGTATTCCTTCTCGTATTCGTATTCGTGTTCGCACTCACATTCGCGTTTACATTCACATTCACACTTGGGTTTGCATTCCCATTTGATTTTGCATTCGCATTTTGGTTTGCATTCGCATTTAGGTTTGCATTCGCATTTACGTTTTGGCTTGCATTCACATTCACGTTTTGGTTCGCGCTTTTCAAAACATTTACATCTATCACTACTCATATACTTTCACTCCTTTCATATCTTACTACATAATATTATATGGGACAAGTAGGCGGAGTGTGAATTTTGAGTATGAGCAGTAAAAAGGGCCCCAATTCGGATTATCGGTGCCCGTTTCGTTGGAGTGTTTATAGAAATAAATGCCTTGTACAATATATTATATGCATCAATTTTTAATAGTGATTCTCGTTCTCTACTCTGAACCTATAAAAGCATGTTAAATATAGATGATATAATTTTTATATTAAATCATAGGAGATTTTATAGTGTATAAAAAAGATAAAATAATGTGCGGGTTACCATTGAGACGGCATTCTATAAATAAGAAGTATTACATTATAACTGATTAATAGATAATTATTATAAGCTAAAACAGAATCGACGGATGGCTACTAAAACAACGGCACGGGCCAAATTGTTACAACTGTAAGCTATCCGAATCTTTGTCAATCGCTATTACTCGTCTTGCTACTCTAATTACATACCATAACCCGATGAAAGAGTACTTTTATACAGTAAAAAAGGCATGTCCATAAAACCCATTGAATTAATGAAAAAATATCTGTTAAATGGATTTTAGATTTTGTGTCTGTATTGTTGCACATGGAGAACAGGCTGTCAAGAACTTTTGGCAGCCTGTTCTTTGCCATTCCGGCTAATCGAGATCCTGTGGGGTAATCCGTTCTTCAAAGTTAGAGGCAGCGCATAGCACTGCCCCAAAGCTACCAATAATGGTTAATGATGACCCTTTGATTTTATGGCTACAAGGTAGAACCTGTTTAAGAAGAGCGTTGAGGTAATTGTCGAAGCAACCGGATATAATGGTTTGATTCACGCAGCACATGATCCGCCAACAAAGGTAAAATAATACTGCGTATTTTACATGCATTGATCCCTTTTGTGCCCGCTTCTTTGAAATCGCGATACTTTTCAGTTTTTTGTAAGGTTGTATCTGTTACGCTGCCAATCGTCATATCAGTAGCTGCCCTTGCCGCTTGCATTAGTTCATTATATTCCCCAGCAAAATCATTCGCTGTATTTATGAGATCGCATTCGGTTGGATCAAGCAAACCTCGGATAAATAATGCATGTTCCATCATAATCTGATCCCAGAACAGCTCGGTATCTCTTAGGTTTTCCTCTGGATTCTGTCGGTTCTCCAGTGCGACTAAATGGCTATGATACATTTTGGCTTCACGTAGGATATGGTCAATGAGCAGTGGGTAATTTACCGTGAATATGTTACATGACAATACATTATCTAATATTCCTGTCTTGAAATCGATAAGTCCCTCCAACATTGGTATGACAAAGGCATTAAGCTGACTTACCTGCTGTACCAATGCAGGAGTAATCAAGGGATTGGCTTCACCATAAAGTGCTTCTTCCAGCCTTGTGATTTCCTGATTGATGGCTATGCCTGTGAAGTATTGTGTTTTTTGTTCGCTGCCAAGGGTGTAATCAGTGACAATTTCACCGGAGGATGCCACAAGAGGGCTGATAATGCCATTTCCCAATACTACAGCATTATGTAAGATAGATTCGAACTGCTGCTTGTATTGATCTGCAACATGAGAGAAGTCAGGATTGGCCGGAGTAAAGCCAGCTTCCAAGAATAAGGAATGTTCTTTCATAATGCGCCCAAAAAACATGTTTAGCTCAAGTGAGAGGATTACATATTGTTGTTCAGTAATCATAAGAAATCTCCTTTGAAATCTCTTTATTATTCTACCGATATCATATGCCAGTGCCAATGATTTATTGACTGAAAAATTAAAAAATTTAATATGTGCTAGATGTCAAGAAACGAATAATGAAATTTATTGATATAGAGTATTAAGAAGGCTGGTTAAGACAGGTGGTAAACATAGTATAAACCACCACACCTCAAACAAAATTTAAGCAGCTTGAAGTGTGGTGGACATTATTTTAGGCTTCTTCACCGATAGGATCATCAATTAAGGTGGCCACTCTAAAGTCATGAACGTGACCATCGCTAACTTCTGTTACGGATTCCAGAAAATGAACATGTCTGTCTCCCCCAACAGGAATTGCAAGCGATGTTTTGCCATGAAATTCATGAAAATGATTTTCATAAAAATCTGTTCTAAATTTTACTTCATGAAAGTGGTTCTTACCAACAGGAATTGCTTCACCTGAAACCGTAGCAAAACGATGATTATGTGGATCTTCTTCGCGTTCTGCTATCTCTACGCTGCCTTGAACTTCATGAACATGTGTCTGCCGCTTATTATGACAATCACAACATTCTTTAAACCAATCTTGTTTATAGTTATCCATATTGATTTGCTCCTGTATTCCAACACTAGGAAAACTTTGTTTCCCATTATTATTATATGAAGATAATGCCCTAAGGTGTTTTTTCTAGGATGAGGGATTATGGATTGAACCAAATGAGGAATTGAATCATGTACAACTGACGAATATCAGGTACCAGCAAAGTGTTGAGAGTGAGGTTAAGCACTAAGGGAGACTGTCATTTACATGTCAGAATTAACGTCACTAATTGCAAAATGATATAGATAAAATATGTTAGGGAGATGTAATGAAGATTAAATTAAAAAATGAAAATACCATAGAAACTAGGCAATCAGAAAATGTACCAATTCGTAGTATACGAGCAAGACTATATAATACTAAATACACAATATGAACGTGAAATAACAGGAGATGAGAAGAAAGTTATCGAATTGTTTATGGTAAGATCCGCCAGATTTTAAGAAGGAATACAATGTTAACGGGGGTGTCATATTTAAAAGTTCTGGAAAACGTTTCATTTTTTTGGATTTAACAAATACTTCAAGATTGAAACGAGCAGATGGTATTTTATCAGTATCTAGGACAACACTAAAGCCACTTAGTTTCATACCTTTTGATTAAAACTACCATTTGTGGTTAGTGTACTTTTTAATTCTACCTTACTAACTGCTTTTACATAAAGAGAATCAGGAAAATACATATAGGATTCTCTTTGCCATAAGCATAAAAACAGAAAAAGAAGAAACGGAAATTTTATTTTAGAGTAAAAAAATCATAAATAAAAAAACGCTGGAAGCTTGATGATACAAAGCTTTCAGCATTCCTTGTGCGATCGGAGTAACAGGATTTGAACCTGCGACCTCTCGGCCCCCAGCCGAGCGCGCTACCAAGCTACGCCATACTCCGTTTTCTTGACACATATGGTATTATAGCAGAAAGTTTCCAATTGGTAAAGTATATTTCTTGATAAATTTTCAAATTTAATATATTATGGTAAGGAGACGATTATTTAGGAAGAAAAATAGGTGAAGATAGATGAAGCCAATTGTAAGCTTTGATGTAGATATGACACTTCTGGACCATAAAGACTGGACAATTCCAGCAAGTGCCTTGGAAACTATAGAAAAATTGAGAGAAAATTATACCATCGTACTGGCAACAGGCAGAGACATGGATTCTATTTTCAGCACAGCCATTCGGGATGAGGTAAGGCCAGATGCGATCATCCATCTCAATGGGACGAAGGTGACTGTGGGAGACCAGGTCATTTATGAACATACTTTTGATAAGGTTCTGCTGAAAGAGATTCTAGCCTATGCGGAGAAAACTCCTTACAGCGTTGGAACTACTGTTGGAGAATGGGATTATTATGTTAATCCTGAGGTGGTAAAAAGGCATGATGCAACGCTTTGGGGAGAATGCGGCAGAAGATTTGAAGATCCAGGAAAGCTTGTGGAGCTGGAAGTGAGAACTATGGCCTATATCGGAGATGAGGCTGGTGCAAAAGCCATGGAGGAGCAATTCCCGGATATCCATGTGCATATGTTTGCTGATAAACGGGGAGCAGATGTGGTGGAACGGAAGGCTTCAAAAGCTATGGGACTGATAAGACTCTGCGACTATTTGAAAATACCTCTTACAGAAACAATAGCCTTTGGAGACAGCATGAATGACTACGATATCATTAAAATAGCAGGCAAGGGAATTGCCATGGGAAACGCCATGACTGAATTAAAAAAGGCAGCTGATTACGTTACGGATCCTATTGATCAAGAGGGAATTAAAAAGGCCTGCCTGCATTTTGGAATGATCCGGCAGGAGGACTGAAATGGCAGAACATTATGATCTTCTTGTGATCGGCGGAGGGCCGGGCGGATATACAGCTGCTTTAAAAGCCGCCGGTCTGGGACTTAGGACCGCCATTGTTGAGAAGGAAAGACTGGGAGGAACCTGTATTAACAAAGGCTGCATTCCTACAAAGGCCTTGCTACACGCCTCCAGTATATTTGAAGCTCTTCAAAATAGCGATGAATTCGGGGTATCCACAGATTTTATATCATTTGATTTTAAAAAGATGCAGAATTATAAAAAACGTTCTGTAAAAGCGTACCGAAAGGAAGTGGATGAGCTAGTTAAAGCAGCAGGTGTAGCCGTCATTAGCGGAACTGCCACCATACGCCGGGGACGAACCATAGAAGTGAACGGTCTGGACGGCAAGGATTATTATGAGGCAGATCACATCATCATTGCCACTGGGGCAAAACCGGTGATGCTAAAGATTCCGGGAGCAGACCTTCCCGGGGTGTTGACCAGTGACCGACTGTTAGCTTCTGACACATGGAATTACGATCGCCTTACGATCATCGGAGGCGGGGTGATCGGAGTGGAATTTGCCACTATTTTCAGTGCCCTCTGTTCCCATGTAACTATATTGGAGAATAAAGACCACTTATTAGGACCTATGGATACTGAAGTCTCCCAAGCTCTGGAAGACGAGCTTAAAAGAAAAGGAATCACGATCCATTGCAGGGCAAAGGTTAAGGAAATCAGAGAGGAATCCAATCAGGGATTAACATGCATCTATGAGGTAAATGGAGAGGAACAAACCATCCGCTCCGGACAGATCCTTATGGCAGCAGGGCGGGCTCCTTATCTGGATGGACTGATGGGACAGGATGTGAGCCTTGAGATGGAACATGGTCATCTGAAAGTGGATTCGGAATTTATGACCAGTGAGCCTGGGATTTATGCCATCGGTGATGTGGCAGCTGAAACCAAGCTTGCCCATGTGGCGGCCGCACAGGGAACCTATGTAATAGAAAAGATTGCAGGAGTCGAACATACCATTCGACTTTCGGTGGTACCAAACGGTATGTTTGTAAAGCTTCCTGTGGTGCCGAGCTGTATTTACACGGAACCGGAAATCGCCTCCGTAGGACTTACCAGGGAGGCGGCTATCGCTTGCAGTATGAAGGTGAGATGCGGACGCTACTCCATGAGCGGAAACGGAAAATCCATTATAGCCAGGGAACAGAATGGATTTATCCATCTGGTATTTGAGGAATATTCCGGTACTCTCGTGGGTGCCCAGATCGTATGCCCCAGGGCAACCGATATGATCAGCGAGATGGCAACGGCTATTGCAAACGGCTTAACGGCAGAACAACTTATGCTTGCCATGCGCGCCCATCCTACCTACAGTGAAGGGATTGGGGCTGCTATAGAAAATTATTATGAAACCAAAGGAGAGATAAAGCAATGATTCAGGAAAGACTGGAACAATTAAGAAGACTGATGGCAGAGCATCATATGGATGCTTACATGATTCCAACCTCAGATTTTCATGAATCCGAGTATGTGGGTGAATATTTTAAATGCAGAGAATTTATAACAGGATTCAGCGGATCAGCTGGTACGGCTGTAATTACGAAGGATGAAGCCGGTTTATGGACCGATGGCCGTTATTTTGTACAGGCAGGCAAACAGCTTGAGGGAACCGGAATTACCCTGCAGAGAATGGGGCAGCCTGGAGTTCCTGAGATTGGGGAATATTTAGATCAGGTGCTTCCTGAGGGCGGCTGCCTGGGATTTGACGGAAGAGTGGTAAACTGTCAGCTGGGACAAGACTTAGAAAAGCTTCTGGAGGAAAAACATGTGACCCTTGCCTTTCAGGAAGACTTGGTGGATGTTTTATGGAAAGAACGTCCTCACCAGTCCGCGGAACCAGTATGGATCCTTGAGGAAAAGTATAGTGGAAAATCATCTGCACTGAAAATAGAAGAATTAAGAAGCCAGATGAAGAAAGAAAAGGCAACCATTCATATTCTTACATCTCTTGATGACATCGCATGGCTTTTAAATATCCGTGGAAATGATGTAGAATGCAATCCGGTAGTGCTTTCCTATGCTATGATAACCCTGGACCGTTTCTATCTTTTCATCAATGAAAAGGTGCTAAAGGATGAAGTAAAAGCTTACTTAAAGGATCTTTCTGTTACAGTATGCCCTTACAATGACATTTACACAGCAGTTTCACAGTTAAGAGATCAGAAGGTTCTCGTAGAAACAGGTAAGACCAATTATGCCATTGTAAAAAATCTTGACAGTTCTAACAGCATTATTGATAAAATGAATCCTACCGCCCTTTCAAAAGCCATGAAGAATCCGGTGGAAGTGGAAAATATGAGAAAAGCTCACATCAAGGATGGCGTAGCCATGGTAAAATTCATCTACTGGATGAAGCAGAATGTGGGAAAGGAAACAATCACAGAGGTCAGCGCTCAGGAGTATCTTGATCATCTGCGTTCCAAGCAAGAGGGGAACCTGGGACTGAGCTTTGATACGATTTCCGCCTATGGTGCCAATGCTGCGATGTGCCATTATAAGGCCACAGCGGAAAGTGATGCGAAGATAGAGCCAAAAGGACTTTATCTGGTGGATTCAGGCGGTCAGTATTATGAAGGAACGACTGATGTGACCAGAACCATTGCGGTAGGTCCGCTGACAGAGAAAGAGAGAGAGCATTTTACTCTTACTGTTATCAGCATGCTGCGTTTGGGAGCTGTGAAATTCCTTCACGGCTGCCGGGGACTGACCCTGGATTATGTAGCAAGGGAGCCGTTCTGGAGCCGCGGCATTAATTATGACCATGGAACCGGCCATGGAGTAGGATACTTGCTAAATGTCCATGAGCGCCCTAATGGAATCCGGTGGCGCATGGTACCGGAGCGCCAGGATAACGGTGTTCTGGAAGAAGGCATGATTACTTCCGATGAGCCTGGAGTATATATTGAAGGCAGCCACGGCGTCCGTACAGAGAATCTGATTGTTAGTAAGAAGGCGGAAGAGAATGAGTATGGTCAATTTATGGAATTTGAATTTCTGACCATGGTTCCCATTGATTTAGAAGCCATTGATCAATCTATTATGACCGAACATGATGTGAAGCTGTTAAATGATTATCACAAAGCCGTTTATGAAGCCCTCTCCCCGTATTTTACAGGAGAGGAAGCATTGTGGCTGAAAGAGAATACAAGAACTATTTAGATGATAGAACAAGGCAGAACCGTAGATTACGGTTCTGCCTGTTTTTGATTTTCCGCGTTTGTTTTAAGCCGCAATAATATGGGAAAAACCGCTTCCAGATCTTCTTTACTTAAGTCTCTCATCAACGCAGCGGCTTCCCTTAGAAGAGGCTGTTCTTTTTTTTCCGTTTTAAAAAATTCTATGGGAGTAATTTCAAGATAATCGCAGATTTCAAAAAATTGTTTCATAGATGGCATGGAACGTCCTGAAGAAATTCCCTGGATATAGCTCTTATTTTTTCCCAAATCCAGGCTCATTTGATATTCTGAGATATTTTTTTTCAAGCGAAGCTCCGTGATTCGATTCCTGACAAACTGTTCATCCAACATTATCACCTCTAGGTTAATCATAAAGGATATTCTGTGCAGATGCTACGTATTATATGCGTAATAATGACTGAAAAACAGGTTGCATATACGGATGAAAAGCGTTATCATATACCTAATACGAATGGAAAAGAAGCGGGATGAAGGATTCCGGCAGGTACAGGGGGAAGGATCATGGCAGGTAATTCAGGAAGTCGGTTCGAGAGGTGGAATTCGGTAAACGAGCATGAGTTCTTCCGTTATGGTGAGACGGAGCAAATGTACAGAAATATTAATTTATTTAAAGATACGGTTTTATTTGAGTATTCTTATATGGATAAGAGATTATATCTGTCACCAAATGCCAAAGGACAGATAGATTTCCCAACTTTTGAACGTATTCTTATTAAGCATAGAGACAATGCTCCCCAAGAAGGGGAGATCCGCTCGTTCGAATTTTGTCTGGGAAAAATGGGGGAACCATATCACTGGTGCAGTTGTAAATTAACTGCTCAATGGGAGGAACGGGCAGAATACCCGGTTAAGCTAATTGGAAAGCTTCAGGATATAACCGGATTAAAAGCGAGGGAAGAGCAGTTGTTACTCCAGTCCTTAAAGGATGGGCTCACCGGTTTATACAATAAAATGGCCTTTAAATACCGGGTAGAAGAGAAATTAAAGACCGGTGGCTCGGGTTGGCTCTGTATGATCGATATCGATAATTTCAAGGAGATTAACGACTGCTTCGGGCACCTGGCCGGCGACCGGATCTTGATGCAGGTAGGCGGAATGCTCTGCGATATCTATCCGGATCCGGATCTGGTAGGCAGGGCAGGCGGCGATGAGTTCGTTGTTTTCACAACAAAAGATAACGTCCGGGAAAGAGCGGACAATCTGTTGGATAGAGTAGAAAAGATCATACCAGAAGAAAAATGGCACATTTCTGTCAGCATTGGAATTGCTCCCAGTACTGGAAAACGCGGGGAGGATTATCAGAAGTTATTTTCCAAAGCAGATCAGGCTATGTATCAGGCAAAACAGGCGGGTAAAAACCGGATTGCTTTTTTTTGTGATGATTGATGGTTAAGGAATTGTGGAAGTGGATTATATAGAAGGGGAAGGTGAAATGGGACAGGAGATGTTTATCCTGTCCCATTTTGAATTTTGTTTTTATTAGTCGACGGGTAAATCTACCAGAGTGTATTCACATTGGATTGCCGGGAGAAACTTGTCCAGAAGATCTGTAGTATTAAACTTTAAGCTGGAGGTATTGATGCAGGGGTGGCAACCAAAGGATTCTTGAGTCTGTACATCCTTATCGATCAACAGTCTGACACGGCGGCTTTTATCGTTCATTAGGCCAAGGACTGAAACAGAGCCTGGGGTGATGTCGAGAAATTCTTCCATGAATTCCGGTTCTGCAAAAGAGAGTCTGGCTGATCCGATTTGCTTAGAAAGGGCAGCGGTACGGAACTTTTTTCCACCAGGCAGCAGTAGGAGATAGAAATCAGTTTTCTGGGAATTGCGAAGAAATAAATTTTTGCAGATTTCTATATTTAACAGAGCATCAACCTCCCGGCAGGCTTCTATGGTGGGAAGTGGGGAGTGATCCACCCGCTGATAGGATATGTTCAATTTATCCAGTAGGTCATAGGTGCGGATTTCCTTGGGAAGACGCCCTGTTTGATCATTGGGACGCCCGTTGTAGAGGGTTTCATCCAGGTAAAAGGTGTCGTTTGTATGAACCATGAGTTGCACTTCCTTTTGTCTTTTTATGATCTATTATATCTGAGGGGGGAGAAAAATCAAGTATTTTTGAATCTATAGAAGGATTTTAGTGGTTTTGGTGGTGGAGATGTATTATAATAGCTGTGAATAAAAGTGGAAGCTAAGGCCCGGCGGAAAGGTTGGAATGGAAGTGGTTTTATGAGGAGGCCGGGATTTTATTGTGTGAAGGGATTATAATAGGAATGGATTGAAGGTTTGAAAGTGATTAATAATAGGAAGAGATAAAATTTGGAAGAGATAAAAATTGGAAGAGATAAAAAATAGGTGAGTTTAAAGATAGGAAGGGTAGATGCATATATGATAGATAACCGGTTGAAGAAAGAGAAATTCAGAAATGATAGAATGGTAAAAGGCAGTGATAATGGGAAGGTAGAAGGGAAAAAGAGAAAGGAAAGTGGCTGGAGCGGTAGCAAGAACGAAAGTCGAAATGGCAGTAAGGCTGGTAAAAGCATCGGTGGTAGGAGCGATGGTAAGAACGATAGCAAGACCGATAGCAGATACGACAATAGGAATGGCAATAGCATCGGCAGCAGGAGCGGTAGTAAGACTGATAGTAGGAATAGCAGCGGGGCTGGTAAAAGCATCGGTGGTAGGAGCGACAGTAAGATCGATAGTAAGAACGATAGCAGGTACGGTAATAGGAATGGTAACAGCATCGGCAGCAGGAACGGTAGTAAGACCGATAATAGAAATGGCAGTAGGGACGGCAGTAGAATAGGTGGCAGGAGCGACAGTAAGAACGATAGTAGGTACGACAGTAGGAATGGCAACGGCATCGGCAGTAGGAGCGACAGTAAGACCGATAGTAGATATGGCAGTAGGAATGGCAACAGCAATGACAGCAGGATCGATAGTAGGAACGGCAAAAGCATCGGAAACAGAAGCGGTAGTAAGGCCGATATTAGGAATAGCGGTAGGGATAGTAATAACATCGACAGCAGGAACGGCAGCAACACCGGTAGCAGGAACAGCGGCAGGAACGGCAACAACACCGGTAGCAGGAACAGTGGCAGGAACGGCAATAGCACCGACAGCTGGAACAGTGGCAGGAACGGCAATAGCACCGACAGCAGGAACAACGGTAGTATTGGCAGTAAGAAAGGGCACAATGGAAATACGCCTAATAGGACAAGCGGAGGAGAAAAAAAGTCCTCTTCCAAATGTCCGGTATCCCGTACATGCGGAGGTTGTCAGCTTTTGGACATGCCTTATGAAAAACAGTTGGAACAGAAACAGAAACATCTGGAAAAATTGCTCAAGCCTTATTGTCACGTTGCACCGATTATTGGGATGGAGAATCCTTATCATTATCGCAATAAGGTTCATGCAGTATTTGACCATGACAAAAAAGGCAATCCGGTCTCAGGCGTATATGAGGTGAATTCCCATAGAGTTGTTCCGGTAGAAAACTGCATGATTGAGGACCAGAAGGCGGATGAGATTATTGGAACTATTAGAGGTATGTTGAAGTCGTTTAAGATACGTACCTATGATGAGGATACAGGGTATGGATTATTGCGCCACGTATTGATACGAAGGGGATTTGCCACAGGAGAGGTCATGGTTGTTCTGGTAACCGCCTCGCCGATTTTTCCTTCAAAGAATAATTTTGTGAAAGCGCTGAGAGAAAAGCATCCGGAGATCACTACAATTATACAGAATGTAAACGGCAGGGATACAAGCATGGTGCTGGGAGATAAGGAACATGTGCTGTTTGGGAAAGGATTCATTGAGGACATTCTATGCGGCTGCCGTTTCCATATTTCTTCAAAATCTTTTTATCAGGTAAATCCAGTGCAAACGGAGATTCTCTATAATAAAGCCATTGAGGCCGCAGGGCTTACTGGTAAGGAACGAGTAGTTGATGCTTATTGCGGGATCGGCACCATAGGTATCGTTGCCAGCAAGTATGCAAAGGAAGTTATTGGTGTTGAGCTAAACCGGGATGCGGTAAGGGATGCAGTGGAAAATGCCAAGATCAATGGTATTAAGAATGTCAAATTTTTCTGTAATGATGCAGGGAAATTCATGGTGAATATGGCGGAAGACGGAGAGCATGTGGATGTGGTGTTTATGGATCCGCCTAGGAGTGGAAGCACGGAGGAATTTATTGATTCCGTAGTGAAAGTGAAGGCGGAAAGGGTTGTTTATGTGTCTTGCGGGCCGGAGACGCTGGTTAGGGATCTGGAGTATTTTAGGAAGAAAGGGTATGAGGCGAAAATGGGCTGGGGAGTTGATTTGTTTCCGGCGACGGAGCATGTGGAAGCAGTGATAATGATGACGTATTGTGGTTCGGACAAGAATAACAAGGGTTAGACCACAATATATTGTGGTTTTCGGCTCAAAAACGACCGGTTTCAGAGCTCAAAAAATGCGATTTTTGACCCCGTTTTTTGCCCTTTCCACAGATGACATAAATGATTTTAAGAAAATACGATAGTTTTGGGTTAAGAGAAGGTAGCTAAAAAAACTGGAATAATATTCTTCGTAAGTGTGTCATACGACCATAATAAGATGATGAAATCACAAGACGGTTCAGAGCTTACACAACTGTGAAATGAAATTTTATATTGATTTGCAGAAGTGAATATATTATCAGTTAAAAATTAAGAGGCTAAGTTTCAGGTCAACTTTAATGACCTGCAGACTTAGCCTCTTTTTTGTTCCCATTTTTTATGACACAGAAAATATAAAATGTAGGAGGTCAAATTCATCATGAGCAAAATTTTTTCTATCATTGGTCTGGAAACCAATACAGGAATTCGCGATGCTGGAATTATGAGCGGTATTCCGGAGGTAGATGACATACAACGCTCCAATCTATACACGGAGCTTCTTGAGGACTGTGGTGCATCCGAGTACATCGCCGTGACCGTCAAATCTTTTCGTTACGGGCACGGTCCTCCTGAACCTGCCGGTGCGGAGGATTTAAATTGGATTGCTCTGCATCGTGAACTGATTGAAACTGGTGAAGCGGTAGAGCTGCAAACCTCTCGCCTCGCCATTCTCTATCCCGATCTAGGGATGCAACTCAATATGTAGCACCCAACAGTATGAATTGAAACTGAAGGGTGCTTTTTTTATTTCAGAGAAAGAGTGCAAGTCGTTGATTAGACTATCAGGTAGGTGATATTAAAGATATGCCAGAAAAAGTTCACCTTCGATTTCGATAATCGCTTCAATCGGTATCTTTGTCCCATCCATCATGAGAAGAACTCTCTCGTATTCATCGATCTTCTTTATTGTGCCGATTGAATTGATATATGCACCGCCGTCTTTTTTCGCATCGGCTTGGAAGTAAGTGATCTCGACCTCCGGATGGTTAAAAAGTTCATCCGACAGAATCCGCAGCTTCATTTCCAAAGCAGTCTTGGAGTCCTCATCCAGTTCTATCTGTTCATCCGTCAGCCGAGCAGTTTCTTTGACTGCTGCTTCATAACCAGTCAGAGCGGCAAAGGGAGAAAACTGTGCTGCTCGGTCGAGGGCAGGCATACGGGGACGGGTCGCAGAAACATGATGAGGTAAATTGATAATATCGTCATAAGAATTCTTCATGCCTTATGCCCTCCAATCTGGTTATTTCGGTCTATGGTCGTTGCACCTTCCTCCAAGTTGGTGCCTTTCAGGATTGCATTCTTTCCAAACTTTTTTTTGATCGCCAGCATCGCGCTCTGCATTTTCTTTTCCCGTTGGAGCTCGGCTTCTTCTTCCGCTTGCCTTTCACGGACTGCTTCATAGTCCGTAAATAAATCAAGCTGCTCAAAGGCTGCGGGTTTTGGCATTGACGCTTCATCAATCACATGGTTGGCAGTGATGTTGATTCTTCTGATCAGAAGTTTTTTGTCAACGATGCGGTCAAACAGTTCCATAACAGCCTTCATGATCAGTTTTGTCGAGGAAGTGTGTTTACCAAGATTGCCTGTGCCATGGGCGTGCTTTGGTATGGCGCGACCATAATGATCTGTGGTTACCTCGCCATGATAGGACTTCCTCAAATCCGGGTCCTGAAGGTTTTGAATGTCATAACCTATTGTTAAAACCAGCTGGTCGGTCACAAGCCCTTTGTCAACCAGATCCAGTACCAGCAGCTCGGTCATTTCACGAACAATCAGTTTTGCCTTGTCAAAGGAATAAGGACAATGCAGTACCTGACCAGATCCAATGCTGTTTGTGCTGGGCTTATATGCCTTGACGTCGGCCATGGTGCATGGCTCCCACCCCCAGGCATGATCGATCAGCAATTCCGCATTGATGCCGAACAGTTTATATAACAAGGCTTCATTGTAGTAATCAGTAGATCTACCAATGGAACATCGTGCAACGTCGCCCATTGTATAGAGTCCATATTCCTCAAGTTTTTTTGCATAGCCTTTTCCCACACGCCAGAAGTCAGTAAGAGGACGATGCGTCCATAGGGAGCGGCGGTAAGCCATCTCATCCAGTTCCGCAATCCGAACACCGTTTTTATCTGCCTGGATATGCTTTGCCCCAATGTCCATTGCAATTTTGCAGAGGTAGAGGTTTGTCCCAATGCCAGCGGTTGCTGTGATGCCAGTGGTGTCCAGGACATCAAGAATGATCTTCATGGCAAGCTCATGCGCTGTGAGCTGATAGGTATTCAAATATGCTGTAACGTCCATGAACACCTCATCAATAGAGTAAACATGGATGTCCTCGGGTGCAATATACTTAAGATAAATATTGTAAATGCTCGTGCTGTATTCCATATACACAGACATACGTGGAGGAGCAACGATATAATCAAGGGAGAGAGTTGGTGATGCTTTCAGTTCGGCATCATGATAAGATGCGCCAGTAAAACTGCGGCCAGATATTTTCTGTTGTCTTCGTGTATTGGCTTCCTTTACTTTTTGTACGACCTCAAACAGCCTGGCTCTTCCTGGAATGCCATATGCTTTCAGAGAAGGAGAAACCGCTAGGCAAATGGTCTTTTCTGTCCGGCAGGCATCAGCGACCACAAGGTTTGTGGTCATTGGATTAAGACCGCGTTCAATACACTCTACGGAAGCATAGAACGACTTCAGGTCGATAGCAATATAGGTTCTATTTTGTGACTTCATCGTTCATTGCCTCCTTTTAGCGTTTATCTACGCTGATTAAAATCAACCTGTTTTTATTACTCTTGATTCCATATAAACATCCTGCAATGCCTTTATAACTATATGCTTATCCTGCTCAGACAAAGTATCGCCAGCAAATAAACTGGCTAATCCGTCAATGAGCTCCTTCGCTTGCTTCATGCCCCGGCTTCCATACTGCTCAGTGGTGACGACAGTAAGCTCCTGATCCTCGGACAGCAGGTAGTTAACATCCACTCCGAAAAAGCTGGCAATCTTTTTATAGGCATCCCTGGAGCGGGGAAACGAGATCCCGGTTTCATATCGTGTGATCATGCGGCGGTTAATTTGCAGACCGTCTGCTGTTTCCTGTTGTGTTAAGCCAAGCCTGCTTCTTTCCTGCTTGAATTTATCCCCGAAGGTCATCCTGATGATCACTCCTTATACAATAGGAACACTGAACTGCTACAGCTTTCAATGAGCAGTTCAACTGCTCGTATTGTACGCATTATTTCGCTTTTTGTAAAGCGGTAACATTTGCATAGGATGTATGAACCTATGTTATCGTTATGATTTGGCTGCGATAACCCAAAGGTGCAGTGGAACACACCTCAATTTGTAGCGCCTTTTTAGTTTCACCTGAAACTGAGAGGGGCTTTTTCTTTTTCCCGAATCAACTATCATTAACAGAATAAGAAAACATGAGGCGTCGTCTTTGAAAAAAAGGCGGCGCCTTTTTTGTTTTCAGCGAAAGGAGCATAAACCATGAATCAAAAAGCAAATCCATTAGAAAAGCCGGGTGCGGGAGCAACCGGTCCCCCAAAACGTTATGGCGTGCCGCTCCCAGCCGAGCGTTCCCGATGCGATGGCTGTCCCTATCCCCGTGTCGGTTTCATTTGCTGGAGTCCGGATGGAACCTGTATGAAAACGGATGTTGATGCCATCAACCGCCGCAGTAAAGGCAGGTGAAAAAATGAACAGCATCATCAGCTGGATAGGCGGAAAAAAAGCACTGCGGGAGCTAATCTATCAGCGAATGCCCAAAGAGTTCGGGAGGTACATTGAGGTTTTCGGCGGCGGGGGCTGGGTGCTGTTCGGTCGGCCGGTTGATACCGCCATGGAGGTGTACAACGATTTTAACTACGACCTCACGAACATGTTCCGGTGTGCTAAGGAGCAAACCCTTGCACTGATTCAGGAACTGAACTTTCTGCCGCTGAATGGGCGAGATGAGTTTGGTGTGCTTCGCAGATATTTGGAGAAGCAGGAATTCACCAGTGAGTATCTCGCAAAGGAGTTAGAGCTTGCCGAGCGATATCTCACCCCGCTTGAGCATGAAGACATCCGGCAGATTCTTACAGAGAAAGCAGTCATGAATGATGTGAAGCGCGCCGCCGCCTTCTATAAACTCATTCGATACAGTTACGGAAGCGGATGCACCAGCTTCGGCTGTCAGCCCTTTGATATCCGGAAAGTCTTCCACCTGCTCTGGCAGGCCAATGTTCGTTTAAAGGATACGGTCATAGAGAACAAGGACTTTGAAGACCTCATCCGACAGTACGACAGAGAAAATGCTTTTATTTATTGCGATCCTCCCTATTACCAGACAGAAGGACATTATGCTGTTGAATTCAGAAAAGAGGATCATTATCGTTTGCGGGACACGCTGACAGCCTGCAAGGGTAAATTTCTGGTCAGCTATAACGACTGCGAATTCATCAGGGAGCTGTATAAAGACTTCCAGATCGAATCGGTCAGCCGTCTCAATAATCTGGCGCAGCGCTATGACAATGGCAGTGAGTACGCTGAGGTGCTGATTTCAAACTACGACACTGAGGAACGGCTGCGAGATAGACCAACGCAAATGAATCTTTTTGATCCCGAACTTTTCTTCGGACAATCTTAACCCCGTAAGGGACAACTATGAAGGAGGAACTATTCTATGAAAATTATGAAAACAAAAGCGGTCGTCGATTCCCATGGACTTCTGACGCTTCCTGCAATTCCTGCAGGGCTGACACCCGGTGAACAGGTCGATGTCATTCTTGCATCCCAGGGGGAGGAATCAGCACCCTTGCTTTTACTTACCCAATCCGGCATCGATGTTGCCGTACCATTGTGTGCTTTGTCGGATGAACCGGATGATGAGGAAGAATCAGATGACGAGAACAGTTTGAATCTGCCGGCAGAGCTGCTGGAGGATGCGGGAATTGCTGCCGACAGCGCTCTGGAAATCATCTGTGGGGATGGTGCCATTGTCATTTTAGCCTCTGATATTTTAAATCAGCTGCCAGAGGAGCTGACCGGGCTCTTTCAAGAGCTTGGTATTCACCCCGATACCGTTCGGGAGGTTATGAGAAAGGAGGGTTACTTTGTATGAACGCCAAAAACACATACCGCATTATCGATAGTAAGGGCAGAGTGCTGATTCCCAAGGACATGCGCTCTGCATCCGGACTGGACTATGGCGATATCGTAAAGCTGAATGTCCGTCAAGGTGCAGTCAGCATTCAGAAGGTAGAGCTTATCGAGGTAGGCGACCAGTCACCCGAAGCGGTGGAAGCCTATGTTCGCGCCGCCATTAAGCGTATGCCGGATGACACGCAGCTAAGTCTTATAACCGATTTAACGGAGCTGCTCAAGCAAAGGAAGGAGAATTAATTCGTGGAAGAAAAAAAGCTTTTCACTTCGCAGGACTGCCGGCAGACAGGATATGATATCTCGCTGGAGGGAAAGGTGGTTGTACTGAGCTCAGCCGCACTGCCTGAATCCCATCGCAGTGCAGAGCATCAGTTATATTTCTGTACCGGTGGCTTTGGCAGCAAGCAAAATCCCAGTGGACGTGCGGTCTTTGCCGTATCTCTGGCAGATGGCGAACAGATACGCTGGAACCGCAGTGACATTCTCGGCATTGCGAAGCCTGAAATTCTTACGGACCATGCCAGACTCCAGCTGTCACAGCTTCGTCCGGCAGGAGCGCTGGACTTGAAAAATCATGAGCCTCAGTACAGCGGTTATTGTTTTCTGCCGGATGGTCGCTATACCTCTGGTGTGTGGCTTTGCAACCCCAAGGAGGTGCAGGACTACATCGACCTGCAGAAGGAATATCAGCATCGAATCATGGTCTGCGACAGGGATGATTTCTGCGTTCTTGAAATGGTGGATGGTAAACTCATCTATCCAACGCAGGAAATGCTGGATGCACATCGCAAAGAACAGGAACAAAATGGCGGCATGGAGCTGAAGCTGTAACGCATTGCAGATTTTGGCTCCTTTTATAAAAAACTGAAAGGAAGGTATTCTCATGGCAGAAAAGAAAAAGAGAAAGGTTGGCGTAATCGCCATTCTCATTCTCCTCCTGCTGCTGATCGGCGGCGGGATTTTTGTTTTTATGGAACAGCGACCCGATTTGTTTATCCCGGAGGATGAGATCCTCACCCGTGGTGAATTCGCCACTATTATGGTACGGGATATCCCGCTGGATACAAAGGATGTGGAGAAAGACCCGGCCAGCTTCCCTGATATTGACGGACATTGGTCAGAAAAGTACATTGAGGCGCTGATTGATGCAGGCATCATTGATCCTGCTGACTATCCGGATGGCTTCCATCCCGATGATCCAATCACCCGTGCCGAAATCATCAAAATGCTGGTGCGTATCAGCGGAAAGGATGAGGAAGCGAAAAATACCCAGGGACACAGCGGCTATGACGATGACAAGGACATTAAAGATGATGACAAGGGCTATATCATTATCGGCAAGGAGGAAGGTATTGCCGGAGAAAATTTTGATGGCAAATTGAAGCCGAATGATCCGGTTACCAAGGGTGAGGCCAAGGCTCTGATTGATAAAACGAAACCTCTTCCAACACCTACCCCCACACCGGAAATACCCAAGCCAACACCCGCGCCTAATACGCCCGATCCTGTGAAGCCGACACCTGTGAAACCAACACCGACACCCGGTGGAAATTCGGATGACGATGATGATTCAGGAAGCTCCGGCGGCTCCGGTGGTAGTTCAGGGAGCGGCTCCTATTCCTACCCGGATGCGCAGGTGCGTTTTGAACTTCTTGAAACCGCACATACCGATACTGAAATTAAGGTCATGCCGGTATGGAAATATATGCAGAGCTTTACATGGACGTTGAGTAAAACTGCCGTGGACGGCTCCGAGCAGACGGCAGAACTGACAGATGCCGGCACGCTCAGCCTGGAGGGCGGTATACTCCAGTTTAAGGAGCCGGGTAAATATACCCTGACCGCAACAGCGAAAAACGTCAGAGGAAAGGAAACCGTGCTATCCAAAACGGTGACGGTCTACCCGGTGGTTGACCTGACCTTCGCCCTGCCGGAAACCACTCACACAGACAAATCGGTGACCCTGTTCTATGCACCGGAAGTGCTCTATGGGCATGACATTGTGTGGACAGCAGAAAAAGACGGTGAAACAACAGCTCTTACCGATATGCTGGATGGTGCGCTTGGAAATGAGGGCGGCACCTTTGTGTTCAAGAGTTCCGGACAACAGACACTTACAGCATCCCTGACCGATGAAACTGGCCGCAGCTTTACCCATACGGAAAGTACAACAGTCTATCCCGTTGCAGAGATTACCTTTGGACTTCCTGAAGCAGCCCATACCGATACGGAGCTGGACATCTCTACCACACTGCTAAATGCAGATGATATGCCTGTGGTGTGGAGCCTTATGAAGAATGGAGAAACGGCTGAAATCGCAGAGGAACTGGAAGGCTCCCTGACCGATGAAGGCGGCAAAGTTCGTTTTAAGGACAAAGGCGTGTACCGTCTTACCGGAACGCTGACAGATGAAACTGGCAGAACCTTTGAAGCATCACAGGCCGTTACCATCTACCCGGTGGGCGCAGTTGGCTTCTATCTGCCGGAGATTTCCCATACAGACGAAAGTGTTCAGGTGCAGGCATCATTCCAACATCTTGGGACTGCTGAAATCCAGTGGTCGCTGACCCGAAACGGTGAAGCGGTCACGCTTTCGGATTATGTAGAAGGAACTCTGACCGGTACCGACAGCACCGTGCGCTTTAAGGAAAAGGGCGAATATATGCTGAAAGCCGCCTTTACAGACCCTGCTGGCAGAAGCTACAGCTATACTGCACCTATTAAGGTCTATCCGGTACTGCGTATCACCTACCAGCTGCCGGAAACTGCCCATACGGATACCCCCGTATCCATTATTCCAGAAATCTTGGAATTGGGGGATCTAAAGGTGGAGTGGCTGTTGGAGAACAGCTTTGGATTCCAGGATCTTGCAACTTATCTTGACGGTACGCTTACAAACAGCGGCGGCACCATCCGGTTCAAGCATGCAGGAATCTATGAGCTTATTGCCAGGATCACCGACGAAACCGGCCGTGTGTTCCTGTATGAGGACGGCGGAAGGATTGAAGTCCTGCCGGTGCTGACCCTTTCCTTCGAGCTGCCGGACGCCACCCATACCGACCGCACCCTTGACCTGCGTACCCGTGGCAATAACAATACGCTGCCAGTAGAATGGGTGCTCACAAAAGATGGGGAGCCGGTGGAGCTTACCAATGCATTGGAAGGCAGTTTGAATGCTTACGGCGGGAAAATCCGCTTTCAGGATGTCGGAACCTATACCCTGACTGCCTCCATGACGGATGCTCTTGACCGTGTATTCTCTTTCAGCGCAGCTACAACCGTCTACCCGGTACCTTCTGTTTCGCTGAGTGCGCCGCAAGTATGGTATGCAGGAGAAGCTGGAGCGGTTAGTGTCACCGGTACGGATCTAGAAAACCTCACAGCCAACTGGGCAGTCAGCAAGGATGCAGACGAAGCCAAGCCTTATGCTGCTTATGCTTCCGGTATGTTGACAGAAGAAGGTGGCTCCCTCGTTTTTCCTGCAAAAGGAACCTATGAGCTGACCCTGACCATGACGGACCCTGCCGGCCGTACCTACGAAAGAAAACGGAGCTTAACTGTCTATCCTATCCCAACCATGAACATCAGCGTTCCGGCATTGACCTACAGCGGGGATTCCATGGCAGTTACCGCTTCGGGCTCCGAGCTGGCGGAAACGAATATTGCTTGGCTCCTTTCTGTTGATGGCGGAGCCGCCAGACCATATGCTGAATATGCATCTGGAACTCTATCGTCCAACGGAGGAAATCTGCATATCTCGACCAATAAGACAATCTCTGTAAAGTTGATCGCAGAAGCAACAGATACAAACGACCGCAAGTTTACGTTTGTTTCAAATGCAGGAACAATCAAGCCTGTTGCCAGCTTCCCGTTTACCATTCCGTCCTCTGTTCATATCGGCGCTGGTTTTAATGTATCCCTGCCGGCAGCCACCGGACTGGATGGCAGAAATCTAGTGTGGGCGCTGACTAAGGGCGGCAGTCCGGCAGCTTACACCGGAAGTCTCACCAATAGTGGCGGCAATATCACCATCAGTGCCACAGGCAGCTATGTTCTGACTGCCAGCACCACAGACAGCACGGGACGCGCCTTTAGTTACTCTCAAAATGTCGCCATTACCAACAATGCACCGAACAAACCGACTGGAAGTGCTTCCGTTACCCGCACGGCTCAAAATGCCAAGCTGCGGGTGAATCTTACTGCATCGGCTACCGACCCGGATGGGGATGCTGTCACACTGGAATACTCCGGCAACACCGCCGACGGCTATTATGCCGTGGGAACTCACACCGTGAAGGTCCGTGCCAAGGATGCATGGGGGCTATATTCCGACTGGACGAATATCACCTTCACTGTAAGCAATTCTGCACCCGGCACCCCGGTGATTACCCGCACACCAAACGGCAACAGTATAGCGCCGGGCGTGTCCATCACCATTACCGCTTCCAGCAGCGATCCGGATGGAGATGCCATCACCTATATTTGGGAAGGGCGTCCCGCACAAACAAGTACTGCTTATCCGCTTGGCAAGAACATGGTGCGTGTGAAAGCCGTGGATTCCACTGGAGCCGAGTCGCCCTGGGCAGCAATCGTTTTCTTTGTAGCCGACCCGAATCGCGGCGGCGGCATGACTCTGACAGGCCCGGAATCAGTTATTCTGGAGCAGGGTATTTCCGGTGCGACCATTACCAATTACACCTTTACCGTGCCGCCTGTATCCGGGCATTCCGGCAATGACTACGGACGTGTCCGCGGATACAATACCTTGACCGGACAGTGGGATCAGCTCGACTACGGAACTACCACCAACGGTATCACCTTCAGCCGTTCCCTTTCGCCCGGCATCTACAGTCAATTGGAGATGTTTTATTATACAAATCACGACTGCATGTATAACAAATCAAACATTACCTACAGTGTGGAGTTTTACTTCCAATAATCAGCCTCACCTGGAAAGGAGGGCTTTTCATGAGTAACATTCAGATTAAAAACAACCGCATTCTGTACTACGGAAACACGGCAGGCTATCTCTCCGGGGAAAATGCTGTGGTCGATCCTATGTTCCAAACCGATGAACTGAAATCCTATCTCACAGAAAAAAAGGGACTGGAAGTGGAATGGACACCCGGCACCTTCGAGCGTCTGGCGGCGGGAACCCTCGATCCGGAGGGCAACGCTGCACTGTTAAGGCGCTGCCGTGTGTGGCAGATTGCACCTGAAACGGATGTGATGATGAAATTCATCAGCTATGATGACTTTACAAGACGTTTCGGAGAACCAGACCCTGCCAGCTATCAGGTAGTGTACGACGGCGAGGTGGACACCAATGATCTGGAAGCACTCTATACCAAATTTAATGTCGACCACCCACCCGACTATGAAGGGCACAGTCTGTCTATGTCAGATGTGCTGGAGCTGTATGATAAAAGCGGCAGCACCTTTCATTACTGTGATACCTTTGGTTTCAAGGAAATCTCATTTCAAGCGCCGGAGCAGGAACAAATTGAAGGGCCGCAAATGAATCTGTAGCCATAAACCATACAGCCATAGGGCTGTTTTTTATTGCCTGAAAATGAAGGAGGAAAACACATGAACCAGCAATTAACATCCATCAGAATCGATGCCCGTATCAATAAGATTCACTTAAATGGCAGAGTAA
>Ga0213824_1000475_pt1 | contig 30726 bp, 27 predicted proteins | sample MC6MC0906MG_FD_179892 | JGI IMG/M metagenome (GOLD analysis project Ga0213824, IMG submission 179892) | Enriched soil aggregate microbial communities from Iowa State University, Ames, United States - MC6-MC0906-MG | ecosystem: Environmental > Terrestrial > Soil > Unclassified | place: USA: Iowa...
CAAGGAATGTGAAGAGGGATACCGTTCAAAGCACACCCGAACACTGAATGATCAAAGTTCATCAATGTGGAGCCTTCTAATTATTAGGATGGATAAAAATAGTCAATCAACACACCTGCTAAAAACATGTTGCTGTCGCTACGTTCGCACTACGCTTTCGCACAAAAACCATCTGTTGGCCCAAAGCCTCTGGACGCAATTATGTCGAGGTATAATTGATAAGTTAATGTTTTGTAAAAATACACAACAAATTAATGTAATATTTTGATAATATATTTATGAGGAAATAAATGGATTGTTTATTAGGTGCAGTGAAACGATTCGGATGATGAGGCTAGTTATTTTGAAAGGGGGAACTATCATGAATATCATTCGAAAATACAGTCTGTTAATTGGGGGCTTAGGTTTTTCCAATTTAGGGAACTGGATTTACCTCGTTGCGCTTAATTTATTTGTATGGCATTTAACACAATCACCTGCAGCGATGGCCGGGATCTTTATTGTCGGTCCTATCGCTAGAGTTTTAACCAACTTGGTCGCAGGCTCTTTCATTGATCGTATGAATAAACGCAAGTTGATGATTACAACTGATATGATCCGAGGTGTTATCGTTTTTTGTATGCCGTTTATGGAATCTATTTGGCTCATCTATGCGCTGTTGTTTTTAGCAAATATGGCGAGTAGTTTTTTTGGACCTAGTAGTACATATTATATTACAAAATTTATTCCCTCAGAAGATAGACAACGATTCAACGCAATACTTGGCACGTTCAATTCAGGTTCGTTTTTAGTAGGTCCAGCACTAGCGGGTCTTCTCATCATGCTTTTTAATACAACAGTTACAATTTGGTTCAATAGCTTTACATTTTTTGTATGTGCGATAATTATTTACTTATTACCAGATGTAGATGATGTGAAGGAAACTTCGAGGCAACGTATTACTTGGCAAATATTAAAAAGTGATTATGTAACTGTAGTGGCTTTCATCCGACAAAATTCATTATTTATTACGATTTATTTATTGTTCCAAAGTGCGTTAATGATTGCATTTGCGCTTGATTCTCAAGAAGCGACATTTATAAAACAAGATTTAGCTTTATCCGATAGCATATATGGAGCTTTTGTGAGTATTGCAGGAGCAGGAGCAATTTTAGGTGGATTGGTTGCTGCAAGTTTTGCGAAAAAATGGTCCACCCGTTCATATATGGCTTTTGGCTTGTTCTTGACAATGCTGTTTTATACAGCCTTTTATGCTTCGACATCAAGTATATTGGCATGTGTAAGTTTTATTTTTCTAGGCTTTTTTATGGCATTTAGTAATACAGGTTATGAAACATTTTATCAGCAAAATGTACCGCCAGAAATGATGGGGAGATTCGGTAGTATTTCAAATATATTTCAAAACATTTTACAAATTACCTTTACGTTTCTATTAGGTCTGTTTGCAGAATTATTTACGCTTCAAATGACTGCAATTATTTTAGGTATTATAAGTATTATATTTTCGGTTTCATTATGCTTTGTGCTATATTCCAAAAAAATCCACATAGGTTTAAAGGAGGAAACATTATGATTAGTTATTCGCTTCATTGTATTTTTTGTAAGGAAACATTTGAAGTGGTAGAAGGATCAAAGAAATATAGACTGTATAAACAAAATATGCAAGGGAAATTTTCCTGTGAAGATTGTGATCGAAGAATTGAATTAGAGGCAAGGAAAGGTTTATTGGGAAAACTATAAATTGAAAATAGGTGTAATGAAATAATTAACTTCATTATTATTGTAGACTTTTTTAAAGCTTACTATTTTATAGGTAAAACCAATTAAAAAAGCTGGAGAATATCAGGTGAGAAGCTAAATACTTCATGTATAATAATCAAATGTAAATGATCCTGTCTTTCTACTGTTTTCTCGGTTAGAATGGAAAAATAAAAAGAAAGTAGGTCAACAGATGATTACAGTTATAGGTAGCTTAAATATGGATTTAGTTGTACAAATGGAAGCTTTTCCAAAGCAGGGTGAAACAATTCTTGGTAAAGATTTTCAAACAATGCCAGGCGGAAAAGGGGCTAATCAGGCAGTTGCTGTTGCACGTCTAGGAAGTGAAATTGCAATGATAGGGTGTGTGGGCTCTGATAGTTTTGGTGAAACTTTGCGCACTGTTTTACAGCAAGAGCACATTGAAACAGAAGCGATTGCAAGCACTTCAGTACCTACTGGGATAGCTAATATTCTAATCTACAATAATGATAACCGCATCATTGTCGTACCTGGCGCTAATTATGAATTAAAGCCTGACCATATAGAGGCAGTGAAAGAAATCATTCAAAAAAGTCAGATGGTCATTATGCAGCTAGAAATCCCAATGGAAACGACGGCGTATGCAATAAAATTATGTAAAGAAGCTAATGTACCTGTTTTATTAAACCCAGCACCAGCGGCTAATTTTAATATGCAGTGGATGGAAGATATCACTTATATCACACCAAATGAAACAGAGTGTAAGCAATTGTTTGGCGATCATTTTGATCAACTATTGGAAAAATATCCTAATAAGATGATTATTACGTTAGGTAGTGATGGAGCACGCTATTTTGATGGCGAATATCCAATACATGTTCCAGGTTTTATGACAAATGCAGTAGATACGACTGGCGCAGGAGATACGTTTAACGGTGCACTCGCTTATGCATTAGTAGAAGGACAGTCTTTGGATCAGGCCGTGTACTTCGCAAATCTTGCTGCTTCTTTATCTGTAGAGAAATGTGGTGCCCAAAGCGGGATGCCAACACTTGAAGCCGTTTACGCACGTATGGCTGGAGAAGAATAAAGAACAATGACAGCGAATTAATAGTATAAAAGTCACTTTAATAAAATAGAACAGGAGAGTAGGTGCTGAAAGACTAACTCTCCTATTTAATTTATAATAGTTATATATATAATATTTCTTTTAGTCTTAGTGGGGATTAATATTTGAGATTATAGGTTTTATAATATAAGTATGAACTCCTATTTGTGACAACTGAAAGTAAGTAAATTATCCTTTTTTATTATTAATTCTAAGTACTATGTATTAGAGAAGGGATAGTTTCATTTATAATGAATATATATACATACGAAAAGAGGTTATGAGGATGACGAACATTGACAATGTGCCAATTGAAAATACAACCTCAGCGAAGAATATTTTGCCACAGTTTGTGGATCATTTACGCCAATTACATGGCATTATTGTACAAAATACATATGTGAAAGATACAGCTAAACACTTAAACCGTATCATTCAAGATGCTAACAACGAAACAATGATTCTTATTGTTGGGAAAGAGCGTGTTGGAAAAACAACACTAGTGAATGGACTGCTAGGACGTCAAGTTTTGTCTGTTAGTGATCAACATTCTACAGGTGTAAATACATTCTTGCGTTACGGTGAAAATGAAGAAATAAAGGCGTATTTTTTAGATGGCGTTGTAGCCATATTCGATATGAGTAAGCTAGAATTATTGACTACTGGCGATACTTTTGCATCTGAAATACTACGCGAGCATTTAGATTACCTAGAAGTATATTTGAAAAATGATTTATTAAAATCAGTTACAATCATAGATTCTGTTTCATTGGAGGCAGGGGGAGGAGAAATGGCCTATTTCCCAGAAGCGTTGATGAACCGCGTTGACGAAATCTTTTGGGTATTACGCTCAGGTTCAATGGCTATTTATCCAGAAATATTATTGATGGAGGCCTTAAAAAACAAAGGTGTTGAGCCTCTTTGTGTCATCAATGGTATTGATTCAAATGAAAATACGGAGATGTTTATCAATTCAGAGAGAGAACGATTTGGCCATTTAATAAGTAATTTTGTTGCTATCTCTGCAACAGAAGCACTTGAAGCTAAACAGACTAACAGTGATGAACTTTGGCAAAAAAGCCAGTACGAGCATTTAATTACAGAAATTCAACGAGTTGCAGAAAATAGTGATAAGAAAACGTATGCCATTATAATTCGCTTCTTACAATGGCTTGAACGATTCCGCTTCGAATTAACTGTTATTCCACAAAGAGATCCATTCCAATCTGCTGTTGAGAACATTGAAAAGTACGCAGGCGATACACAATATGAATTTTCACGCTATCAACGTGATTTAACGATTGTGACTGAATATGAGCAAGAATACGAACAGGTTGCCAATGTATTTAAAAATGTTCAAACATTATACCAGCTTTTACAAACCATTTCACAAAATGATTATTTACAAGATGAACTTGTGGAAAGCTTTACAGAAAAGGCTATTTATTATCAACTAAAGGTACGGGAATATCGCAATATGCAGAGCGAATATTTGCGTGAATATGATCGATTGGACGCACAACATAAAAAAATTCATGGAAAAGGTCTGATCAAGGCTATTTTTGGTCAGCATACACAAAATGACTTTTTCAAGGAACGTGTCGACAAGTTAAATGAGCAGCAAGAACTATGTATTGCACATTTTGAAAAAGTGCACGAAACGGAGACATTGATTCTTCAGTCCATTCAATCCGTACAAAGTCATCTAATGGATTTATCGGGAAAACGTTTGGCACGTATTGAGCAAAAAGTGCAAGAGCTTAACCAACAACGTTCAAGAGAAAAGCACCAATTACAATTATACGCGAACAAATTAAATGAATTTTCTTGTTTGATTGAGGCACAGGGCTATATGAAAGAAAAGATTCAACCATTTTTAATGGACGAGCAAATGCCTCTTAGAGCAAAGGATATTGAAATGCTAAAAGAAACAATAAACAGTATAGTGAGCATTGACTTAACAAATAGTGGTTTACTTGCACGTAGTCAAATGAACAAAAAAATGGAAAGTACTGCAATTCCTTTTGAAGCTCAGCAAAAATATCCGTTACATACGTTAGCTTTAGTAGAAGCAGATGTAAAATCGAACGATATACCAGAAATTCCAAAAAAATTAGATATTCAATATGAAGAATAGACTGTAAAAGAAAATGTCCTAAAAGTAATTTAAACTTTTAGGGCATTTTTTTATGATGAGGGATGAAACAAAATATGGTATTTTTTCGTATAAATAGAAGGAGGGATTAAAATGATTCAAATTAACGGACGTTTTACGGAAGTGAAAATTTATTCTAATACAGCATTACAATCGGCTATCGATCAAATTAAAGAATTGGCAAATCAAGCTTTTATGGAAGGAACAAAAGTACGGATTATGCCAGATTATCATGCAGGGAAGGGTTGTGTTATCGGCACAACGATTCAGCTTCAGAATCGTGTAGTGCCTAACCTTGTAGGCGTTGATGTAGGTTGCGGTGTATTTGTAGCTGAGTTAAATGAGACGGGTATAGATTTTTCTAAACTTGATGCTACAATTCGAGCACATATACCAAGCGGACAGGATATCCATCAGGAAGTATCGCCTGCCCGACATTTTGTAGAATTCGAAGGAAAACAGTTTGTAGCGAGTGGCTTAAAGGATGACTATACGAATTTATCACTAGGTACACTTGGGGGAGGCAATCATTTTATAGAGCTTGCAAAAGATGAAGCAGGCACACATTATTTGCTTATCCATACTGGCTCGCGTTATGTCGGAGCTAAGGTAGCAAATTGGCATCAAAAAAGAGCCTATGAAACATTGCAGCGAGAAGATTTAAAAGAAAAAATAGGCGAACTGAAAAATCAGGGGCGGGAAAAAGAAATTCAAGCGATGATTCAAGCTTATAAAGAGCAAAATCCTATTGTACCAAAAGATTTGGCCTATTTAGAGGGTGAGTATTTCCATGATTATATTCACGATATGAAAATTGCTCAGCAATATGCTCGGATGAATCGCTGGACAATTGCTGAAACAATTGCGAAGCATATGAACTGGCACTTTAACGAAACGTTTGATACGATCCATAACTATATTGATACGGAAACAATGACGTTAAGAAAAGGAGCCGTTCGAGCAAATAAAGGAGAGAAGCTTGTTATTCCTATGAATATGCGAGATGGCTCACTTATTTGTATAGGGAAAGGGAATGCAGAATGGAATTACTCGGCACCACATGGAGCGGGGCGTATGTATTCTCGACGTGCTGCAAAGGAAGCGCTAAACATGGAAGATTTTAAAGAAACGATGCGAGGTATCTGGACAACATCTGTAAACGAAGAAACGTTGGATGAAGCGCCAATGGCTTATAAGCCGATGTCAGAAATTACATCTGTTCTCGAGGAAACGGCTGATATATTAAAAGTGATTACACCCGTTTATAATTTTAAAGCTAGCGAAGCAGCAAAGCCGTATGAGCGACGAAAGTAAAGTGTGAATGAATAAAAAACTTGTTCATGAAGCATATCCGTGTTTTTTGGGATATGTTTTCTTTTTGAGAAGAACATCGCATATTTAGTTGGACCATAGACCTGATGAATACGTAATCGAACAAACAGAAACAAATGACATAAAGGGAGTTGCCAATCCAGACTACATTTATTTCACACATTATGAAAATTTTTTACTCAAACGGTTGATATTCCATTGAAATAGTCAAAAAAAGAATCTGCTCATACGGCAGATTCTTTATTAATTAATTTTAAATTTTATGCTTCAGCATCAGGTGTAAATTTACGACTTGCTAATTCAGCATCAAGCATAAAGATTGCGTTGGAATCACTTTGAATGCGTTCAATTTTACGAATTAAAGTATCGAATGTTGATTCTTCTTCTACTTGCTCGTCTATGAACCATTTTAAGAAAGCCATTGTCGCATGCTCACGTTCATCTAAAGCGATATCGGATAAATTGTAAATGCGGCGAGTCACTTCTTTTTCGTGTGAAAGAGCAGATTTAAAAGCATGTAGAATCGAATCAAAATTATTTTCAGGGCTATCATAGCCGTGGATTGTTGCGCGGTAGCCCATATCACTTAGGAAATTATAAAATTTCATAGCATGGAAGCGCTCTTCTTCGGCCTGTACTAAAAAGAAGTTGGCAAAGCCATCATAATCTTGGTCTGTACAGTATGCCGCCATTGCCATATAGGCGTGCGCTGAGAAAAATTCAAAATTCATTTGTTCGTTTAGTGCTGTGTGTAGTTTTTCAGATAACATAAAAGTTTTCCTCCCTTAGTAGTAAATACCTGTTGATGTCTTATAGTATACAACGAAGGTAGGGTGTTATACAAATGATATTTATTCTCAATTAAAAAAATCCCGCAGTAAGATATCCTACCTCAAAATTAAGGAGTAAGATGGGAAGTTAACTGCTTGTAAAAGCCCGATTGGTGAGGGGCAACAGGATGTCGGTCACACAAGTATTTTCATAGGAAATGCTTGTGTTCTTCTATCCAGTGGGGGATGAAGCGAACCTCAACCCCACTGAAGAAAGCTTCAATTTTATTCAAATTCATTTTTTAATCGCCAAATTACTTCTAATAGATTAGTAAATAAATTAATAAAATCTAAGTAAAGATTTAAGGCCATACCAACGACTTCATCATCTGAAACGTGATTATGTCGGATTCGGTTAAAGTCATAAACTGTATAGAGACTAAATAGTAGTACAGTTACTCCCGCTATAATCAGTCCAACCATATTGCTTACAGGGATAAACATGAAAACTAGAGAAAATACGAGTACGACGATTAATACGGTGAATAAATAGCTTCCCCAATTGGAAATGTCTTTATTCATCATCATACCAACAAGTGCTAGCACAATGAAGATGGCTACGGTCGCTACGAAAACAAGTAACACAAGTTGTTGTCCTAGCTCTGCAATGAAAAATTGTGTTGTCCAAAATAGTGTAATTCCCATTAAGAAGGGGATCGTATACATAATGGAATTAGCGAGTTTCAGACTTCGCACAAAGCAGGCAATGATAAGAAGCACTATTGTAATAATGGATATCGGCATGATAATAGCGGGGGGTAAAAATGTTGCGATGTACATACCGATTACTGTTAACACCCACATAAAGGCAAAGTGTTTCAAAATTTTGTTCAAGTTATGATTGCGGTTAGCATATGTCATGTTGAAAAATCCTTTCTTTTGTAAAATAAGTATCTATAATTATACGAACCAGTTTCTAAAAAGATTCAAATTTATAAAAAAATGGTTCTTTATTAAATGAAGGAGTGAAGCATCCACAAAATGCTCCTCCGTTCTGACGATTGATTGCCAAGCTTCTTCGGTTTGTGAAAACTATCATGACGGATCTGGACTAGCCAGTTTTTTTGCAGGGGGGATAGGGAATCCTCTGAGAAATTGTATAAAATCAAAAATTCGCCATGATGGAATGTCTAGGCGAATTTTTGACTAATTATTTTGCATTTTTCTTTTGGTTTTTCACGCCAACTAAATATCCACCAAGAGCAATACCAATTAATACAGTCCAGAAAATAAGCTTCCACGTTGTTGAGTGTGGGAAGTCATGTGGAATGATAGCTAGTTTTTCGTGTGCTAATGCTAGAACAGCCAGCTTTACACCAACCCAGCCTACGATTAGGAAGGCAGCTGTTTCAAGTGATGGGAATTTATCAAGAACTTGCACGAACCAACGAGCCGCAAAACGCATCATGATAACACCAATAATACCACCTAAGAACATCACTGAGAATTGACCAACATTAATGCCGCCAATATCAAAATCTCCGACATGTGGTAGCGTTACTGCAATAGCGACCGCTGCTAAAATTGAATCTACCGCAAAGGCGATATCGGCAAGCTCAACTTTCATAACAGTCATCCAGAAGCCAGATTGTTTTTTAGGCTCTTGAATGTCTTCGGAGTTTTGTGCAGCCTTCCGTGAATCATAAATATGCTTACCTGACATGAATAATAAGTATGCAGCACCAAGAGCTTGAATTTGCCAGAAATTAACGAGCGTTGTAATAAGGAATAGTGCAGCAAAGCGGAAAATAAATGCTCCTATTAAACCATATAATAGTGCTTTTTGCTGTTGTTCCTTAGGTAAATGTTTTACCATAACGGCCATAACAACTGCATTATCAGCAGCTAATAAACCTTCTAGTACAATTAATACGATGAGTACCCATGCGTATTCTAATAAAATTGCCTCCAAATTTGTTTCCTCCTTTATACTTCGAACAGAAATGAATGGACTGCTTTTAACGTATTCTTTGCATTTTAGGCAAAATAAAAAGACCTCTGCCTAAAAAATAGGCAAAGGTCTTGCTAAGCAATTAACTGTTAGTTGCACAGAAAAATATCATGTACGACAAAAAATGCCTTCACACCCGATGGCATATGACCATGTAATGACGAATGTGAAATCAGATGTTTTATTTACATCTGCTAGCTACTCCCCTTTGACAAAATTGTCAAAAGCTATTCAATTCTTTATACATGGATTATAACATGTTTCTAATCCATTGCAAATAAAAATTGAAAATAAAGTGAAAAAATCCTTTACCGAACAGTTTAAACAAGTGGTACTATTGGAGAGATGCAAAAAAATTTAGCAGCATGGAGAGGAGACATACATGTATAGAAAGTTTTTTTCATATTACAAACCACATAAACGATTATTTGTGATCGATTTTTCGAGTGCGATCATTGTAGCAATTTTAGAACTCGCATTTCCTCTAGCTGTTCAGTGGTTTATTGACGAGTTATTACCTACAGGTGACTGGGGCATGATTGTCAAAGTAAGTGTGTTATTATTACTTGTTTATGTAATTAGCACAGTCCTTAACTTTATTGTCAACTATTTAGGGCATAAACTAGGTATTAACATCGAGACAGATATGCGACAAGAGTTATTTACACATGTTCAGCGTCAATCATTCCGTTTTTTTGATAATACGAAAACAGGTCATATTATGAGCCGTATTACAAATGATTTATTTGATATTGGCGAGTTTGCCCATCATGGACCGGAGGATTTATTTATTGCGATTATGACATTTATCGGGGCCTTTGCTATTATGTTTAATGTTAATCCAACATTAGCGTTAATTGCCGCAATAATGGTGCCGTTTTTAACATGGCTTGTTACATTTAGCAATATTAAAATGAACAGTGCATGGAAAACAATGTATGGGAAAATCGCTGATGTGAATGGTCGTGTAGAGGATAGTGTATCTGGCGTACGCGTCGTCAAATCCTTTACAAATGAAGCGTTTGAAATTGAACGCTTTAAGGAGCAAAACGGCTTTTTCCGCTCTGCCAAATTGTATGCTTATAAAATTATGGCAGGAACGCACTCCAGTATTTATATGATGACACGTTTGTTAACTTTAGTTGTGCTTGTTGTTGGGTCATGGCTAAGCTTTAGTGGCAAACTATCTTACGGTGAGCTAGTTAGCTTTGTTTTATATACAAATGTTCTAATTAAACCAATCGATAAAATTAGTGCATTGCTAGAGCTTTATCCAAAGGGGATGGCAGGCTTTAAACGCTTCCGTGAATTAATAGAAAAGGAACCAGAAATCCAGGATCGTGAAGGAGCAAAGGCAGTTCAACATCTTTACGGAGATATTTCATTTAACAATGTTCATTTTAATTATGACACATCCAAAACGGTGTTAACGGATATTTCCTTTGACGTACTTGCTGGACAAACGATTGCATTTGTTGGTCCATCCGGAGCGGGTAAAACAACGATTTGTTCTTTAATCCCAAGGTTCTATGAAGTAAGTAGCGGTGCCATTACGATTGATGGGATTGATGTGCGAAATATGACACAGTCTTCATTACGTTCGCAAATTGGTATCGTACAGCAGGATGTCTTTTTATTTACAGGTACTATTCGAGAAAATATTGCCTATGGAAAATTAGGTGCTAGTGAGGAAGAAATTCGTGAGGCGGCTAAAAAGGCACATTTAGAGGCATTTATCGCAGAGCTTCCAAATGGCTATGAGACACAAATCGGGGAGCGCGGCTTAAAGCTTTCCGGTGGACAAAAGCAACGAATTGCCATTGCTCGAATGTTCCTAAAAAACCCACCGATTTTAATATTAGACGAAGCAACCTCTGCTTTGGATACAGAAACAGAGATGATTATCCAACAGTCATTAACAGAGCTTGCTGAAAATCGAACAACCCTAGTTATTGCCCATCGACTGGCAACCATCCGCAATGCTGATCGAGTCCTAGTAGTGACACCAAATGGAATTGAAGAAGATGGAACTTATGATGAGCTTGTTGCACAAAATGGCATTTTCGCTAAACTTCATCATATTCAGTTTCGTAAAGGACACGGGGAGCCATCCGTGCAGGAGTATGTTGAACTAAACTAAAATGGCTCATCAACAAAAGTTGTGGATGACATTTGTTAAAACATATACTATGTAAATAAGTTGATTGGAGTGGAGGCTGGGTGACTCCTTGGGGATCAGCGTCACAGATGAGACCCTGGAGCGAGCAGGCAGAGGAACGAAGGCTAAGAGCATCACGTCCTGTGATAACGCCTTCGTGACCAACATCGTGTCGGCCCAAGCGGCTCATCGGACGCCCCCAGGAAGCTTTGCTCTGTGCGAAAGCGAAGCGTCAGCAACAAAGCGCCCAGTCGGAACGGAAATCAACCACACGTTATGGTGATGAGTCATTAAATAAGGAAGCAACCATAATGAAATATGGTGCTTCCTTTTGTTATTTTACTTATTGAATTAACTCATCAACATTGACATATGGCAGACCTTGAGAATCTGCAACTGCCTTGTAAACGAGATGTCCATCTATAGTATTAACACCTTTTTTCAATGCAGGATTGTCAAGACATGCTTGGTTGTAACCCTTGCTGGCAATTTGAAGCGCATAAGGAATGGTATTGTTTGTTAAAGCGATTGTCGAAGTACGTGGTACAGCACCAGGCATGTTCGCAACTGCATAATGCACAACGCCATGTTTTACATAAGTTGGGTCATCATGTGTCGTCACACGATCAGATGTCGCAAAAATACCACCTTGGTCAATAGCAATATCAACAACTACAGAGCCAGGTTGCATTGACTGAATCATTTCCTCAGAAACAAGCTTTGGTGCTTTGGCGCCAGGAATTAAAACAGCTCCAACTACTAAATCTGAGTTTTGCACGGATTCTGCAATATTATAAGGATTGGACATTAATGTTTGAACATCACGACCAAACAAATCCTCTAACTGACGTAAACGTTCTGGGCTTAAATCAATGACCGTTACATCTGCACCCATTCCGACAGCTATTTTCGCTGCATTTGTTCCAGCGATACCGCCACCAATAACAGTTACTTTACCGCGTGGCACACCTGATACGCCGCCCAGTAAAATACCTTTACCTTCATGATTTTTCTCTAAAAATTGTGCGCCAATCTGCGTTGCCATTTTACCTGCAACCTCACTCATTGGTGTTAAAAGTGGTAAAGAACCATTTGCTAATTGTACAGTTTCATAAGCAATACCTACAACTTTTTTATTTAACAGTGCCTGCGTTAATTCAAGCTCTGGCGCTAAATGTAAATACGTAAATAAGATTTGGCCTTCATAGAAATAATCGTATTCTGATGCTACAGGTTCCTTTACTTTCATGATCATTTCTTGAGCCCATGCTTCTTTTGCTGACTCAACGATATGAGCACCTGCAGCCAGGTAGTCTGCATCTGTAAAACTTGAGCCTAAACCTGCTCCAGTTTCAATGTACACTTCATGCCCTGCATGTGTTAATGTTACAACTCCTGCTGGTGTCATAGCTACACGATTTTCATTGTTTTTAATCTCTTTTGGAATACCAATCTTCATATTTCCTATCCCCTTCCATTACCTAAAAAATAAGCATCAGTTTGTTACATACACTTCGATGTATTGATGCACCCCTTGCAATTCCATATTACCAAACAAATATAAAAAATGCTTTAATTAAAGTGATTATAGAAAAAATTTATATTATTCCTACAATACCAAATATTCAAATTCGCGTGGCAATCTTTGCTCCTCGATGAAAGCAAATCGTCAGGAGCACTTAAATTACCCTTCGCACTTGATGGCGCTCCTAGAAAATATATAACGAAATCAGACGTATTAATTAACCACTTTTATCCATACTAGTTAATACGCCTGTAACGAAATATTATTCTGCCAGTAAAACTTAATTTGAATCTTTAATGAATGCGCATCGTTCAAAGGAAATTGAAATCACTGTAAATGCCTTCACTTTTTCACATTTTTTCTTCCGGAAAGTATTTCCTTTAGAAAATCATTTGGTATAATCAAAATATACAAATCAGGGAGGTAATTCAAATGGCTAATCATTATAAAAGCATTGTAGTTGCAGTAGACGGTTCTAAGGAAGCTGAATACGCATTCCGTAAATCAATCGACGTTGCAAAACGTAACGAAGGTGCTGTCTTAAACCTAGTGAATGTTATTGACACACGTTCATTCGCTGCAATCGAAGCATATGACCGTTCAATTGCTGAACGTGCTCAAGCATTCTCTGAAGAATTATTAAATGGTTACAAAAAACAAGCTGAAGATGAAGGCATTGCAAACGTTAACCTTGTAATTGAATACGGCTCACCAAAAAATATTATTACAAAAGAGCTTTCTAAAATTGTAGACGCAGACTTAATCATTTGTGGTGCAACTGGACTAAATGCAGTAGAACGCTTCCTAATCGGTTCCGTATCTGAAGCAATTGTACGCTCAGCTAAATGTGATGTACTTGTTATCCGTACACCTGAAAATTAATATGCAGTACATAAAAAGGTATCCTATTTTGGATACCTTTTTTACTTATTTACCTTCTTGCCACATTTTCACTTTTTCAAAGAACATAGCAAGAGCTTGTTTATTTTGCATATTTGGTACTTTTGCTAACAATACCTCTTTAGGCGCTTTGAAATCCGCACCTTGTTTTTGCAAAATCACAATACTTTTTTCAAGTGCTTTATTGGCGAACATTGTATCTGGTAATTGAATAATTGCCTGAATCCAAGCATGCTTTTGAATGTATTTATGCAGTTGTTTCGACTGCTCAGACTCAAAGAGATGGGTTGGTGCAAGGAAAAATAAGTAGCCTCCATCCTTTGTATAGTTAATGGACTGCTCAATAAATAAGTGATGTGCATAACTCATTCCTTCTGAAGGGCATAATTCATAATCTATTGCGACATCTTCATTCGGATAATAGCCAACTGGTAAATCACAAACAATTGCATCGACAGGATTTACTAATAGATCTTGTAAAGCATCTTGGCGATATAATGAAACTGGTTGCTCTGTTAAATCAGCGGTAGCAGCAGCTAAACGAATAAGTAGCTCATCAACCTCTACACCCGTTGCTTCTATTTTTTCATCTAATAAATTCATAACTGTTAGTAGTAAATTTCCTGTACCTACTGCTGGATCTAAAATAGAAATTTTTTCTGTTTCTAGACGATTCGCAAATATTTGCTCAACAAAATAACCAACTAATAACCCAAGAGTATCCGGTGTCATTTGGTGATTCGGTTGAGAGCCTTTTCGCATCCCTTTTAAAACAGCAATTTGAATCGCTTTACGCACATCTTCCTTTGTTGCACCATCTTGTGAAAAATCAACTTCCCCATCTAGCCATGCCTCTAAGCCATCTAAAATACCCTCAAGTAATGTAGTATTATGTTCTTTTTCTAACTTTTCAGCATGTTCATTTAGCATACCAAATAATTTTTCGATATTTTCCATACATAACTTCCTTTCAAGCAGAAAAGAGCCGTGACAAAAACTTGTCACAGCCCCTTTGTCTAGTAATATCTTAGCCTAAAATCAATAAATTATGCTAGTGCTTTTACAGCTGCAATTGCCGCTTCATAGTTTGGATGGTTTGTTGCCTCAGAAACATATTCCACATATGCCACTTTGTCATTTGCATCCACAACAAATACTGCACGTGTTAGAAGACGTAACTCTTGGATGTAGACACCGTATGCTTCACCAAATGACAGATCGCGGTGATCTGAAACTGTTTGAACAGCGTCAATGCCAGCTGCACCACACCAACGTTTTTGAGCAAACGGAAGGTCAACAGATACTGTATAGATCGCTACATTATCACCTAAGCTTGCTGCTTCTTCATTAAAACGACGTGTTTGAGCATCACATACACCAGTATCTAATGATGGTACTACACTAATTAAACGAATTTTCCCCTCTGAATCTTTTAAAGTGACAGGTGATAGATCATTCGCTAATACAGTGAAATTTGGTGCTTGGTCTCCAACCTTTACTTCATTACCTACAAGTGTTACTGGACCATTTTTAAATGTTACTTGTGCCATATAAACGCCTCCTAATCTTCATATGTACATAATATTACTAAATGAAGGGAATTAAATGCAACTGAGACAGCTTATCAAAAAATTAATGGTTATCAATTAGACCGCCAAGGAGTCGCCCAGTCTCCACTCCAATCAACTAATATACAGGTCTTATATTTTAAAAAATGTCACTCCGCTACTTTTAGTGATGAGCCAAAAACAAAGAGCTGTCTCAAGTAATGAGACAGCTCTAGCCACTATTCTTCGTTTTTTTCCTCTAGCTTTTCAGGTTCTGGTTTTTCCTCTAGAAGTACGGATTCAGTCTTTTCCTCTTTGATTGGCAAAGATGGTTGCACAACACTTTTTTCAATATAGACTTTTTCATGAACAACTGTTGTGTCTGCAAAATAATCATGTAGACCTTGATTGTTCGGTAAAATGACTATAAGAATATATAGGGGCATAAAAATGTTGTTGATGATGCGCCCTATCCAATCACGGAATAACACATCTGACCAAGTCAGCTTCTCATGTTTTAACGAAATAACACGTAATCCAAATATCATTTTCCCTAAGGTTTGCCCAAAAAATTTCGTCATTAATACGAAATAGCTGTAATAAAAAATAGCGGATATAATCGAAATTGGTGCATACCACATTGTTTCGGATAATGACCAATCCATTATATAAAAAATCGGGTTAACAAGAATTCCGATTACCGCTGTAATAATGAATCCATCCAATAAAAATGCCCAAAAACGTATCCAAAAGCCTGCCGTTTTTAATGCATAATTTTCATTCGTAATTGGCTTATCAATTAGGAGGGCATTCTCCATAGAGGGTGAACCTTGCATAACAATTTCATGGTTTGTCATTGTACTCCCTCCTTAGTATTCGCCATATAAGTACATCATTTTTGGTGCTTTATATTCCGTCATAATTTTCATCAACATTTTTTCTTCTGCTGATGGACCAAACATTGATCCAATCTTCATACCGACATACGATTGTAAACCACCCACATCATATGAATACTCAAATAATTGTGCATCCTCTAAACCAAAGTCTTCACGTAATGCCGCAACCGTTGCTTCCTCATCACCAATGTCATCAATTAAGCCTGCTTCAAGAGCCTTCGTACCGCTAAGAATTCGACCATCGGCAACTTTTTTCACATCGGCTTCAGACATATTACGCCCTTCTTCAACAATATCAACAAATTCCTCATATGATTCATTAATCATATCTTGCATCATAGCACGTTCTTCCGGTGTCACTTCACGCATTGGACTAAGCATATCCTTATGTGCACCAGATTTAAATGTTTCATATTTAAAACCAACTTTTTCAGCTAGTTTTTGATAATTAATGGATTGCATAATGACACCAATCGAACCTGTAATTGTATCACGTTGTGCAAATATTTTATCTGCAGGTGCTGAAATGTAATAACCACCTGATGCTGCCATCGAATCCATAGAAACATATATTGGAATTTGTCGCTCCTCTTTAATTTTTAAGAGCTTTTTATAAATTTCTGCTGATTCCTTTACACCGCCACCTGGTGTATTAACACTTAAGACTATGCCTTGAACAGTATCATCATATAAAATATTATCTAATTGGTCTAAGAAAAATTGATGATCATACGCAACTGGTTGCCATAATGTACTTGAGCCAACATCTTGAATCGTACCATCAACCTTTAAGTATGCAATACGTTTATCCATATTGCCGTCTTCTTTAATCTCTTCCATTACCGCTAAATTATCCCCAGCTACCATGCTATCAAAATTACCAAAGAAATCCGATTTAAAAATTGCAAATACGGTGTTAATCCCCAATGAAAATACTAATAAGACACCTGCAATTATTAAAGCAGCCCACCTTTTAACATTCATAAATTTCCGCCTCCTCATCACGTTATACGATTGACATTCTAATTTGTTTCATTTTTCTGCAACAATAGGCGAATGTTTTAACCTATTCAACCTATATTACATTACCTAAAATCATGAAAAAAATCAAAGTTCATAAAAAAAGTACGAACTTTGATTTTCTTCAACATAATTCCCCAGGAAATTATTACTGACTAATTTATTGATTTTTTTCTTGTTCACGCAATTCGACACGACGAATTTTGCCTGATGAAGTCTTTGGTAGCTCAGTTACAAATTCTATCGCACGAGGATATTTATAAGGTGCTGTTAAAGTCTTTACATGATTTTGTAGTTTTTTAATCAGTGCTGCATTACCAATTTCTCCATCACGGAGCACTACAAATGCTTTTACAATATTTCCACGAACTTCATCTGGACTCGCAACAACAGCAGTTTCTTTAACTGCTGGATGCTTCAATAATGCATCTTCTACTTCAAATGGGCCTATCGTATAGCCAGAAGATATTATGACATCATCTCCACGTCCTTCAAACCAAAAATAACCATCTTCATCTTTATATGCACGATCTCCGGTAATATACCAATCGCCTCTAAATTGTAGATTTGTACGTTCTGGATCATGTAAATATTTTTTAAATAACGCAGGTGTTTCACGATGTACAGCAATGTCTCCAACTTCTCCAATTGCAACTGCCTTTCCGAAATCATCGATAATTTCAACAGTATTCCCCGGAGTAGGTTTACCCATCGAGCCAATTTTAGCTTTCGTCCCTACCATTGTACCAACAAGTAATGTATTTTCTGTTTGTCCATAGCCATCTCGTACTTGTAAATTCAAAACCTCCGAAAATACTTTTATCACTTCGCTATTTAATGGTTCACCCGCTGACACAGCCTGACGGACTGTACTTAAATTGAAATCTTGTAAACTTTCAAGTGCTGCCATAAATCGATATTCGGTTGGTGTACAGCACAGAATATTAATCTTGAATTTTTCAAGGAGTGTAAGGTATGTTGTCGCATCAAAGTGACCTTTGTAGACAAATGCTGTTGCACCACTTCCTAATGTAGCGAGAAACGGACTCCAAATCCATTTTTGCCAGCCTGGAGCTGCTGTAGCCCAAACAATGTCACCTTCTTGAACACCTAACCAATTCGGTGCAGTTGTTCGTAAGTGTGCATAACCCCAGCTATGTGTATGTACCGCTGCCTTTGGATTTCCTGTTGTACCACTCGTATAAGCTAAAAATGCAATGTCAGTACTTTTAGTAGGTGTGGAGCTTATGTAGGTTGTTGGTTGGCTTTGCATTTTTTCAAACAATGGCTGCCAAGATTCATGTGCATGACCAATGACAAATTGCTGTATGCCTTGCGAATTTTTAACAGCATCAAATTGCTCAATATAAGGTTCAAATACAACAACGCCTTTTGCATTTGCGTGATTGATGCGATATTCAATATCCTTAGTTCTCAACATTTCTGAACTTGGTATAATCGTTAACCCAGCCTTCAAGGCTCCAAGATAAACGATATACGCTTCAACTGATCTTGGCACCATGACTAAAATAACATCACCTTTTGTTAGACCATGTGATGTAAATACATGAGCTGCCTGATTAGCCTTTTCAAGTAAACTAGCATATGTAATGTACTGAATTTCTTCGTTTTCGTTATAAACTATTAATGCGCATTTTGTAGAATCCTGTGCATATTTTTCGATTTCCTCTGAAATGTTATACCACTCTGGTGCGATTAAATCTTGTCGTTTCATGGCAAATGCCCCCTTTTGCTATGCTCATTATAAAGCTCAAATTTCATCATTTTCAATGAAAGGCACTCTAATTTGTTAAAGTCATGACAACTATCATGCTCTGCTATATGGCATCAGTCACGTCTTCGTTCAAAAAACTCTCTATTGAATACTAAAGATAAATATGGTACATTTTGGTCAACTAAAAGCATAATTGCGGGGGGACTCATTTAGAGTTGAGAAGGTAAAACCTGACCCTTTGAACCTGTTAGTTAATACTGACGTAGGGAGCAATTCACATCTAATTACTGATGAAAGGCTCTTTTGCGTGTTTTTTCTGCACGAAAAAGAGCCTTTTTTGCACGCTTACGTCCATCCAATAAGGAGGACATAAATTGATATTTCATACGATCCGTAAACGAAATCCACTTATTCATTGCATTACTAATTATGTTGTAGCTAATTTCCAAGCAAATGGCTTATTAGCAATAGGTGCTTCTCCAGTAATGGCCGATAACAGTCATGAGGTTGAAGAAATGGTCGCTATTGCCTCAGGCTTATTGATAAATATCGGTACCCTAAATAATCAGATGAAAGAATCCATGCTACTCGCAGGAAAAAAAGCTAATGCTCTGGGCATTCCCGTTGTTTTAGATCCTGTTGCTGCAGGTGCAACAACTTACCGTAAACAGACCGTACAACAATTATTGAAGGAAATAAAATTTGCAGCGATTCGTTGTAATATTGGAGAGCTCGCGGCGATTGCCAATGTAGACTGGCAACAAAAAGGCGTAGATAGTGGTACTGGTTCAATTTCTTTAGAAGTTGAGGCAAAGCAAATAGCTCAACTCTACAATTGTATTGTTATTGTGACCGGTGAAAAGGATTTTATAACTGATGGCGAACATCAGCAATGGATTACAGGTGGAAATTCTCATATGACAGAAGTCACTGGAACAGGTTGCTTATTAAGTGCAATTTGTTGCGCTGCCTACTCCGCAGGGAATGAACCATATAACCAATTAGTCGATGCATTAGCGCTTTATAAAAAAGTGGCAGAACAAGCTTCTTCTTCCACAGATTACATTGGCGATTTTCAAATTACAGTATTGAATGAACTACATCACCTTTCCAAGGATGGTGAAAAATAATGCATATTGTAACGACAATTGCTGGTTCAGATAGTGGTGGCGGCGCAGGCATACAGGCTGATTTAAAAACATTTCAGGAATTAAAGATCTTTGGGACATCTGTTATTACAGCTTTGACTGCCCAGAACACACTTGGTGTATCCGATGTCTTACCAATTGAAGTTAGCTTTGTTGAAAAACAACTTAAAGCACTAATCGAGGATTTTTCAATTAGTGCTGTTAAAACAGGAATGCTATTTTCCTCAGAAATCATTCAATCAATCGCACGTATTTTAGCCGAAGTAAATATTCCACTAATTGTTGATCCTGTTATGATTGCAAAAGGTGGCGAAAGCTTATTACAGCAAGAAGCAATTGTTGCATTATGTAGGTATTTACTTCCTTTAGCAACAATCGTTACACCAAACATACCTGAAGCTGAAACACTTACTGGGAGAAAAATCAAAACGTTTGCAGATATTCAAGACGTGGCACACACCCTATTACAAATGGGTGTACAATGTGTCATCATTAAAGGTGGTCATTTAACAGATAATGATTATGCAATTGATTATGTATTTTTTGAAGATGGACAATCATTTTCCATGCAGTCCTCGCGTATTGCAACAAAAAACACACATGGAACAGGCTGTACGTTCTCTGCCGCACTCACTGCTTTTATTGGACGAGGATTTTCTATAAAAGAAGCGATTGTGGAAGCCAAAAAATATATTCAATTAGCCATAACTTATGATTTATCGATTGGCAATGGTCATGGTCCAACAAATCATTTTGCTTATCAAAAATATAAGGAGTCGTGTGAGGTGATCATTCATGAAACGTGATAATTTACAGCTATATTTTATTATGGGGACAAGTAATGTTTTAATTCAAAAGCCATTAAACGTTCTAGAGAAGGCTTTACAATCGGGAATTACCATGTTTCAATTTCGTGAAAAAGGACCAAATACACTCACTGGGCAAGCCTATGAAAATTTTGCGCAAGAATGTCAAAAGCTCTGTCAACAGTATAATGTTCCGTTTATTGTTAATGATGATGTAGAGCTTGCTGTGAAACTTGGTGCAGATGGTGTTCATATTGGACAAGAAGATTTGCCTGTGTCGATGGTACGCGAAAAAATTGGCAGCATGATTTTAGGCGTTTCTGTTCATTCACAAGCTGAATTACAAACTGCTCTACAATACGGTGCGGATTATGTAGGAATTGGTCCTATTTTTGCAACCTCTTCTAAAAAGGACGCCAAGCCACCTAGTGGGACTAAATTTTTACAGCAAGTTCGCATACAATACCCCGAACTCCCCATTGTTGCAATAGGAGGACTAAATCGCTCGAATGCCCATACAGTATTTAAAGCTGGTGCAGATGGAATTGCTGTTATTTCTGCAATTTGTGAAAGTGAAGATATTTCAAATACAATCTCTACACTTAAATCATTTTCTATATTGGATAAAAAAATCAAAATCTAAACAAACTAAAACCAGTGCCTTTTACGGTCACTGGTTTTAAGTTTAATAAATGCTGTTTAAGCAATTATTGGTTGTTGTTTGGCATACCTTTTAATTGAGATTCTGCCATTTGTACAAGACGTTTAGTGATTTCACCGCCAACGGAACCGTTAGCACGAGCTGAAGCGTCAGCCCCTAATTGAACACCAAATTCTTGTGCAATTTCGTATTTCATTTGATCTAGTGCTTGTTGTACACCAGGTACTGCAAGCTTGTTTGAACTGCGGTTGTTGTTTGAAGTCATGTCTCTCACCTCCTTGTGAATATAGAATGTGCGATATTAGATTTTTAATACGAAAATTTTATAGGTAAATTGTACCTCAGAAGGAAACCAACTAAAAAAGCCGACTCAAAATGCACTTTTGAGTCGGCTCGCAAATTTCTTCTATAGAAGATCTGCAAATTTATCTGCTTCTTGCTCTTTTTTCGGGAAAATATAGACCTCACGATTTTTCACTGCTCGTTCAATTAGTTCATCAAAATCCGAGAAGCTTTCATAATGCTCAACCTTTTCAAGCTTTGGTTTTGTTTTTGGACTTGCAGGAGTAAAAATTGTACAGCAATCTTCAAATGGCTGGATAGACGTTTCGTATGTGCCAATTTTCTCTGCAATATCGATAATTTCTAATTTATCAGATGAGATTAAAGGGCGTAAAATTGGTGTGTTGGTTACGGCATTAATAGCTGTTAGGCTTTCAAGAGTTTGACTTGCTACTTGACCAAGACTTTCACCTGTAACAATTGCTAGTGCACCAATTTCTTCACGTACTTTGTCTGCAACTTTTAACATCATACGGCGAGTTGTTGTCATCGATACATTAGAAGGTACTTTTTCTTTAATAAGAACTTGAATTTCAGTGAAAGGAATGACATGTAAACGTATACTAGCTCCAAATTTCGTTAATTCATTAGCAAGCACCTTTACTTTTTCCAATGAATTTTGGCTTGTATACGGTGGGCTAAAGAAGTGAATCGCCTCTAAGCGCACTCCTCGTTTCATCATTAAATAACCAGCGACAGGACTATCTATACCACCAGAAAGCATTAATAGAGATTTTCCGTTTGAACCTACTGGCATTCCACCTGCACCCGGAATAACTTGTGCCATCATATATGTTGCATCATGGCGAACTTCTACTCGAAGCTCGATATCGGGTTGCTTCACTTTTACTGATAAATTTTTAAACTGCGGTAAAACATAACCACCAATTTCACGTTGAATGGCATGAGATTCTAAAGGAAATGTTTTATCTGTACGCTTTACTTCTACTTTAAAAGTAAGTTGTTCATTTTTAAATGTATCCATAATTGTTATCGCAAGCTTTTTCATTGCTTCAATATCTTTTTCACATGCAGCAACTGGACTAAATGATTGAATGCCAAAAATTTTGGGTAATCCTTTTACTAGAACGTCCATTTGTTCTTCATTTTGAATGGCAATAAACATACGATCACGCTCTGTACGAATGTGTAAGTGTCCTAAATCTGCAAATGCATGACGAATATTCTCACGTAAACGGCGAATAAAGTCCATTTTATTGCGTCCTTTTGTAGAAAGCTCGCCATATCGAATTAAAATTTCTTTCCAAATCATTATATTTGTTCTCCTTTAAATTCCTTCATTACTTCTTCTAAAATTTGTTTAAACTTCACTATATCTTCATCTGTTACATATGCACCAAAGCTTATACGAATGACACCCTTTTTAAAATGTTCATCAAGATTTAGCGCTTCAACAACATGACTTGTTTTTGTTTGCTTTGATGAACAAGCACTGGATGTCGATACAATAACATGTCGTTTTTGCATTGCATTAATGATGACTTCACCTTTTAAATCGCGAATACTAAAAGATAAAATATGTGGAGCTCCCTGTGGTGTCGATAAAATATGCACTGCTTCCTCATATCCATGTAATTGCGTGCAAATTTCTTCATACCATTGACGGTATTTTTTCGCTCGGTCATTCATCGTCTCTACTGCTACTCGGGCCGCTTTAGATAGTGCGACAGCCTGCGGGACAGCTACAGTTCCACTACGCAAACCAAACTCCTGCCCTCCGCCAAGTGCATAAGGTTGCCATTTCATTTTTTTGCGGAATGCTAATACGCCTGAACCTTTAAAGCCATGAATTTTGTGGCCAGAAATTGAAATACAGTCTGGTCCCTCGTCATCGTTAAATGATATCGGTAATTTTCCAAAGCTTTGTACGGCATCAACGTGAAAAGCTGCTCGACTCGACTCATGGATAATTTTTGCAGCTTCAACAATTGGTTGAATAGCCCCCATTTCATTATTTACATGCATCATACTTACTAAAACGGTATCCTTACGCACTTTTGCGCGAAGCTCCTCTAAAGAAATAACGCCATTTTCATCTACTTGCAAATAGTCTACGTCAAAGCCCTCTTGTTCAAGCTGCTTAACAGATTCTAGCACAGATGGATGTTCAATTTCAGTTGTTAAAATATGATTTCCTTTATGTGTATTGCTACGTGCTAAACCTAATATAGCTGCGTTATTGGATTCAGTTCCACCTGATGTAAATAGCACATTTTTTGCTTCTGTATGCAAAATATCTGCTACTTGCTCACGTGCACGCATTAATAATTCGTTGGATTCAACACCCATTGCATGAATGGAAGCAGGATTGGCATAATACTGCTCATTCACTACCATAAATGCTTGCATAACCTCTTTTAAAGGTTTTGTTGTTGCACTATTGTCTAAATAGATTGTATTAACTTCCATTAATATTCACACACTTTCAAAACGTTGATTTAACGGTATTTATCATAACGCAAACTTGACCGATTGACCACTAACTTTAACCATTATTCTAATTTAGTCACTCATTTGTGCGCTTTTTATTGCAAAAAAACACCCTTTATAGAGTGGGATATTTAAATTACTACTACATGCGTTCTATAAAAAAAAACTTCCTAATTATTTTTTCAGCATTGTTACAAATGTCGTTGATGCTGTAAATTCCATATTTTTATGAAAGCCCAGTTTTTCGTATAAATGAATAGCTCTATCATTAAATGCAGCCACTGTTAAACGAAGAGGAAGATGATTTTCTTGTTGGAGCTGATTTAAGATAAAAGAAAAAAATTCTGTACCAATGCCTTTTCCTGTTAGCTCAGGCTTCATCCCTATACCTATATCAATGTATTTGCCTAAATACGCACCACAGTCCTGCCCTCTAGGTACTTGTGCAGATGTTCCTGTACAGAAAAAACCAACTAGCTCTTCTTGATCGTTTACGATTGAATAATATGGATTATCAAGTAATTCTTTTAGAGATTCTTCAGATAACTCATTGTTATAAAAATCATATGGTGCTTCATATTTCCAATTTAAAATATTAATAGCATAAATTTCATTCATTTCCCGAATAAAAAATCGCATTTTTTAACACCTCTTTTTTAGCGTTCTACAATGTTGGGGTAAAGGCGCCTTGTGAATCTTTCTAAACATTCCGGTGACTGACTGCTAGCCCGTTTTTCCGCATTATAGACATTTTCATATTGAAAAAAATGCACTTCAATAACAAAACTGTCTAAAAAGCATTAACTCTACTTTTTAGACAGCCGATGGAATTTCTTTTTAGTTGCTTCTTCTTACCTATTATGACATTGATTTTTCAGATACAAGTGATTGAATTCTTTTTAAAGCGCCAGGCTCCATCTCCTCAACTGCCGTTCCAGCCTCTTCTAGTGCCTTGGAATAACGGAATTGATGGAAAGCTTTTTCGGCTTCTTTTAAACGCGCATGCAATTTTGCATTTGTAGCACGATGACGATTACCATACTGAATAATACGTTCTATCAGAATTACATTTTCAATCAATTCATGTGCTTTTGACTTTACGTCCTCCACACAAAGTGTTGCAGCATTTAAATTATTATGAACCGTTCCCATGTTAAGAGGTACCTCTTGCAAGCTTTGCATAACTACATAAATGTGCTCTGCTGCCTCATCTAGACGTGCATCCATCTCCTCAGGGATCCCCGGAATATTAGCCTTATTCAATAACCTGTCTGTTTCTTGTAATATTTTCTTTAAACTTTCTACTTGCGCGCGAGCCTTGTTTTCATCAATTCGTAGCTTCTTCATCGTATTCGATAAATGTCCCTGCTCCTCATGAATACGTTCAAGCTCATCATTAATTTCAATCAATTCTTCCTGCAAACTTGAGGATGCAGATTTTTCTTCTCTAACACGCATCGCCAATAAATCATAGCGACGTTGTAAAGCCTCTAATTGCTTTAATGCAGCTTTTGGAATTTCTGCATCTTTTTCATTTAAATGATAGCTTTGCTGCACAAAGGTTGCTTCATCGCTTACTAATCTTGTTGAACTAATAACATTAGTAATCGAGCTTAATAAACGGTCACAATTTTGGTCAACGTAATTTTTAGCAATAACCTCTTTTTCAAGCAAATCGTAATATTGATCAATCTCTTCATTTATTTCAGCAACCCGTGGCTTAACAGCTATTAAGTTAAGCTCTGCTAATTCATTTTTTAATGTTGCAAATTCCTCGTCAAATTTATCCAGCGCCTTAGTTAGTTCTAAATGCTGTAAATAATAGGATTGCTCCTCCATTTCACGCTGACCACTGCGTAATTCCTGTACAGCTCCTGGTAGCTTTACTTGCAATTCAGTCAAAATTGTTGGTACATCATTAATGTATTCAAATGTCTGTTGTGATTCTTGATTTAAGCTAATAACAATTTCTCGCGCCTGCAAATAGTTCCCTTCGCTAGTGAGCACATCAAATTCTTCAAACTTTTGAACGAACGTCTCTAACTTTTTCTCTAGCGCTGGTAATGCGATGCCGAACGAATGTTGGTGCGCTAACAATGTTTTACGTGCAGAGCGATAATATTCTTTTAATTGTTCAATTTCAATACGATTTTTTTCTTCGCTGCCAATTAATTCATTTAGTTCTTCTAAGATTTTATCTTTATCTTGTTCACATTTTTCAATGTAATCTTCTATCTCACGTTCAATTAATGTTGCTTTATTAAAACGAAGTCTATTGATTTGATCCTCTGCATCAAATAAAAGCGAATCAATTTTTGTCATATGTACATCGATGACTTCATCCCAACTATTTCGCCATCGTTCAAACATCTCTTCTGTTTCACCGTTCATGTTTAAAGATTTAACTTTCGAAATTTCTTCATTTATGGGATTGTTTTGTATTTGTGATTTTTCATTTTCAAGTTCAGCAATAATTATTGTATGTTTTCGTCGCATCATAAATCCTACTATCGCTAAAATTAATAGTAGGATAACCGGAATGATGATATACTCCATCGTAAGCCCCCTATTCTAAAATCAATATCGCCTTGGCGTAATTGCGTCCAGATTTTGAATTGTGTTTGCACAATTCATTCCTTTCAAAATCCGTGACATCCGCCGGAGGCTTTATCTTCATCCAGTAGGTGTTTGGACACCACTAAAAAGAAACCTCATTTGCATTCATCTCATCACCTTGAGAGGTGGAAGTCTTCTGCTGAATGAAGATAAACGAATTGGCTAGTTGTATTTATTATATACTATGTTTTCGCCTTTTGTACTAAAATTTGAGTGTTTTTGTGTATTTATGCCTTTTCAAAATGACAATTACTTAAATTTTGAACAACTGGCGTACTAAAAATCGTTATTATCCAAAAACTAAAGGAGTGGTAACTTTATGAAACGTGACGGCCATATTCATACCCCATATTGTCCACATGGTACTTCGGATTCGTTTAAACAATATATTGAAAAAGCAATCGCTCATAACTTTACACATATTACCTTCACAGAACATGCTCCATTACCATCGAGTTTTGTAGACCCTACGCCAGAGCAAGATAGTGGTATGAACCCAGAATTTTTAATGCCTTATTTTGAAGATTTGCAGAGCCTTCAAAAGGAGTACGCACAAGACATTCGCATTGAAATTGGTTTAGAGATTGACTATATTCAAGGTTTTGAACAAGAAACTCGTCAATTTCTAGACACATTTGGACACTTTTTAGATGACTCTATTTTATCGGTCCATTTCTTACAATGGCAAAACACCTTTGAATGTATAGATTTTTCTCCAGAAAATTTTATAACTTTTTCAAAAAAAGTGGGTTCTATTAAACAGGTGTATGATTTATATTATGATACTGTCCTACAATCAATTAAAGCAGATTTAGGACAATACAAACCTAAGCGCATTGGGCATCCTTCACTTATTCACAAATTTCAATTAGCACATATGGTGAAAATTGATGACTCTACGCGGATTCGAGAAGTTTTAGATTTAATGAAGGAAGAAGGCTATGAGCTAGACTTAAATAGCGCTGGTTTAAGTAAAACATATTGTCAGGAACCTTATCCACCATTTTCCTTTATCGATTATAGTAAATCTATTGGGCTACCAATTGTTTTTGGTTCAGATGCTCATAGTGTTACTGATTTACATCAACACTATCAAGTTATATATCCAAAATAAATAACTTTCAAACGAGGTGCTTTATGTTTACACAAATTAATTATGAAGGATCAGTTGTAGAGCAATATGATACATTAGCAAAACAATTAGATGCACTGCTGACAGGAGAAAGCGATCGTATTGCTAATTTCAGTAACGCCTCTGCATTACTGAATCAATTTCTAACAAACATTAACTGGGCTGGTTTTTATGTAGTGCAGGGAAAAGAACTCGTATTAGGGCCATTCCAAGGCTTACCTGCATGCGTTAGGATACCAATCGGACGCGGTGTTTGTGGCACAGCTGTAGAAAAAGAAGAAACAATGGTCGTCAAAGATGTACATGCCTTTCCAGGGCATATTGCCTGCGACGCCGCTTCCCAATCCGAAATCGTTATTCCCTTGATTAAAGAAGGCGTTGTACTTGGTGTTCTTGACATCGACAGTCCAATCATCAATCGCTTTTCTAAGGAGGATCAAGAGGGGTTAGAGCTATTCGTAAAAACCTTACTCCTGCATTTATAAAAAATGCCCTGAAATGATTTATTGTCATTTCAGGGCATTTCAGCATATAAGGATGGCTGACATTTTATTTCCAAAACATCTATTTACTTTTTTTACATTATGAATTTGTTTGGCAGAATCGATCATGAATACAAAATCGATTTTTACCACTGTTTTTCGCTTCATATAGAGCTGTATCTGCATATGAAAAAACAGATTGAAACGCTGGACGGTACTGTTCATCCCACGTTATGAGACCAGCTGAAATTGTCACCTGAGGATCCGTTGCATTTGGAATGACTGCAACGATTGCTGTTGTCAACTCAATTGCTTCTTTCTCATCAATATTTGGGACACACACGGACATTTCTTCTCCACCCCAGCGTGCACAAATACCACGATCTCCAATCGTTTCTTTTAACTTTAACGCAATTTGCATAAGAATCTTATCACCAATTTGATGACCATACGTATCATTAATGTATTTAAAATTATCAATATCAATGAGTAGGAACATCCCTGATTGATCTTTTTCAAGCGATTTCTCTACATATTGGTCTAAATAACTTCTAGCATACAATTTTGTCAAATGATCCAAATCTACCATTTCTTGAAGTTGATTTCGTAATATGGAGTTTGCAATGGCTAAAGAAGAGTGGTGGATTAATGATTGCATTAATTTAAAGCTATCAAATGAAAAGAAATACGGCTCCTTGTGTAACACAATACTAAAACCATTAATTTTTTCTTCCATTAAGATTGGGATTGCCATAATTGAACGATAATCAATTTGATTAGAGGTTAATCGACTGAAATCAGCAATAAACAGTGGATCATTGGTATGTTCAAAATGTTGTTCAACATGTTTTATATATGTTTGACCCTTCTCTGAATTGAATAAAGCTGTACTAGCATCTGTCACTTCAAAGGAGTCATTATGTTTAAAAGCAAAACAAACTTCCATTGGTTGCAAGGATTTCAACTGTTTTTGTAGAAAAAGTAACATTTCATGAATATCAATCCTCATATTTAAACGATGCGAGGTTTCATTGATGAGTTGTAAGTCACTTACGAGGCGATGCGATTGATGATATAGTTTTGCATTTTCAAGTGCATTTCCAGATGCTTGTGCTAGCATACGTACAAAATCCTTTTCAGTCGTTGTAAAAAGATATGATGTAGGTGCACCTACTTGCAAAATACCATAAATAGCTTGTCTCCCTTTTATTGGAGCATTTAATAATCGACAATTCAAATCGCTTGCAAGCTCTGTCGTCAGTTCTCCTGAGACAAAAGCCTCAATCGTTGCAGGTCTTTCAGATAAGTAATCAAAAAGCTTAATATCGATAGTCGTACGGCGGTCTTGATCATTTGATAGTATAAGCTCCACATTAAACTCCGGGAAATTATCCTTTATATTTTTCAAGACATTTTCTAAAATTAAATCAATATCCATTGTCGAATGAAATAAGTCTGTCATATTATACAATTTTCTATATTGATCTTCATTCACTTTTAGTTCTAAATTTTCTCTGATCATCTGTAGAACCTTCGTAAGGGTTTCCACACACTCTTCCCCATAATCTGAAGTCATAAAATCTGTCCAAGCATCTGTCGCCTCTACAAGTAGCACACCAATTGGCGTTTTGCCCTCTGCTTGGAATAGCACCAAATCTGTCATCATCTTATAAGCTTCTTTTTCTTTTAATATATAAGGAATTTTCACCACATTTTGTTGATAAAAACTAGCTTCAATCATTTGCCATGACACAGCATTTAGTTTTGTTTCGATTGTTAAAGCAGCCATCTCTTCAACAGGTATTAAAGAATTACTGTCAAAACTGAGAAAAGCAGCATTTACAATCCCCAAGCGCTTCTTTAGACACTGTTTTAATGAATAAAAATACTCATTAAAACTGGCTTGTGCTTTAGAATTCACCCAAAAGCTCAAAACATCTGATTGTATATATTTTAGCGTTTGTAAATGGTCTGTCATGAAATCACCTTTTCTATATAACATCCAATAAATTACTATTAACTTATAGTACATTATACATAATTTGTGTCATTTTGACTATGTTATTCTATTTTACTTTTATATTTTACATTTTCACTGCATCATTGAACTATATCGGAGTTGCATGAACTGTATATAGAGGAAATTCTTACTACATATCTTTTTTCGAAAATAGTTAGTGTAATAATT
>Ga0213824_1000476_pt1 | contig 30562 bp, 24 predicted proteins | sample MC6MC0906MG_FD_179892 | JGI IMG/M metagenome (GOLD analysis project Ga0213824, IMG submission 179892) | Enriched soil aggregate microbial communities from Iowa State University, Ames, United States - MC6-MC0906-MG | ecosystem: Environmental > Terrestrial > Soil > Unclassified | place: USA: Iowa...
AAAGAAGAACTTGATGTAGCAAAGATTCAGGGTACGTCCGATATGAAGCGGATCAAGGATTTAAAGGACAATCCTCTTCTCTTATTTGTAAACAGCTGGAGCGTTGGCATGGTACTAGACCGTAATCCGGGACTGAAGCTTTCTGAATTCGGCCACAACTAAGTAAAACACGTTTTGCATATTGCTTGCAAAAATGAGATGACAGAAAGCCGGTAACGGTTTAATTAGAATAAAAAATAAGGAGGCAGCAGACAATGAGTAAGATTGATGAAGTAAGAGCAGCAATGGTAGAGGCGATGAAGGCAAAGGATAAACCGCGAAAAGATGCCTTATCCATGCTTCTTTCTGCTCTTAAGAATTTTGAAATCGATAAGAAGGACCATACCCCAATTACGGAAGATGAGGCCAATACAATTGTAAAGAAGGAAATCAAGCAGAATCAGGAAACTCATGATCTTGCGCCGGAAGACAGGACGGATATCAGGGAAGAAGCAGCGTACCGTATTACCGTTTATAAGGAATTTGCGCCGGAGGATATGGGAGAGGAGCAGATTAAGGAGATTATTGAGTCTGTTCTTGAGGAACTTGGAATTGAAACTCCCACTGGAGCTGACAAGGGAAGAATTATGAAGGTCCTGATGCCCAAAGTAAAGGGAAAGGCAGACGGCAAGGCGGTAAATGAAGTACTGGCATCTATGATGAAATAAGAAAAAAGGGGTGTGGATCATGTATAGGAAAGAAATAGAAGAATATATAGAGTCACATAAACAGGAAATGATAGAAGACATCTGTACGCTGTGCCGCATTAACAGTGAAAAGATGCCATACCGGGAAGGGATGCCTTACGGACCGGGTGCGTTTGAAGCTTTGAACGAAGCACTGGATCTTGCAGAGTCCTACGGTTTTTCCATCACCAATTATGATAATTATGTTGGAACGGCAGATTTAAACGATAAGGAGCATCAGCTTGATATCCTGGCCCATCTTGATGTGGTGCCGGCAGGTGAAGGCTGGAAGGAAACGGAGCCTTTTGAGCCGGTAGTAAAAGGAGATAAATTGTTCGGCAGAGGAACAGCGGATGATAAGGGTCCGGCTGTCGCAGCTCTTTATGCCATGAGAGCGGTGAAAGAGCTGAATATTCCTCTTGAGAAAAATGTGCGTCTGATCCTTGGAACTGACGAAGAGTGCGGAAGCTCAGATATCGCTCATTATTATTCCATAGAAAAAGAAGCACCAATGACATTTTCTCCTGACGGCTCCTTCCCGGTTGTGAACACGGAAAAGGGAGGTTTAAATGGCCATTTTACTGCAGAATGGACAGCTTCTGATTTGCTTCCCAAACTGGTGAGCATAGATGCCGGAACCAAAGTAAACGTTGTTCCTGGAAAGGCCAATGCAGTTGTGAAGGGCCTTGATGCAAAAACCCTTGAACATGCAGCGGCAGAGTGTGAAAAAAGGACGGGAATCCGTTTTGAACTGAAGCTGGATGAAGACACAGCAGTCATAACTGCAATCGGTGAAAGCGCTCATGCCTCTCTTCCTGAGGAGGGAAATAACGCATTGACCGGGCTTCTTTCCTTCTTAACCGAACTTCCTCTGGCAGAATGTGAGCAGATGACCATGATCCGCCGCCTTTTAGAACTGATCCCACACGGGGATACGAAGGGAGAAGCTCTTGGGATCGCAATGGAAGATGAGCTTTCCGGCAGCTTAACTTTGGCGTTCAGCTTATTAAAGGTAACAGAATCCGGTATTGAGGGAACCTTTGACAGCCGGTGTCCGGTCTGTGCGACTGAGGAGAATGTCCTTCAAGTGGTAAGAAGAAACATGGCTGAAAAGGGCTTTACCCTTCATAATGATTCCATGAAGCCGCCTCACCATGTGGATGGAAATTCGGAGTTTGTAAAGACTCTGTTAAATGCTTATGAAAGCTATACAGGCCGCAAAGGAGAGTGCGTATCCATGGGCGGCGGTACCTATGTCCATGAATTAAAGAACGGTGTTGCCTTCGGAGCTTCCATGCCGGGGACAGATAACCGGATGCATGGGGCAGATGAGTATGCAGTCATTGAAGAACTGATTGTAAGCGCAAAGATATTCGCGCAGGTGATTGTAGACTTATGTTCATAAAATTAGGTTTTTGTTTTAAATTTTAAAATAAGTATTGACAAAAATAAGAAGAGAGCGTAAAATACGCCTCATAAAGTAATTCCTAGTTTGCCTATAGGAATCAGTGGGAGGAGTAGCTGCCATGAACCAGTGGAGAGCCATGCAGATGAATATGAACATGATGAACGGCATGTGTATGATGATGTGTCGTGTATCAGAGTGCATAAAAATACGATAATCGTTTCATTTGTATGGATTGTGATTAATTCGCTGAGAGCAGCAATACGCGGAAAATTTAAGGTCGCAAGTCTGTGCAGGGCTTGCGGCCTTTTTGTATCTTAAAGAAACAACTTACGGTTATCCCATTATGCCCACGAAGTTGGGCGGGAATAAAGAAAGGAAATGGACAAATGCAGTCAGCAGAACCTATTATTCAGCTGGTGGGACTGGGAAAAGAGTTTCGTACCGCCAATGGCCCGATTAAGGCCTTAGACGATATCAACCTGTCCATAGAACAGGGAGAGATATTTGGAATTATCGGCTTAAGCGGAGCCGGAAAAAGTACTTTGGTCCGCTGTATCAATTATCTGGAAGTACCTACATCAGGAGATGTACTTTTTGAAAACAAGAGTCTGGCATCCATGCGGCCGCGGGAACAGAGGCTGGCCAGACAGTCCATGGGCATGATTTTTCAGCAGTTCAACTTACTGGCTCAAAGGAATGTTTTACAGAATGTATGCTTTCCGTTAGAAATCGCCAATGCGCCCAAGAAAGATGGAATAAAGAGGGCCATGGAGCTTTTGGAAATCGTGGGTCTTAAGGACCGGGCCAAGGCTTATCCGGCTCAGCTGTCAGGAGGACAGAAGCAAAGGGTCGCCATAGCAAGAGCCCTGGCAACCAATCCAAAGGTTCTCCTTTGCGATGAGGCTACAAGTGCTTTGGATCCAAATACCACAAAGTCCATACTTGGGCTTTTAAAAGATATTAACAAGTCCATGGGGGTTACTGTAGTTGTCATCACCCATGAGATGTCGGTAATAGAAGCGATCTGTGACCGGGTTGCGATTATTGACCAGAGCCACATTGCAGAAGTGGGAAGCGTAAAGGAAATATTCTCTGAGCCAAAGTCAAAGATCGGCAGACAGCTCATATTAGGAGATGCAGCAGAACAAGTCAGCCGTTTCGGCGGCTCCAAAAGAGTCCGGATTTCCTTTGACGGACGGTCTTCTTTTGAACCGGTTCTCGCCAATATGATATTAACCTGTAAGGTACCGGTAAATATTATGCATGCCGAGACCAGGGATATTAACGGAACTGCTATGGGACAGATGGTTATCCAACTTCCGGATAATGAAGTGGACCAGAACCGAGTGCTAAGTTATTTAAAAACAGCAGGGATTACACATGAGGAGGTGAAGAAACATGACCTTTGATGCGACAACGATTCAAATGCTTATTACCGGTATAGGAGAGTCTTTGTTTATGACGCTGACATCTTCCGTATTTTCTTATCTTATCGGTATCCCTCTGGGTATCATACTAATTGTTACAGATAAGGATGGGATTCATCCAATCCCCTGGCTCCAGCAGGTATTGGGACTTGTTATCAATCTGTTTCGCTCCATACCCTTTATTATTTTGCTTATCATGGTAATACCCGTTACAAAAATGATTGTTGGAACACTTTTGGGACCCAAGGCCGTGATTCCGCCTTTAGTAATAGCAGCTGCCCCATATGTTGCCAGAGTGGTGGAATCTTCTTTTAAAGAAGTGGACAGTGGTGTGGTAGAAGCGGCGAAATCTATGGGTGCTTCTACGTTTCAAATTATTTGTAAGGTTCTCCTTCCGGAGGCAAAGCCTTCCCTCCTGGTAGGAGCAGCACTTTCCGTAACAACCATATTATCCTATTCCGCTATGGCCGGGTTTGTAGGCGGCGGCGGTCTTGGTGATATAGCGATTCGATATGGATATTACCGTTATCAGACACAGATGATGTTTGTAACAGTCGCGATTCTTGTGATTATCGTCCAGATCATTCAGGAAACCGGAATGAGATTATCCAAAAAGAGCGACAAACGGGTTAAATAGTAACTGCCTCAGGCGTTACCATAAAAAATTTCAAGGAGGAACAATTATGAAAAAGTCACTTTATGTATTTTCAGCTGCATTGGTTGCAGCAGCAGCGTTAACTGCATGCTCAGGAAGTAAGGAAGCACCCGCAACAACTGCAGCAACACAAGCAGCATCAGGGGAAACAAAAGCAGAAGAAACAACAGCAGCAGAAACAACCGGCCAGCTGGAGAAGATCGTTGTAGGAGCAACTCCAGCCCCTCATGCAGAGATTTTAAATGCTGCAAAAGATATTTTAAAAGAAAAAGGTTATGAACTCGTAGTAAAGGAATATACGGATTATGTGCAGCCAAACATGGCTCTTGAATCCGGAGACTTAGATGCCAACTACTTCCAGCACAAGCCATACCTGGATCAGTTCAATGAGCAAAAAGGAACCGACCTTGTAAGTGCGGCAGCCATTCATTATGAGCCATTTGGCATCTATGCAGGAAAGACAGATTCTATTGATAAGCTTCCGGACGGAGCCCAGATCGCAGTTCCAAATGACGTTTCCAATGAGGCAAGAGCGCTTCTTTTACTGGCAGACCAGGGTCTGATCGGATTAAAGGAAGGTGTTGAACTGGATGCTACAAAGAATGATATTGTAAAGAACGATAAGAACTTTAAAATCGTTGAAGTAGAAGCAGCTCAGCTTCCCCGTTCCTTAGGCGATGTGGATGTGGCTGTTATCAATGGAAACTACGCCATTGAAGCAGGTTTAAAGGTATCCGATGCTCTGGCTGTGGAGGACGCAAAGTCTGTGGCAGCAACCCTTTACAGTAATATTATTGCGGTTCGCGCTGGTGAGGAAAGCAGCGAGAAGACCAAAGCTCTTGTTGAAGCTTTAACAAGCGATACTGTTAAAAAGTTTATCGAAGACACCTATGAAGGCGCAGTAGTTCCTTCTTTCTAAACAGGGAATTCCTTAAGAAATAAATAAAGGGCCGTTATGGAATGCTTTACGCATCTTCCATAACGGCCTTTTTGTCGGATATCTAATGTATGGCTACGCCTGACCGGGCTTTTTGCGGCATCATCTATTGCGCCAGCCGCTGTCTTAAAATCTCAAGATACCGTTCATTCTTATCGCAATGTTCCAAAGCAAAAGATTTCATAATTCTGGAGATATCCTCACGGCTTAAGTTTTTAAACTGATTTGCATATTCCGGCTGTAAGACACCTGCGGCAAAGCCGGTCAGCAGAGCGTAGTTCATACATTTCTGAAAAGTGCCGAAGGTATAATTCGGTGCTTCATCCAGGAGTGACAACATGTATTTGGTAAAATCCCTGGTCACTTCTTTACCAGGGCATTCGCTGCGCCAGGCGGTAAAGTTTTCAGCTCCTAAGAGACCCTTTAGCCGCTGGACCCCGGCGACCTGCCGAAGATATTCGCTATCGGGCTTAACCGTTACCCAGCCCATGGTTCCGCAGTCCTTATAGGTCCAGGTGGTCCAGTGAAGGCCCAGTTCATTCATTGCCTTTAACTGGTCATCCATGGATGCCAGGCGGTTTGGAACATCCTCTTCCCCAGTACAATACTGGGAACCAAACTCCCCGACCCATAAAGGAACCTGGTATTTTTCGGAAAATTGCCAGCCCTCTGTTTCCTTGATATGGGTTATCTGCTTTTCATAATCCCAGTAGCTGGCTGTCTCCACCCGGTCATTATGCAGCTCATCATAGTGTCCAGGATACTTGCCGGGACCGAAGCTGGAGACGATGTAATCGTGGGAGGAATAAACAAGGTTTTCAGCAAAAGGGGCCTCCAGGCCGGAAAAATTATGTCCATAGCAGTCGCCTTCGATAAAGATAATGTGGTCCGGGTCAACTTCCCGGATGGCATGTACGGTATTTCTTACAATCCGGTTGAAGGTTTCGTAATCTGAAGTGAAATTTTCGTACATGTTAAAGGGATAATCCCCGCTGCGGCAACTGGAGCTTGGCTCGTTGAACAATTCATAGCCAGCCACTGCAGAGCGGCCGCAAAAACGCCGGGCAAGCTCCTGCATAAAGCTGATGTAGCGCTTTTGGTAGCATGCATCGCTCCAGAACAGGGAGATGCCTCCGTCATTATCGCTGTGCCAGTGGGTGTTCTGCCAGCCCTGTATGGCGTGCATATCTAAAATCACGTATAAGTGGTGGCGCTCGCATAGGGTGATGGCGGCTTCCAGAATTTCGAATCCTTTTTCCTTATATACAAAGGGCTCGGAATCATCTTCAAAATGCCGGTAGTTGAGCGCCAGGCGCACGCAGTTCGCCCCGGTGGAAGCGATAAAACTCAGATCCTTTTCAGACAAAAATTCTTTCATCATTTCTAAGAAGAAAAATTCTCCATCCTCTTTCCCCAGTCTGGCAGCCATGTGCTCTCGTAAGGAAATTTCCGTTCCCGGATAACCGTTGATAAAGTTTTCCATATTCATCCAACCGCCGATGCAGGTGCCGCGCAGATAGACCGGACTGCCGGATTCTGTTACAATTGCTTTCTCCCTGGTTTTAAGAAACTCCATAAAAATTCTCCTTTCGGTATGTAATTCACTTTATTGTATATTTTACCATTGAAATGTGGATCGCTCAATATGATGAATTATCAACATTCTATATAAAACAGGGAAAAAATCAAGTCTAAATGTAAATGTTGACGAATTTTCATACTTATCATTCTTAAAACCTTATGTTAAAATGCAACTATGAAATTCATGAATTTCGGGTTTAATAAAGTTTTCGGTAATATGAAAATATTAATATTGGAGGAGGAACCATGAGGCTAACAAAGAGTATTGGTATGTTGCTGCTGGGGATTTCTATGGCCGCATCATTGACAGCCTGCAAGAGTACAGCCGGGAGCGCACCGGGGTCTGCGGCAGATGGCAACGGTGCCCAAACAGCGGGAGAGACAACTGCCGGCAATAGTGCCCAAAGGTCGGGAGGGACTGAGACGCCTGCGGCTCCGGGGGAGGTTACAACCATTCGGATGTGGTCCAATGACCAGCATGATCAGGCAGTGTATGATGAAAAGATAAAGGAATTTAATGAAACCATCGGCAAAGAAAAAGGGATTGCGGTTGAATATACGGTTTACGGCAGTGATTATTACACGACTCTGGACGTGGCTGTCACAGCCGGAGAAGGCCCGGACATCTTTAAGAGCAACAAGATAGGAAATTATTCCAAGGCCGGTTACATCATGCCCTGGGATGACGTGGAAGGATTAAAGGGACTGGTTGAGCGGTTCCGGCCGTATAATGCTCCGGGATATGGAATATTTGGGGATAAAACCTATGCCATTCCGTTCCGGGTAACAAACTACGGAATTGCATGCAACATGAATATCTTTAAGGAAAATGGGCTGACCATACCCAAAACTTGGGACGAGATGCGGGAAGCAGCAAGGGTAATTACAGAAAACAGCGGCGGCTCTACCTACGGTTATGCCCTGGCTATGGGCTATTCTTCCTATGATTACTTTTATGTAAATCTTGCCAATGCCGCCAGTGTTGGGGATGAATATTTTAATCATACAACCGGAAGATATGATTTTTCCAGCCTTCGGGGTTTCTTCGGACATCTGCAGGAAATCATTGATGATGGCAGCATGTTCCCGGGCTTTGAAACCATGGACGGAGATACGGCGAGAGCCCAGTTTTCCGCCGGAAATATCGGTATGGTAGGAGTTTTATCTTCCGATGTCATGACCTTTAAAAAACAGTTCCCCTGTGATTTCGAGTGGGAGGTTATCCCTTATCCGGTAAAGGATGCGGGGAACCGCTACAAGGAGCCTGTCGGCGTGTCCTTATCTTACGTAATTAATTCCGATGTTAAGGAGAAGGGATATGAGGATAAGGTTGCGGAATTTATGAAGTTCCTGTATTCTGACGAATTGTTTGTGGCAACCAACGAGGCTCAGGTGGATATCAGTATCCTGGGTGATGAGATTACCAGTCAGTCAACGGCTGCGGATATGGATCCGAACTGGCTGCGATTCTCGGACATGGATATCTACTGCATCAAGTATCCGAATCCGGACGGTGATCTATCCATAGAGGGAGACGGTTTCCATGATGCATACAGTAAAATTCTTACCGGTGTAGCAGATGTGGACGCTGCTCTGGAGGATTTGACAGTCCGCTATAATGAGGCTCTGGATCAGGCAATTTCATCAGGCAAAGTAGACATTAAGGATTACATTGATCCCGATCTTACTGTAAAGATGAAATGGGTGAAGTAGAACTTAAGTCAGCACTTCCGGATATGCATATCTATTTGGAAGTGCTTTTTTTAAAGAGGTGCTTATGAGCAGAATATTAAAAAAAAGTAACAAACTTCACAAGGGGAACAAAATTCAGGAGATACTCATGATCACACCTATGACAATCGGGTTTCTGATGTTTTCCGTATATCCCATTATCTGGGTGCTTCGTTGGTCTTTTTTTAAATACAATGGCTACAGCGAGCCGGTTTTTATCGGCCTGGATAACTTTGTACGGGCATTTACCAGGGATTCAGCCTACTGGGGTTCTTTAAAAAACACCTTTCTGATTGCCGGTCTTAAGATGCTGATCGAGATCCCGCTTTCCCTGCTGCTTGCGGTTTTGCTGAATAACCGGATAAAAGGCAGTTCCTTTTTCCGGGTAGTGTTCTTTCTTCCGTCGGTGTTCAGTATCGCAGTGGTCGGATTAATTTTCTCAATCCTTTTCAGTGCGTATAATGGGATCATCAATGCCGCCCTCCGGGAATTGGGCTTTATATCCCGGAATATCAGCTGGTTCAGTGATAAGGGCCATGCCATGTTTGTGATTATTCTGGTGTCTCTGTGGACAACCTTCGGATTAAACATGATTTATTTTCTCATGGGCCTGCAGAACACTTCAAAATCCTTATACGAGTGTTCGTCTATTGACGGGGCTAATGAGATTCAGCAGTTTTTTCACATTACCGTACCGATGGTAGCTCCCATTCTCCAGCTGGTACTGATGATGAGCGTCTTGGGAACGATGAAGATGACAGACTTAATTTTGGTTCTGACCAACGGTGCCCCTGGCGGTTCTACAGAGGTGGTAATGACGTATATTTTCAAATACTTTTTCTCTTACGGTGAAAGCTCTTCAAAAGAGGTGCAATTTGGCTATGCTTCGGCAATGGCGGTTATTACGGCTATTATTTTGGGGATTGTGACGCTTATCTATTTGAAGGTTTCTAAGAAAATGCAGTCCATTGATGAATAGGGAGGAGGAAAGTGATGAAAAAGGTAACGAAACTTATACTACGGATGATTCTGTACGGCTTTCTGGCGGTGGTTACGCTGTTTGCCGTCTTCCCGGTCGTCTATATTTTGCTGTCGTCTTTTAAATCCAATCAGGAGATACTGGTTGGCGGAGTTCGGATCATTCCTTTGGAATGGCATCTGGAAAATTATGTTCAGGCATGGAATCTGGCTAATTTTGGCAAACTGACCTTTAACAGTATTTTTTATACAGTAGTAGTGGTGGCTGGCTGTGTCCTTACCTCGATCCTGGCCGGTTATGTGTTTGCCAGGGGGACCACAAGGTTCTCCCAGGTGGTTAATGTCATGCTGCTGTGTTCCATGTTCGTTTCTATCGGAACCTTATCTTTGTACCCTCAGTTGAGCCTTGCCAAATTATTTGGATTAAACGGAACCCTATGGGGACCGATTATTATCAGGGTTTTCGGAATGAATGCGACCCAGGTTTTTGTCGCCACAGGATTTATCCGACAGATTTCAAAGGAGATAGACGAAGCTGCGCAGATAGATGGCTGCAGCTTCTTCGGGATTTTCTGCCGGATCATCTTCCCGCTGTGTAAGCCTCTGGTGGCGACCACCGGGCTGATGGCATTTCGGACGGCCTGGAGTGATTATCTGCTCCCCTATGTATTTACCATTTCAGCCAAGGAAAAATGGCCTCTGGTAGTTGGTGTAGTGAGCTTAAAATCCAGCGGAGAAGCTGTTTCTTCCTGGAATCTGATGCTTGCGGGAATTAGTATTTCAATTCTTCCCATGTTTATTATATACTTATTCTTAAACAAATATTTTATTTCAGGACTGACAGAAGGTTCTGTTAAAGGATAAGTGGGGGTGATTTATGTTCTATACCATTGGCTTGCTGTTGATCTTTTCGATTATATTACTTGTGTTTGACCGAAAAAGCAGGTACTCCTATCTGTTTGTACTGATGGCGGTAGGGGTGATTATAGCATTTTTTTCCATTATTCTACATATCAATATGTTTGCCAGTTATGCCAGCTATTATGACAGCAGTATTTATTACCGTCTGGATTACTATATCTACAGGACGATTACAGACCGCATGGCTCTGCCGATTGTCTGGAATATCCGGCTGATGAATCTGGGGATCGCCTTGTTTTTACTGGCGGAGACAATTTTTAACTATGAGTTTTACCGGGGACTTAGAGGCTACAGAGAGAAGAAAAAAAGCCGGGTGAAGATACGGGGTCATGTACTTCTGTTTCTGATTCCGTTTCTGTCCCTGCTGATGTATGATCCCAAAACCTCTACATACATGTACATCTTTTATCACACTTCGGACAGGCCTTGGCTGGTGTATTACCTCTTTGAGGTGATGAATCTGGTCGTAAAGCTGAGTGTTTTGTATCTGCTGCTGCGGCCGGTTTTTCTGCTTCTCCGGTATGTGGCAGAGTCGCCTGTGCTGTTTTTGAGGAAGCGTATTTTTTTGTTGTCTATGGGTCTGCTTTTGGTGGCGACTCTGTTTTACTGCTTTTTTTACGTAGGACCATTCAGTGTTTCCGTGGGCAAGGTCATCCGCAGCGGCTTTTGGATTTTTGAAAATGTCCAGGCCAGGATTTCTAAGGTGTATCTGACCTCACCATCGGTGGTGCTGATTGTCCTGTCGGTCTGCATGTTTATTCTGCTCAGCTTTCGTATGGATATATCCGCCACCCTGTTTGTGGAACGAAAGATTCAAAAGAATCTGATCGTTATGAATGAGATGTTAGGTGAAACCCTTCACTCCCAAAAGAATTTACTGTTCTCCTTACAGATTCTGACCGGTAAGATTGATACCAGGCTGGCGCAGAAAGAGGAGGTACCGGAGGTCGGGAGAATGAAACAGCTGATTGATGAGTCACTGGCCCGGACCACGGAGATGCTTGATAAGTTAAAGGAGGTCAAGTACCATTACCTTCATAACAGTATTGTCAGCATTATTGATGAAGCGCTGGCAGAGGTGACGATCCCGGAGCATATCCAGGTGGTATGGGATAAGACGCGTTTTGAAGGAATAAACGGAATGTATGACCGATATCACCTATGCAAAGCACTGGTGAATATTTTTTACAATGCGGTAGAAGCAATTGAACAATCGGGGAAGGAAGAAGGAATGATTACCGTGCAGATCTTTTTCTTATTCCGCTGGCTTGTCATTGCAATAACAGATAACGGAACCGGTATCAAACCCAGAAACCGTAAGAGGATATATACTCCTCACTATTCCGGCAAACAGGGGAAGATGAACTGGGGTCTGGGACTTCCCTATGTATATAAAGTGGTGAAAGCTCATCTGGGGCAGGTGAAGCTTGACAGCAGGGAAGGTATTTATACATCAGTGCTGGTGATGCTGCCAGTCAGCAAAAACGACCCGGCAAAATAGCCGTGATCAGGGAGGGAAAGACATGGAGAAGATCAGAATTATCATTGCCGATGATATGGAGGAAATCCGAAACCACCTGGCCGAAGAAATCGCCGCTTTGTCAGGTGACATTGAGATAGTCGGTGTTGTGGGGACCGGGAGGGAGGCCGCCATGCTGACGGAGGAACTTTTGCCGGATGTAGTGCTGATGGATATACAGATGGAAACCAGGACTGCAGGAATTTCTGCAATTGCAAAGATTCAAGAGCAGTTTCCGGGCGTAAAGTGCATTGCCCTCACCGTTCATGAGGATGAGGAGTTCATTTTCCGGGCTTATCTGGCCGGTGCGGCAGACTATATTATTAAAATGAATCCGGTTGAAAAGATCGTCAAATCCATTCATGATGTGATCGACAATAAGCTGCTGGTCAGGCCGGAGGTTGCCAGGAAGCTGATTGACGGTTACCAGCAGGTGCAGGAAAACCAGATCCGCTTAAAGGAAACCTTCCAGGTAATGCTTCTGATTAACACAACGGAATATGAGATTTTGAAAATGATATACGGTGGGTTAACCTACAGGAATATCGCAGAGCTGCGTTTTGTACAGGAAACCACAATTCGGTCACAGGTCAATCATATATTAAAAAAATTCGGTAAGAAACGGATGAAGGATGTCATCCGGCAGCTGCGGGAACTTAAAATATTCGACGAATAATAGAAAGAGGGAAACATGATGAAATCAAGGGAGTTTGGCAATACCGGAATATATGTACCGGAGGTTGGCTTCGGCGCATGGGCTATCGGCGGAAAAGGCTGGGGATCTTCGCCGGATGATGAGAACGCCTGGGAAGCGTTAGAAGTCTCCTGGGACCAGGGCGTCCGCCTTTTTGATACCTGTGATGCATACGGTGATGGACACAGTGAGAATTTGCTTGGGAAGTTTTTAAAAGGGAAACGGCAGGAGGCCGTGATTGTTACAAAAGGCGGAACAAATTTCCGGGTTCCGGAAAGAAGTAAGAATTTTGAACGGGAGTATCTGTTTACCTGTCTGGAAGAGAGTCTGAGGCGGCTTCAGACGGATTATGCCGACGTCTATCTTCTGCATGTACCGGATGCCGCCTGGCAGGAAAAGGGGCGGATCTGGGATACACTAAAGGCGATGAAACAGTCAGGAAAGGTTCGTTTTGCAGGACTGGCCATGTGGGGAGCCGGGGACACGCTCCATGCACTCTCCCAGGATGAAGCGCGGGTTATGGAGGTTTTGGAATGTCCCTTCAATATTTTGAACAAATCAAATATTGAAGTGGTAGAGATTGCCAGAGAAAGAGGTATTGCTGTGTTGACCAGTCAGCCGTTAGCCAGCGGAATCCTGACCGGCAAGTATGCCGCAGGAGCTGGTTTCCCGGAAGGAGATAACCGGAAGGGCTTCTGGACTGGGGAGCGGTTTAAGGATGTGGCGCCTGATATGGAGATCATCCGAGCATGTATGGCGGAAACCGGTCTGAATATGGCTCAGCTCTCGCTGGCGTATAATCTGAATTATCCCGGTATCAGTTGTGTGATTCCAGGGGCGAAAAACCGGGAACAGGCTCTTTCCAATATTTCCAGCAGCGGTATTGCACTTAATGAAGCGGTGATGGAGCAATTGAAAAAGACCAGAGGATTCGTGTTTTAAGGCTGGGATAAGGGGACTGATATGAGCTTACAGATTATTCGCGCCGGATGGCAGATGAAACGGTTTCCGGCGGGAGAAGCGAGCAGCTATGAGGAACTTGAGCGGAGGTTTCAGACTCCGGGAACTGGAAGAGACCGGATCTATGAGATTTCCAGCTTTCCGGCCCAGGTTCATGATGTGCTGCTGGCTTATGGGGAAATAAAAAATCCCAACCTTACCGGAATCAACGAGGATTTGTGGATTGATGATTATGATTGGGTTTACCGGTGTGAGTTTCCGGCTGAGATAGGGGCAGCATCCTGGCTCTTGTTGGAAGGAATCGACACCTTTGCTGATATTTATGTAAATGGAGTGTTGGTGAAGCAATGCGAAGATGTTTTTTTGGAGTATCAGATTCCAGTTTCGGAGGTGCTTTTGGAACGAAATACGCTGTTGATTTATTTTCATTCAGCAAAGAATCTGATCGATAAAGCGGTATTGCCCTCGAAGTATCAGGGCCGGGTTACGGCGATCTCAGCATTTCGGGTGTTCCGTTCCGGATTTCACGAGTATTGTGGCCCTTCGCCGTCTTTGATCCGCTGCGGAATCTATGGAATGGTGGCATTAAAGCAGGTTCATGCCCTTTCATTCGGTGAGGTACTGATTGACAGTATCCTAAAGGAGGATGGCAGCGGGAGAGTATTGATCGATGTGACGTTCCTGGGCGACGGAAAGCAGGGGATGCTCTCTGTCGAGGTTTTGGATGAGGATGGCCGGCGGGCGGCCGGTCAGGAAATATCGATTGAACATAACCGGGCAAGGGGTGAGCTGTGTGTGGATCGCCCGCAGCTTTGGTGGCCGCGAACCCACGGGGCGCCTTACTTATACCAGGTGAGGCTGAGCAGTGGCGGGAACCCAGAGGAAAGCATGAACAAATTTATCGGGTTTCGCCGGATATCTGGCGGAGCAGAGATGAATTTTACTGTAAATGGCCGGCCTGTGAAATTATGGGGAGCAAACCTGGTTCATACGGATACCATGAGCAACTGCTACCGTTCGGAGGTGATGAACCGGCTCCTTGATCTTGCTGAGCTTGGCAATTTTAATACTCTGCGGGTCTGGGGAGAGGGAGAAAAGCTTCCGGAGGCGTTTTATGAGGAATGCGACCGTAGGGGGATACTGATCTGGCAGGATTTCTATTTGTGCTATTCCATGTATTCGCAAGAGCCTCATTATCTTGCGCTGTGCCGGGAGGAAGCAATACAGCTGGTAAAGCGGCTGAAATCCCATCCCTGTATCGTACTCTGGTGCGGTGGCAATGAGACGCTCTTATGCCGGGACTATGATTATCCCGGTGAGGAATGTCTTGGGAGTGTGATCCTTGATCAGGTCTTTGCTAAAGTGTGCAAAAGCATTGATCCAGAACGGTACTATCACCTTTCTTCCCCATCCGGAGGCCGGTGGGCCAATGACCCGAAAGAAGGTGACACCCATGGCTATACTCATCTGTGGTTTGTTCCGGGGCGGGAATTTCCGGTTTTCTTAAGTGAGAACTGCCGGGTTTCGGCACCGGCGGTCAAATCCATGAGGCGCATGATGACAGAAGAGGAGCTTTGGCCGGCTAGCTATTGCGGCCGGGTGACGCGAAAGACAATGTTGCAATGGCCGGAATCCTGGAACCGTCATAATACCAACCAGGGATATTTAAAGTTGGGGCCGGTGGAGCATTATTATGACGCTCTTTCCCCGGAGGAGCTGGTGTATAATCTTGGGGCAGCACACGGAGAGTATATCCGGGAACAGGTGGGTCGGTTCCGCCGGGGTTATAGCGGAGACCATCCTGCAGACAGGCGGCAGACAGGCGGACACCTGCTCTGGAAGTTCAATAATAACAGCAATATTATTTCTTACGGAGTTGTGGATTATTTTCAGGAGCCTTACTACCCTTATTATGAATTGAAACGCTGCTATGAACCATTTTTCCTATCTTGTGAGTTTGCTGACCAGGGCTATCTGTGGATTACCAATGATACTCCGGATGGGAAACAGGGGATTTTAGAGGTGTCTCTCTTTGACATTCAAAAGAACTGCATCCTCCAATCCTTTGAGCAGGCATTTACGGTGGCTCCGGATGAATCCCGGCCCATATGTACCCTCAATCCTTTCGGACAGTTTTTGAAACGGCATGTGGTGTATGCGAGGGCGATATCGGATACAGGGGAGGTTTTAGGAACTTCACTGGATGTTTTAGAGATTGAACGTCATATGGAATATCCGATGAAAACAGGTCTTTCCCTCATCCAGGAAGGGGATATGCTTGTGGTTTGCTGTGAGGCCTTTGCCAGGTGCGTGGAGATTACGGCAGGAGATGATGGGGCAGCTTTTGGCTGGCTGTTTGAGGACAACTATTTTGATTTGCTTCCCGGAATGGAAAAGCGGATTCGGATTCTCTCCGGACAGCGGCAGGGTATGATAATGGCAAAATCAGTTTATGATGAAAATCCGGCAGTTCTGTGGTATCAGAGGCTGGAACAGAAAGAGAGGGAATGATGGCAGGCGATTTTATTGTGGAACAGATCAGGACACCAGTATGTTACACCTGTGATACGGTAGTGTGCGGCGGCGGTACAGCTGGCTTTGTGGCGGCTCTGGCTGCGGCCAGAAACGGCGCAAAAACAGTAATGGTGGAACGGCTTGGTTATGTGGGAGGAACCCTGGTGAACGGGGCCGGACCGCTTCACAGCTTTTACAATCTTTATAAGGCTTACCCGGATGCCAAAAAACAGCAGGCGGTTCAGGGGATTCCTCAGGAAATCATTGAACGGATGGTAACCGCCGGAGGTTCTCCGGGCCATTTAGAACAGGAAAAGGGCGGTAGCTATGATTCTGTGATTACGATTGTGGATTGGGAACTGTTTAAGGATGTAGCATTTACCATGCTGGAAGAGGCAGGAGTGACAGTTCTTTTACATACCATGATAGTCGGAGTATTAAAGGATGGGGACCGGTTAACAGGTATTGTGACAGAAGGAAAGTCAGGAAGGGAGGCAATCCGAGCAGAGGTAGTGATTGATGCTACAGGAGATGCCGATGTTGCCGCTTTAGCGGGCGCGGATTATGTGAAGCGGCAGGATACTACCTCGGTGGGAATGCCTTTCGGGATGAATGATGTTGATATGACCCGCCTGGTGGAATACTTAAAGGAAAATAATCTGATTACCCAGTTGATAGAAGGCGACAAGGGAAGTGAAACAGACCGCGTGATTCGTCTCGGCTTTCAGTTGAACCAGGTGCCGGAATTTACGGAATTTATGAATCAGGAAGGTATGTGGGGGCCGTTGGGATTTTCCCTTCATGAAAATAGCTTTACTTACATCAACTGCGCCAATTTAAAAAACGTAGACACCACCAATTCGGAGGAATATTCGGCGGCAGAGATTACGCTCCGCCATCAGATCATGCAGTTGGCGGCAATGCTTAAGAAGTATATTCCGGGTTTTGAAAAAGCATATGTGAGCTGGACACCGGCCAGCATCGGAATCCGGCTGACCAGAATCGTCTTTTGTGAACATGATATGTCACTGGATGAGATTGTAAATGGACAACGATTTGAAGATGAGGTGTATCTCTATGGCTTCCATGATTGTGCGCCGCGGATTACCATTAAAGATGGCGGCTGCTACGGCGTGCCGTACCGGGCGCTGCTACCTGTGAAGCTGCAGGGGCTCCTGGTGGCGGGAAGATGCATTACCAGTACCTGGGAGGCACATATGTCTACCCGCAATACGGTGTCCTGTATGGCCCAGGGGCAGGCTGCGGGAACTGCTGCTGCCCTTTGTATCCGGGAAGGGTGTCTGCCTAAAGCATTAGATGTGATGAAACTGAAAACAACATTGATTTCCCAAGGAGTGTATCTGGGACAGGAGGATAAATAAGATGAAGATAACATTAGCAGAACCTTTAAGTGTTCCAAAAGCGTTGATAGAAACCTATGCAAAGAAGCTTACGGCACAGGGGCATGACTTTTCCAGCTATGATACGGTAGCAGACAGTGAAAAGGAGTTGATGGAAAGAAGCAAAGGCAGTGACATTGTGATCATTGCAAACCATTCCTATTCGGATGCGGTTGTCCGGGCGGTGCCATCGCTAAAAATGATTGCAGTGGCCTTCACCGGCATTGACCATGTAGGGATGCAGGCGTGCCGGGAACATGGAGTGACGGTTTGCAATGCGGCCGGATATTCCAATCAGACGGTGGCAGAGCTGGTGATCGGAATGGCTGTCGCTGCTTTGCGGAATTTAAGAAAGGCTGACCAGCAGCTTAGGGCCGGCGGCACCAGCGCAGGCATCGGCGGAAAGGAAATCTGCGGCAGAACCGTGGGGATCGTTGGCGTTGGGCGGATTGGACTGGTAACGGCTAGGCTGTTTCAGGCTTTTGGAGCAAAGGTGATTGCCTATGATCCTGCTGCATCGGAAACGAGTGGGCAGCCGGGGATTGTGTATCAGTCTTTGGAGGAAGTGCTGTCCTTGAGCGATCTTGTATCTTTGCACCTTCCTCTTAATGAGAGTACCAGGGGCTTTATAAACAGAGAACGTCTGGCGCTTATGAAACATGATGCAGTATTGATCAATTGTGCCAGAGGGCCGATTGTGGATAACCGCGCCCTGGCTGAGGCCTTAAACGGGGACCGCCTGGGCTATGCATGTATCGATGTTTACGACGGAGAACCGCCGCTGGCTGAGGATTACCCGCTTCTTCATGCAAAGAATACACTGCTGACTCCCCATCAGGCGTTTCTGTCTGAGGAATCCATGGTACGCAGGGCGGAGATCACGTTTGGCAATGTGGAGAAATTCCTTGCCGGAAAACCTGAAAATGTTTGTGTGTAAATAGAGTAAGACAGTCTTAGCCCTTAAGCGACAGAAATTTCCTGCGTGATCCGAAATGCTGCCGGCTTATTCTTCATCTTTACCGGCATACTCCTGTATGGAGTCCAGCGACAGGATCAAATGGCGCTCCGCCAGGGGATATATCTTCTCAAAGTCACATGTAATAATGCACACGGTATTTCCTCTTCTGGCAATGCGCTGCAGGGATTTCTTCAGCAAATGCAGCGTGTCATAATCAATATATTTTTCAGGATAAATGCAGAAGATGATTTTTTTTCGCAAAAGCTCAAGCCGGTATAAATACATGGCCAGCCTTTCCTTCTTGGGGAGATTCCGGCAGGAGGCGCGGGGATTAAATCCTTCTTCCTCATATTCTTTTATGAAAGTCTGTTCCACATACTGCATTCTGGCGCGTCTTAAGATGCCCAGGGGACCGGCCAGCTTCTTATAGCTGCCGATGCATATATTATCTCTGGTGGACAGTGTTTCGAAGATACAGTCTTCAAGTTCAAATCCGGCAAATACAAAGGAAGCGCAGCTCTCCCCTTTGACGGGTTTTTCATAGACGTTGATGGAGCCTGCTGTCAGATTCCGTGGATGAGAGAGGAGGTCCAGCAGCTGGGATGAAGCGTTGCGGAATAGGTCAAAGATGGCAACGATCCCGCCCTCATGAAGTTCAAAGGAAATGTGCTTTAAGGAACCGTAACAGAGCCCGTCCGCTTTCATCGCCACGATTGGAGAATCGTGAGAAAGTGGCTCTGTGTAAGACAAGGGGCGGCTGTACAGTCTGGAGATATCAATGGCATTCCTTTTTTCATTGTATATCCACTTTACTATGCGGTGGTCGTCCATAAAGTAAATGCGGTCTGAGAAAAGCTGAAGCTGGTATATATCGCAGGATGTTAATAGGAAGGAAACCTTTTTTTCTTTCAGATACTGATACATTCTGGAAAACTGCGGGTCCTGAAAGAAGGTCAGAGGAATGTCATCCAATATGATCAGTCTGGCTCCCAGAATATAAGCCTTTAGGATTTCTACCAGGCACTGCTGGGATCTTGTGAGATGTTTTACCTGCACATGGGGAGGAATCGTAAGCCTCATTTCCCTCATGTAATTATGCGCTTCATGGAGGATCAGTTTTCGATGCATGAGAAAGGAACTCCGCTTGTGGCGCCGGATGATGAATACATTTTCAGCCACTGAGAGAGAGGGGATTAAGGAGCTGCGCCTTTGCACCAGAGCAACGTGGGAGGCCAGAACCTGACAGGAAACAGGAGACTCCTCATAGTAGAATCTGCCGCTGTCCGGAAGCTCCTGACCGGACAGGATAAGGGAAAGCAGAGTCTTTCCGGAGTCATGAAGTCCAATGAGTCCAATAATTTCACCCTTATATTGGTACATAGTCAGATGGTCTATGAGCATGGTATTGTCTTTGCGCAAACATAAATCCTGTATCCGGTAGAGTTCTTCAGGCATAGGTATTTCCTCCGGTTTGGGAAAAGTCATCGGAATTCACAGAGATGTAGGGGATGTGAATCTCCACATCGGTTCCTAGATCAGGTGTGCTGGATACTTGGAGCCCGTAATTGTCTCCGAAGACCAGCTTCAGCCGCCGGTTTACGTTCCACAGGGCAATGCCGGTGCTCCTTTTACCGTGATTGGGTGAGACATAGTACTCCTGCTCCAGGGAATGGTTCAGCATCTTAAGGGTATCGGAATCGATCCCTTTTCCGTTATCGGATATGCGGATATTAATATGCTTTTTGGTAGGGATAATTTCTATGGTGATCACCCCGTTGTCCGCGGATTCCGTAAAGGCATGTACGATGCTGTTCTCCACAATAGGCTGCAGGGTGAGCTTTGGAATCACCGCATCCATGATGCTGTTCCAGGCCTCCGGCAGATCCACGTTCAGACAGAATCTGTCGCGGAAGCGGTATTGCTGAATCTTCATATAATTGTTAATTACATTTACTTCATCGTTCAAAGTAGCAAAGTCACTTTTCATGCTGATGCTGTAACGGAAGAAGTTAGACAGGGCGTAGGTAATATCCGCGATCTCCCTCATGTCGCTAAGTACGGCCTGGGCGCGGATGCATTCCAGGGCATTATACAGAAAATGCGGGTTTATCTGATTCTGCAGGGTCAGGAGTTCGGTCTGCTTCTTTAAGATTTCATTTTCATAGTAACGCGCATTGTCTCGGACGGCCTTCTGGCTGTGTTCCTCCAAAAGCTTTTGTAATTTCTTTTCTGATAAGAGCTTCATAGTCTTTCTTTTCCTTTGCGTGTCAACTGTATATTTTTCGGTAATCTTTCGGTGTGATACCTACGTATTTTTTAAAAAGTTTACTGAAATAACGGGCATCCTGAAAACCTGTGGAATATGCAATCTCATTGATGGACAGGTTAGAGTCCTTTAAGAGCTCCCTGGCCTGACCGATCCGGTATGAATTTAAATAATCCACGAAATTCTCACCGGTCTCCTTTTTAAAAATGTTGGAAAGGTAGGCCGGATTTAAGGTAACTAAAAGCGCTGCGTCCTCCAGCCGGATTGGATCCGTATAATGTTCCTCGATGTATTTGAGAACCATGCGGATGGGGCGGGTGTTCTGAGCCTGGACGGCCTTGTGGATATTTTCAAATATGTAGGACACAGGTTCCGATACGGCAGCTTTTAAGGCATCTAAGGACAATGCGTTTTCTATGGCGTAGTGAATCTGGCTGGATAAGTAGTCAATGGGCAGCTCTTCCTGGTCCAAAGACAAGTCCATACTTACAAGCATCTGGCATATCTCTCCCAGCATGTCTATGATGTCAAACAGTGGAAAAAGGTTCTTGGGTCTGAAAAACAGCTGATTTAATGTGGCCATGAAATCCGTGATATTTATGGATTCAATAGCCTTTTTGAATTGCTGTAAATATATGTTTTTTTCCACCTCCGTGAGATACGGGACAGGAGGGAGCTTCTTCCAGTACAGGATCTGGCCGCAGCCTGACAGTATGCGGTAATAGGCAGCATCCATGGCGTCCTTATTGGACTGTCCGAAGGAAGAGATCTTATCATAGGAATCACCGACCCCTACTGTAATCTTAAGTCCTGCAAACAGGTCCAGAAGGTTACAGGCCTTCTGGTAAAAATCCTGAAGATGGTTAAAAAAGGATCCGGCTGCCTGCCGGGGATAATTGATACCGAGATAGATCGCACTGCCCTCCATGCAGGAGAGAACCTGGAAGCAGAAGTTTTCAAATTCCTCGTGAAACATGGAGATCAGCTTTTTGTTTAAGGAGCCGATATTGTCCAGATTATCGGCGCTTTGGTTGACAAAGTCCAGCTTTAAGCAGAGGATACAGAAAAGTCCGGGTTTAAAGTCTATGCCATATTCACTGATAACCTGCTCCAGCGGGACAGTAGGATCCTTGATTTCCCATATAATACGTTTTAAGAAAAAGGATCTGCCGGGATACTCTGTGTGGATGGCAGGCATAGCCTCGCCTGCAGCCTGGGACTGATGGCTATTCAATTCTTCCATGATTTTCTTTAGGGCCTGGTTCAGTTCGTCTTCATTGATGGGTTTTAAAATGTAGTCATCTACCGAATATTTTAAAGCGTTGTGAGCGTATTCAAACTGCTTATAGCCGCTTACGATGATGAAACGGCAGGGAATATTTAAATATCGTGTCTGGCGGATTAACTCGATGCCGTCCATAACAGGCATGCTGATGTCCGTAATCACGATGGCAGGGCGTATTTCCTGAATCTGCTCAAACAGTTCCTGCCCGTTGTGGGCGCAGCCAGCAAATTCCAGCTGCAGCTCATCCCATAGGATCATCTTTTTAATCAGCTCGCAGATTAGAAATTCATCGTCGGCTATGAGCACCTTCATTCTTTCACTTATCACAGGACCCCTTCTTTCTCTTATGGATTTGTCATTAATATAGCATACCAAAATAGTAGTGTAAATGGACGAATTAGTAAAAATGCATAAAAAACATGCTGCAAATATACAAAAATAGAAATATTACACATATTCTAAAAAACGGTGCATTGTAAAAAGACCAAAAGAATCATATGATAAATTCCAACAAACACCTGTGAACAGGTTGATTGAGAAAGGAGAAGGAGTATGAACAGACAGTTTCTTGCATGTGTATTGGCAGCAGCTATGACGGCAGGAGCCCTTGCAGGATGCAGTGGGGCTTCCAAGAGCGGCGCCGCAGCGGGTGGCACGGCGGCTTCAACGGTATCCGCTGGGGGAGCGGAGAGCCAGGGAGGAGAAGCTAAGACCGGGGAGAATATCACCCTTACGCTGTGGCATATTGAAAATGACGCCAAACGGCAGGAAGTAGTGAAACGTTGTATTGAAAGATTTGAGGCCAGCCATCCCAATGTGAAAGTGGAACAGGTGCCCATGGAGAATGACCCTTATAAGACCAAGCTTACCACTGCTATGGCAGCCGGACAGGAGCCGGATATATTCATCTCCTGGGGCGGCGGATGGCTTCAATCCTTTGTGGAAGAGGGAAAGGTGCTTGATATTGACCAGGAAGTGAGAAAAATCTCTGACATCTACCACGAGTCAGCCCTGTCTCTTTTCGAACTTGATGGGAAATACTGGGCAGTGCCCTTCCGTGCAGGTGCAGCTCCTGTGTACTATAATACCGAGATTTATAAAGAACTGGGACTTAAGGTTCCCGAAACGGTAGAAGAGCTTGAGGCTAATTGTGAAGTTATTAAGGAGCATGGCATTATCCCATTTGCTGAGGGCAATTCCAGCCAGTGGCCGGGTGCGCTTACCTTCATATGGCTGTCCCTTAGAGAGGGAGGTTCCCAGACGTTCCTTGACGCCTATAACCGCACAGGCAATGCTACGTTTGAGGATGAGAGTTTCATTAAAGCCGGACAGCGGATCCAGGATTGGGTGAAGAAAGGATATTACCCCGAAGGCCTCAATGGTATCAACTATGATACCGGCGGATCCAGAATGCTGTTTTACAGCGGTCAGGCAGCTCACATTGTACAGACCAACAGTTTCGTATCCAACTGTAAGTCTGAAAAACCGGATTTCTATGAGAAAAATCTGGGGTTATTCAACTACCCTGTAATAGAAGGCGGCAAAGGGAAGGCAGACGAGATTTTAGGAGGCGGCAACGGATATTCCATCTCTGCTTCCTGCAAAAATCCCAAAGAGGCGATGGAACTGGTAAAAGTCCTGACCGATCAGGAGTATGCCCAGGATATGTCTGATACCGCAGGAATCCTTACCGGGATAAAGGGTGTGGAAATCAAGGACAGCAAGTTAAAGCAGATGGAGGAGCTTCTGGTTCATGCATCTTATATGCAGAACTTCTACGATCAGTTCCTGCCAACAGAGCTTGGAAACTTACATAAACAGACCACTTACGACCTCTTCGGACTTACCACCACGCCAGAGCAGGCAGCCGCTGACATGGAAGCAATGGCACAGAAGGATCTGGTTAAGAAATAATACATGACATGGATGGAGAGGGTGTTGCATGGCAGAACGCATGTTGCAACGCCCTCATTCCGGATCGTCCTCTGTGAAAAGGAGTGATTATATGAGCAAACAAAATAAACATACTGGAATCATAACGCTGTTTGTGCTCCCGGCCCTGCTGTTTTACGGAACATTTAATGTAGTGGGAATCGTCAGGACATTCATCTACAGTTTTATGGACTGGAAGGGGATCAGCGCGAACAGGACTTTTGCAGGATTTGGGAATTACATCGAGCTGTTCGGAGATTCTTTGTTCTGGAATGCTATGATGAATAACGTAATCCTGGTCATTGTCTCCGTGGCGATCCAGCTCCCGGGAGCCCTGCTCTTAGCCCTGCTAATCAATCAGGAGCTTAAGGGAACAAGGTTTTTCCGCACGGTGTTTTTTATGCCGATGCTGCTGTCCACGGTTGCTACCGGTATCATGTGGATTCTGTTTTACGATCCCTATTTTGGCCTGATAGCCAGTCTCATGCAGAAGCTGGGGTTAAAAAGCATTGCTTTTCTGGAAGGGAGATCATCCATGCCCTCCATTCTGTTCGTCATATGCTGGCAGTTCATTCCCTTCTATATGATTATATTAAAAGCAGGACTGACCAATATCCCGACCGATATTTATGAGGCGGCAAGGATTGACGGGGCAAATGGGAAACAGTGTTTCTGGAAAATCACCCTTCCGCTGCTAGTACCGACCCTGCGATCGGCGGCGGTCCTTCAGCTGGTTGGGTCTTTAAAATACTTTGATTTATTCTATGTGATGATGGGCGGTGCGCCCAACAAGGCGACAGAGTTAATGGCCACGTACATGTACAAGAAAGGGTTTACGGAATTCCGTATGGGATATGCCAGCGCCATTGCTGCTAGCATGTTCATTCTGTGTTTTGCCATAGCCTGCATGTTCCTTTATATAACGAGAGATAAGGAGGCGGCATAATATGGGAGTGTTGTTAAAAAGAAAAATAAAGAATACCATTCTATATGCGATCAGCATCGTTATTGCACTGATTACAGGATTCCCCTTTGTGTTTCTGGTCATTAACAGTTTTAAAGGCATGGGGGAATACTTAACGAATATTTGGAGACTGCCAAGCGAGCCGTTTTTCGGAAATTACCAGTTAGTCTTAAAGCCGGATTTTCTCCGGTACTTCTTAAACAGCGTTATAGTGTCGGGGACCAGCGTATTCATCATTGTGGTGGTATCGTCCATGATTTCCTTTACCTTTGCAAGGCTTAAATACAGAGGAAGGAATCTGCTTTACTTTGCCATTATTGCTGGAATGATGATACCGGTACATACGACCCTGATCCCTACGTTCACGCTTTTAAGCAGCATAGGCTTGACAGATACCCTGACCGGCCTGGTGGGGCCTTATGTCAGTTATAACATTCCCATTGCGGTCTTTATACTGACCCAGTTTTTCCGGGAGATCCCAAAGGAGCTGGAGGAAGCAGCCATCATTGACGGCTGCGGCATTGTGGGAACTTTTAAGAATATCATACTTCCGTTGTCAGGTCCGGCAATCTCTACAATCGTGGTATATACATTTTTGAACATCTGGAATGAGTTCATCAATGCCAATGTGCTGATCAACAGCACAGGAAAGAAGACCCTTCCATTAGGCATCCGGGAATTTTACGGCATGCAGTCTGTAAATATACCGGCAGTGCTTACCGCCATCCTAATCGGATCACTTCCGGTCATCCTTTTGTACTTCTTTGCACAGGAAAAGGTAGTTAACGGACTGACCCAGGGAGCGGTAAAGGGCTAAGTGAGCCAGAGAGGGATAGACCGTAAGAGATAGACCGTAAGAGAGGAGAGAATTTGATATGGATTTTGAAGAGAGGGCAAGGGAGTTAGTCGGTCATATGACCCTGGAAGAGAAGGCCTCCCAGCTAAGGTTTGATGCTCCGGCAGTCAAAAGGCTGGGAATCCCCAGATACCACTGGTGGAATGAATCACTTCATGGCGTGGCCAGGGCGGGGACGGCAACCATGTTTCCCCAGGCCATCGGTATGGCGGCCATGTTTGACGAAGAGATGATAAAGGAGATCGGCACTGCGGCGGGGATGGAAGCAAGGGCAAAGTACAATGCTTATTCGGCCCTGGAGGACCGGGATATCTATAAAGGACTGACCCTTTGGTCTCCCAATGTAAATATCTTCCGTGATCCCAGATGGGGAAGAGGCCATGAGACGTATGGAGAAGATCCATACCTTTCCGGCAGACTGGGCGTGGGATTTATACAGGGAATCCAGGGAGAGGGTAAATACTTACTGGCAGCAGCCTGTGCTAAACACTTTGCGGTACACAGCGGACCGGAAGAACAGCGCCATACCTTTGATGCCAGAGTCAGTAAAAAGGATCTGTGGGAGACCTATCTGCCTGCCTTTGAAGCCTGTGTCACCGAGGGGAAGGTGGAAGGGGTCATGGGAGCGTATAACCGGACCAACGGAGAACCGTGCTGTGGAAGCAAAACTCTGATTCAGGATATTTTAAAAGAGAAGTGGAAGTTTGACGGATATTTTGTGTCGGATTGCTGGGCCATCAAGGATTTCCATGAAAACCATCATGTGACGGATACCGCCGCCCAGTCCGCGGCCATGGCCTTAAGAAATGGCTGCGACATCAACTGCGGAAATACTTACCTGCATATTTTAAGTTCCTATGAACAGGGCCTTGTGACAGAGGAGGAGATTACAGAAGCAGCTGTGCATGCCATGCGCACCAGGATGCGCCTGGGACTGTTTGATGAGGACTGCCCATACAACCAGATTTCTTATGAGACAGTGGGATGCAAAAAGCATAGAGAATTGGCAATTCACGCGGCGGAAAAATCCATGGTCCTCTTAAAGAATGACGGACTTCTTCCTCTTGACAAGAAGCTTAATAAGGTGGCTGTCATCGGTCCAAATGCGGACAGCCGCTGGCCGCTCATCGCCAATTACCACGGGACAGCGCCCCGGTATGTGACGATACTGGACGGAATTGAGAATCTTCTTGATGAGGATACGAGAATCTTTTATTCAGAAGGATGCCATACCATGAAGGACCGTGTAGAGCGGCTGGCACTTCCGGGAGACCGCATAAGCGAGGCGGCAACTGCAGCCCTTAAGGCAGGGCTGGCCATTGTATGCGTGGGACTGGATGAGAGGTATGAGGGTGAACAGCAGGATCTGGGCAACCGTTTTGATGAGGCGGTCAGTATGGCAGATAAGCCCACTCTGGCCCTTCCTGAATCCCAAAGGCGCTTGCTGACAGCACTTATAGAAACCGGCATACCGTTGGTGGTAATAAATATGTCCGGAAGCGCCATGGACCTGGCGTGGCTGGATCAGACGGAAAGTGTGAAGGCAATCCTACAGGCGTGGTATCCCGGCGCTGAGGGCGGTACGGCCGTAGCCAGAGTTCTCTTTGGGGAGATCAGTCCATCAGGCAGGCTTCCGGTCACCTTCTATCGGTCAGAGACGGAGCTTCCTCCCTATGAGGATTACAGTATGAAAAACCGAACCTATCGGTATATGAAAGAAGAAGCCCTTTATCCATTCGGATTCGGCCTTTCCTATACCAGCTTCCGGTACAGGGATTTAGAGTGCGTTCCAGGAGATGACGGTAGTGTGGCCGTATCCGTGAAAGTCAGGAACGAAGGACCGTCAGACGGCGAGGAAGTGGTTGAAGTGTATGTAAAGAATTTAGATTCTCCACTTGCAGTGAGGAATCATTCTCTGTGCGCCTTTGCCAGGGTGAGGCTTACAAAGGGACAGGAGAAGGCGGTAAGCTTCAGCCTTCCACGTCTGACTTTCTGTGTTGTGGACCAGGACGGGGGCCGTCGTTTGGATGGGAATCGGTACGATATTTATGTAGGCGGCAGCCAACCTGACAGAAGGAGCTGTCTGCTCACAGGCTATGAACCTTTAAAAGCTAAAGTGGAGCTGTAAGAGGGACTGTGTGAAAGAAAGCGGAAGAAGGAGAGATAAAATGGATTTATTACAGGTAAGAAATGGTAAAATCGTGGATGAGTCGGGAAATTCTGTGCACCTTCGCGGAACCTGCGTGGGCGGCTTTATGAATATGGAAGATTTTATCAACGGATATCCGGGTACGGAGAGCGGGATGAAGAGAGAGATGGCCAAAGCCCTTGGCGCAGGAAAGGCAGAATTGTTCTTTGAGACCATCCTTGATAACTTCCTGGGTGAGGAGGATATCCGGCTGATCCGGGAAACCGGAGCAAACTGCATCCGCATTCCACTGAGTTACCGGCATTTTGAAGATGACCAAAATCCCTTTATATATAAGGAAGAGGGATTTAAACGGCTGGATGCCGTACTGGATGCCTGTGAACGCCAGGGTGTCTACGTAATCCTGGATATGCATGCTTTGTCCGGCTGGCAGAACTGCCACTGGCACAGTGATAATGAGCGGGGGGCGGCTCTTCTCTGGAGCTACCGCCATTTTCAGGAACGGATCATAGCACTTTGGGAGGTGATTGCACAACGGTACAGGGATAGAAATTCAGTGGCGGGCTACGACCTGATGAATGAGCCTTCCACAGGAACGCCCACTGGTGAACATGCCTATGATTTTTATGAGTTTTATCAGTCGGACTGGAAGGCAATCAACAAACTGTACCGGGAGATCGCAGATGCGGTTCGAAAAATTGATAAAAAGCACATCCTGTTTTTAGAGGGAGATAATTATTCCCGGAATTTTGAAGGGCTTGAGACCCCTTTTGAGGATAATCTGGTTTACAGCAGCCACAACTATATACCCCCGGGATATGGGCCGGGGACGTACCCTGGATATTATAACGGGGTGTACTGGGATAAGAATAAGCAGAAGGTTGAATTCCTTAACCACCAGGGGACACAGTTTGCCTTGAAGCACCAGGTGCCTCTGTGGGTAGGGGAGTTCGGTTCCCAGTATCATGGTTTTCCGGAGGAGCTTCCATACCGCCTGGCTTCCATGGAGGACCAGCTGGATATTTACAACACGAATGGAGTCCACTGGACCACCTGGACCTATAAAGACCCCGGGATTATGGGGTGGGTATTCTTAGATCCGGAGAGCGAATATATGAAGATTATTCAACCGGTCCAGGAACAAAAACGCATCTTGGGAGCTGAAAATTTTGTTGCAGATTATGCAGGGGTAGCGGAGGGCCGGAAAAAATCCCGTGTGCTTGCCGATTATATCTTGGATGTGATGGGAGAAACTAGGATTGACAAAGCTTCCAATGCTTTTGTGATGAATTACGGGGTGCTTAACGGCTATGCAGGCGCTATGCTTCAGCCGTCTTACGCCAAACGTTTTGCCGGATACAGCGAGGATGACTTAGAGCGCATTGCCGGAGGCTTCAAACTGGAAAACTGTGTAAAAAACCAACCTTATTTAAATCTTCTAAAACATATGCTGCATTGATAAATTTCCGTTTTTCTGTTAAAATTGGATGTAAAAATATGTCATTAAAATTGGAAAAACGGAAAGAGGAGAGAACTGGGGATGAGGAAAAAGATAGTCTGGAAAGAAAAAATGGCAGAATACTGGATGATTGGGCTTCTCCTTTTCCTGGTAGCTGTGTTCTCTTATATGTTACCGGTATTTGCCACCAGAGGGAATCTTGCCAGCTTCCTGCGTTCCATGCCTATTTTGGGGATAGCCACGCTGGGAGTGGCAATGCTCATGATCTCTGGCGGAATTGACTTATCCTGCGGGGCTATTATGGCCTGCGCAGGAACGATGACAGCGCATCTGGCGGTGCGGGGAATGCATCCGGCAGCATGTCTGGCTTTTGGAATCCTCTGTGGCGGTGCCTGGGGACTTCTAAACGGGTTTCTGATTACACGGTTTGAGCTTAAGCCGTTTATTGTGACGGTAGGAAGCAATTACATGATCCGGGGGCTGACTCAGATGTTTACAGGCGGCATCTTAATCAGCGGTCTGCCAGGCTGGTTTTACCACATTTCCAACACTCGTTTGCTGGGCAATATCCTCTATTCCAATTTTCTTATCTTTCTGATCCTGGCTGTGGCAGTTGTCCTTATTATGAAATGTACCATATTCGGTCGATACTGCTACGCCGTAGGTTCCAGTAAGAAAGCCAGCAGTCTTGCCGGCATCCAGGTAAAACGGCACCTTCTTAAGGTTTATTTTATTGAAGGGGCTTTTGCGGGGATTGCAGGAATCATCCTTATGTCTTATTTAAATGTGGGCGCATCCAGTGAGGCCATGGGGTTGGAAGCATATGCCATTGCTGCTGTGATTATCGGCGGGATCCGGTTTGAAGGAGGTGCAGGAGGCATCGTGCGCGCGGTTCTGGGTCTGCTTATTATAGAGGTATTTAAAAACGGTATGAATGCGGCCGGAGTAAATACTTATGGACAGCAGGCAGTTACAGGGCTAATGATTCTGGCTGCTATGGTGATGGACTATTTTCGGAAGAAGAGGGAAGAGTCGGCATGAGAATGTTTAAAATTGGGGTAATCGGAATGGCGGTATGCCTTTTTGCGGCCGGATGCGGGAAGCAGCCCACCGCCGCCTTTGAACGGAAGGAAGGGAAGACTCTGTATCTGATTGCATTGAATGAAGAAGGCCCTTACTGGAAACCGTTGATTCAAAGTGCGCAGGATCAGGCCAGAGAGCGGGGCTGCACTCTGATCGTTAA
>Ga0213824_1000478_pt1 | contig 30475 bp, 26 predicted proteins | sample MC6MC0906MG_FD_179892 | JGI IMG/M metagenome (GOLD analysis project Ga0213824, IMG submission 179892) | Enriched soil aggregate microbial communities from Iowa State University, Ames, United States - MC6-MC0906-MG | ecosystem: Environmental > Terrestrial > Soil > Unclassified | place: USA: Iowa...
AGCGTCATTATTATCGCTCGCTATCTTCATTTTCCAGAGTATGTACAATTGTTTGGCCTGGGGATAGCGATTCTTGGTCATATTAAACCGATCGCATTAAAGTTCAAGGGCGGGAAAGGGATATCAACCTTTATTGGCGGGATGATTTGCTTTGAGCCGCTGCTTATACCCGTGATTCTATTGGCTTTTTTCGGCCTCTACCCTTTTACCAAAAGCTTTACCTTCGCTGGGTTAGGGGCATTTCTCTTTATTCCTATTTTTCTATTTTTCAAGCATTATCATTGGTTAACCTGTGTCATTGAATTGGCGGTAATCGGTGGCATTTTCCTAGCACATTCTGAAAATATTAAGGAAAGGCTGAACAATCGGAGACAATCATGATGAGGATTTTTTAAAATTCCCCTTCAATGATCATGAAACTCTTCGATAAAATGATCAAATTTATTCAGTTGAAATTCCTCAGCATCAAACAAATGAGAAAATGAACGGAAAGAGGTCTTACCTAGCGGATCAACACCGCCAGGTCAAGGCTTCTTTTTTATTTACATAAAAGACCAACACGGGCACTGTACACTCCACACGGACACTGTCCACGGATGGTGCCTGACACCCATTACACTGTATTCAGCTTGATTGCCTCGCAAATGCTTTGGTCGGTGATGTCTGGACTTGCTTGGAGGTCTGAGATGGTGCGGGCAAGGCGAAGGATTTTGATTTGGGTACGATTGCTCCAATTTTTCTTTATGGATTGCTGCTGTATGGCAGATTGTTGTGTTCCTGACAAAGGGCTCGCTCTCAAAAGTACTCCATAAGAGATTCTACTATTACAAACTTCTTTACCATAGCGGTCATATTGCCTTTTCCTCGCCTGCTTCACTCTTTCCTGCACAATTTTTGATGACTCTCCTGCATGCTCCATCGCAGCTGCATTAAAATCGATGCATCGTAATGAAAGATTAATATCAAACCGATCTCTTAACGGACCTGAGAGTCTATTCTGATAAGAGAGAATTTGCTTAGGTGAGCAAGTACAATAATGAGTATTCGAGCCTGTATAACCGCAAGGGCATGGATTCATCGCAGCAATCAATACAAAGGAAGCGGGATAGGTAATCGAGGCGTGGGTACGGCTAATCGTGATCAAACCATTTTCTAACGGCTGCCGCAGCATATCTAATGTTTTTTTCGAAAACTCCCCGATTTCATCAAGAAATAAAACACCATGGTGGGCCAGGGAGATTTCGCCTGGCTTTGGGTATTGACCACCGCCAATAATAGCGACGCCTGATGCGGAATGGTGAGGATTCCTATAGGGAGGCAGATGACTCTGTGTGTAAACGGTCCTGCTTAATTGATACAAGCTAAGTACCTCGGTCAATGGCGGTAAAATGGACGGAAAGCTCTCTGTCAACAAGCTTTTTCCACAACCTGGAGGTCCCGTCATCAGAACATGATGTTCACCGGCTGCCGCTACCTCTAGAGCACATTTAGCTTCTGCATGACCGATAATTTGCTGAAAATCTAAATAACGATTATCCCCGAAGCAGCTCTCGTCTTCAATCTTTTTAAAAGCAGAAGGAACCCACTGACCTGCAAGGTGCCCGATGACATCTTTTATTGAAGATATGTAGATGATTTCTAACCCTTCGAAATTAAGAACTGGGAGATGATCATCAAATGGGATATAGAGTCTCCTAATCCCCTGCCTTTTTGCTGCAAGTACCGCAGGCAGCAGCCCTTCAACAGGATGCACTGATCCGTCTAAAGATAGCGCTCCTAAAAAACCCGTATCTTCTGAATAACTGCGTCTAACTCATGCAAGCTCAGCAGCAAACCAATTGCCATTGGAAAATCAAACATCGGCCCCATTTTCTTTTGGTCCGCCGGAGAAAGATTAATGATAATTTTGTTACCTGATAGGACATAACCTAATGAACTAAGTGCTGCAATAATTCTCTCCTTCGATTCTTTCACAGCAGCATCCGGCAGACCGACAATTTTAAACGAGTCATTTCCTATATATGTTCCTACCTCCACATTCACCCGGTAGCCTTCCATCCCCTTTAAGCCAATACTCGTTACTCGAGCCCACATGGAAACCACTCCCCTTCACGTTTGATGATTTTTCCGTCTTTCCAAAAAAACTTGTCCGTTACTAAGGCATTCATATATTGCTGATAAAAGTGAGGCTGCGGGTCAGGAAAATACGAAAGGATTGGTTTGGGGTCAATATGAGGGTTTGCTTCACCGTAGAGATAAGCACGATAGCTGCTCCAAGTATACTTCTCAGGCGTTGTCACCATCCCAGCTTGCACCGGGTTTAAATGAATATATTTGCTGACATCAATCTCATATTCACGAGAGTTGAGGAGCTCGGCACCATAGCGCTTATCAAACACATGGCCCGAAAAATCGTACTTTTGGTTAATATATTTTGCATATTTTGTATTGAGATTTTTCATGATGATACTGAGTGGGATTTCAAACGTTTCAAACTGGAGATGGGTATGATTGGTCATTAAGCAGTAAGAGTAGAGATTAAAGGGGTAACGGTTCCTAGTTTCTTCTATGTAAGCCAAATACTTCTTAAAATCTTCATCCTCAAAAAACAGCGAACTCCTCCTTATTCCTCTGCTGGTCACATGATACTTCGCACCTTCAAACCATAGGCGAGCCTTACGAGCCAAATCGATCACTCCTATTTAATATAATTACGACGGAAATGGTATTAATGGTGTCAGGCACCATTTCCTTCTTTTCCATTATACTAATAATTTTCACGAGGGTTAGCGATATTCATATATGTAACAAAATGTTCAAAGGCTTGGAAAGGGTGATTTGTGCTGTGCGATTCGCCCGTCCCTTTGGGTAGAAACCTTTTTGTCCAGAAAATCAACCAAGCTCGAAATTTCTCATGAACGTATAAAAGGTCTTGGATCCTAATATTTATTAATATGGTGAAACTTCAATCAGTGGGGGTTTATTCCACCCCACTGTTTGGTTGTTAAAACAATTGGGCTTTTACGGGCAGCTGACCCCACTTATCCTTTTTTGTTCCATCAAACTCTTAAGGCTGTGGTCTTTCTGTCCGTTATTACGGGATAAAGACATCATTTCTTACTTTCTATTTAGGGGGAATGTCTCTGAAAAGTATAAGAATGATTCAAAGATTGGTTGGTGTCCTCCTTCTTGTGTATGGGATTTATCTTATTTTCGTCACACAGGAGTTCTTTGGTACCTTATTAATCATTGTGGCCTTCTTAATTTTTCCAAGCTTAAACAATGAAAAAAAGAGATCCTACAGCGATGATTATGATTCTCATGATCGCTCCAGTGATTCAGCCTATGACCACGACGGTTCCTCAGGGGGCGGAGATTCAGACGGAGGCGGGGGAGGGTAATCCTCCAAAACCACTCCCCCCTAAACACAACCTTTCAAACAGAAATGCCCCCGGTGACAGTTCATTCCGGGTGCATTTTTTATATCCCTGATAGAGTCACTTCGCTTTTGAAAAATAATACAGAAACCACACAGCATGATTTTGCTCGTCTATGGCTGCCCTTCTGAATACCTCTTTAAGGAACGGGTCTGTCACAGAATCAGCTATTTCCATGTAAAAATCCACTGTTTTCTGTTCATCCTCTAGAGCAAGCTCCACTCCCCTTAAATAAACTCCCGGACATTTCTCCGTTATTTTTGGCTGGGGAGGAATACCCGTTAAACCGCGATAAATCTGGACAAACTGTTGATAATGTTTTATTTCATCCTGGCGAATCTCAAGGATTTGTTCCCGTTCCTTCTTATGTGGAGCCATATTTGCCAACCTGGCATAACAATCGATGGCACTATATTCCCCATTTATTGCTTTTTCAATATTATGAACTAATGTATTCGATTGCCTATTTAAGGCATCGTAGTAATTTGTGAAAGGATTCATAGACGTACCTCCCCACTTATTTTCTTGGTATATCCTATGGCAAATCAAAGAATTGGGTGTGTAGGGGACATATTTTTCAAATATCGACCCTTCCATGAAAAATTGTAAGCGATACATTACGTTGGTGTGAATGAAGCCAACCTCCCATACAAATTTTGTCGTCAATTTATAATGCTTTCTGCAAGAATAGCCTTATTCCCCGGGAAACTTATGATTTTCGACAATTTCCTTACACTGACTGCTAAAATTAATCTCGATCTCCCTTTTTAGATTACTTTTTTTCTAATAAAGGAAAATTCCGTCGACGGGGTTATGCCAGCGCTAGCAAGCAGCTCCCCTCCTCCATTCAGGATGAAACTACAAATCCACATATGCAGTTTCAAGAGGCATTAAGGATGAGAGTTTCAGGGTCTTCAGAGGAAATCAAACACCGGCCGTTTTAGTGGAAATCAGGTTCATCTCGAATGATAAAGAACGGCAAACTTGGTCAGCAGCAGGCTATCAAAATCAGCTCTGTAACGGACTCCTAAACGGGGTACTGAAATTTTTCAGTAAGTAATCCGCCAAATGGACTTTGAAAGACAAAATCCAATACGCATAAAAAAAGCCGCATTTTACCAGGTCTATGCCTAAGTAAAATGCGGCTTTTCCTTATTTTACGGATTCAAATCATACGGAAGAATGTAACCACTGACATGAAACAAAAGATCCACACTATCCACCCCACACGGAACAATGTCCACGAACGGTGCCTGACACCATTTACACTTGCTGGGTGTTGTTATCCTTTTCGATTCCAACGATAAGCTCTTTTAGGAATTGTAAAAGTTCGTCACGGATGCTTTCCTGTTGTAGGGCAAACTCGATTGTCGTTTTGACAAAGCCGATTTTTTCACCAACATCAAAACGTTTTCCCTCGAAATTGTAAGCGAAGACACGTTGAATTTGATTTAGTTTTTGAATGGCATCTGTTAACTGGATTTCACCGCCGGCTCCTGCCTCCTGCTGGTCTAAGAACATAAAAATCTCTGGGGTTAAAACATATCTTCCCATAATGGCTAAGTTAGATGGGGCTGTTCCCGGCTTCGGCTTTTCGACAAAATGCTTCACTTGATAACGTCTGCCTTCCTGCTCTAGCGGATCGACAATCCCGTAACGGTGTGTTTCATTCTCCGGAACATGCTGAACCCCGATAATCGACGAGAATGTCGCTTCATATTGGTCAATCAGCTGCCGTAAACAAGGAGTATCGCTTTGAACGATATCATCGCCCAAAAGTACGGCAAATGGTTCATCGCCAATAAAATTCCGTGCACACCAAACAGCATGCCCTAATCCTTTTGGTTCTTTCTGACGAATATAATGAATGTCAGCAAGGTTGGATGTATAGTTCACTTTATTTAATAGATCCCATTTCTCTTTTTCAAGTAAATTTTTCTCAAGCTCCGGAGCAAAATCGAAATGATCCTCAATCGCCCGTTTTCCTTTACCTGTTACAATAATAATATCCTCTATACCAGAGGCAATCGCTTCCTCAACAATATATTGAATCGTTGGCTTATCCACAATGGGAAGCATTTCTTTTGGCATTGCTTTAGTTGCAGGTAAAAATCGTGTCCCAAGCCCAGCAGCAGGGATAATAGCTTTACGAACCTTTTTCACAGTATGTCTCTCCTTTAGTTATTCATTATATGTATATTATGATAAAATTTTATGTTTAGCCCAAATCAATAACATATTAACCTAATTATACCATAAGAACTTTTTTAAAAATGTGATTCGGACTATTTTTGTGGTGCCTGACACCCATTTTAATGTTACGATAATGACAATATTTAAAAATATCAATCTTTCACAATTAGTGCCTGACACCATAAAAAGACACTTTCCGAGTATGATGGAAAGTCGAACATGACACTAATCTAATACCTTTGACATGAAAGGAGATTTGCTATGCCATCTTTCATTAATGAGCGGAATGGTGTTTTTCATGCTGTCTGCCCGCTTGATTGCCCGGATCAATGCGGATTGCTTCTACATAAAGAAGACGGAAAAATTGTAAAAGTTGAGGGTGATCCACAGCATCCGGTAACCAAAGGCCATATTTGCAACAAGGTTCGCAATATGACTGAGCGTATTTATGATGTGAAGCGTTTGAAATATCCGCTTAAACGGACTGGTTCCAAGGGTGAAGGAAAGTTCACTCGCATCAGTTGGGAGGAGGCCCTCAGCACAATTACTGCCCGCTGGAAGGAGCTTATTGAAATAGATGGGCCGGAAAGCATTCTACCCTACAGCTTTTATGGCAACATGGGGAGGCTCAGTGCCGAGGGAATGGACCGCCGGTTTTGGAATCGTTTAGGCGCCTCACGGCTGGATCGGACCATTTGTTCGTCGGCTGGTTCAGTTGGCTATCAATATACGATGGGCGGCAGCCTCGGGATTGACCCTGAGGATACAATTCATTCAAAACTGTTCATCTTCTGGGGCATCAATGCCGCCAGCACCAACATGCACCAGATGGTCCTGGCGCAAAAGGCCCGCAAGCAGAACGGCGCCAAATGGATCGTCATCGATGTTCATAAAAATCAAACTGGCAGAATGGCAGATTGGTTTATTCCGATTTTACCAGGGACGGACAGTGCCCTCGCACTAGGGCTGATGCACATATTGTTTGCCGAAAATATGATTGATCAAGAATTTTTGCAAAAATATACTGTTGGCTACGAAGAACTGCGCGAGCATGTAATTCAATACACCCCTGCCAAAGTTTCCGAAATCACCGGAGTCCCAGTCAGTGACATTTACAAGCTGGCGCGAATGTATGGCGAAACATCACCTTCCTTTATTCGGATCGGCAACGGACCGCAGCATCACGACAATGGCGGCATGTTCGTCCGCACGGTCGCATGCCTACCTGCCTTAACCGGACAATGGCTTGTAAAAGGCGGCGGGGCCATCAAAGGAAATTCTGCCTATCTTGCACCAAATACTGAGAGTTTGCAAAGGTCTAATCTTTTGAAAAATAAACATACGCGTGTTATTAATATGAACTTGCTGGGAGAAGCTTTATTAACATTAAACCCGCCCGTAAAATCGCTGTATGTGTATGGATCAAATCCTGCATTAGTAACACCCTCTAACAATAAAGTCAGAAAAGGCTTGGAGCGTGAAGATTTATTCGTAGTGGTCCATGATTTATTTTTAACAGAAACGGCTAAGTACGCAGATATTGTCCTGCCAGCAACATCATCCTTTGAAAACACGGATTTATACACTTCGTACTGGCATCATTACACACAAATTCAACAGCCGGTTATCGCACAATACGGGGAGTCTAAATCGAATGTTGACGTCTTCCGTTTACTTGCAAACGAAATGGGATTTGGTGATGAGGCTGCCTTCACTGAAACGGAAGCAGAAATGATTGCCGGCGCACTGAATAATCCGCGGAATCCTTATTTGGAGGACATCAACTACTCCGCTTTAGTCGAACAGCGATACCTGAAAGCCAAGGTGAAACCATTGTTCCCCGGGACACTTCCGACTCCGAGTGGAAAAATAGAGTTATTTTCTGAGAGAATGAAGCAGGATGGATACCCGCCTCTGCCAACCTATATCCCGCTTGTGAACCATGAAGACCATTGCTTTCAATTTGTCCCAGGGCCAAATCATAATTTTTTAAACTCTACTTTTTCCAATAATCGGAAGCATATTGAGTTGGAAAAAGAACTGCGATTGCATATGAATCGGTCGGATGCCCAAGCGGCTGGAATTGAAGATGGAGATATGGTCCGGGTGTGGAACAATCGCGGGGAATGTGAGATAAAAGTTGCGGTTGGAGATAATGTCCTTCCAGGGGTTGTTGTGACACAAGGGCTCTGGGCGGACGCAGCAGCCGGGTCTCACGAAGATTCAAATGCAAAAAGTCTCCTAATAAACTCCCTAACCCCCGATCGCATTGCTGATATGGGAGGCGGTGCCACCTTTTTTTCAGGACGAGTAAATGTGGAAAAAATATAGATTAGCCAGCCCTGTTTTTGGAGCAATTGCCCCTTATAGGTGACTGAACTCTCTTTATTTGGTCTTTTCGGTCGCCTATGACCTCTATTGGCGACCGTTTTCTCTCTTTCCTCTCCGTTTCGGTCACTTACATCCTCCTTTTGCTGCCGGACTCTCTCTTTTTCCCACAGCTTCGGTCGCTAACTTGCCTTATACCCCTTCCCTATCATTTCATGGACATTGTGGATCGTAACCATAGGCATGAGCGTCAATATCATGAATGATGTTTTTCAATTGGACGATTTCATGTTTGTTGATGACGATATATAGAGCACTTCCTTGTTCTCGCCAGTGTAACCGCCTCGTCCCTACAAAACGGTTAAGCCCCGCGACATCTTCCTTATGATATTCTCCAACATAACCCCGCTGGTGAATTGGAGCTAATCAGAACGGCAGCCCTTTCCATCGAGCTTCGACAATAAAATCAACCGCCTTTGCGATTGATATAAACGATTAATAACGTATACATCGCCTTCTCCAAGCCAATGATGAAAACAAAAGCCGCCATTACTAAAATATTGATAATCAGCATTGCTTTCCGGCTGCGTACAGTATCCCCCTAAAATAAAAAATACTGCGGGAACCTATAATCCCCACAGCATTTAAAAGTATTTCATACCATCTTCAATAAATTAGAAATTGGTGCCTGACACCCTTTGCAAGCTTTCACTGTTCTTTATATGATTATTGGTGTCAGGCACCAATGCACGCATTTATACGGTTTCGCTTTTGAAGGCTTGACTGAGCCAGTTTTTGCCTTCGACGAGTCGTGTGACGAGCATGGCACAGACGGTGTTTCCAGTCGAGTTGAGGAGTGTGGCCGGTGCATCAATGATGGTGCTGATGACTGCGATAATCGGCAAGGTTTCTGGCGGGAAGCCGTAGACACTGATGATCAGCATTTCACCGATCATTCCGCCGCCGGGAATTGCTCCCATGACCGCACCAACTAAAAAGGCAACGGCAAGAATACTTAAAATATTCGAGATGCTCGTTAAATCCTTTCCAAACAATGCAAATAAGAAGACGATTTTCAGTACTCCACCAAAGACGGAACCATCCTTATGGGTATTCGCACCAAGCGGGACAATCGTTTCGGCAATATCCTTAGGCACCCCCATTTTTCGAACCGTGGCGAGGTTCACAGGTATACAAGCGGCACTCGAGCACGTCGCAAGCGCCGTAACCGATGGTGCGATTGCATTTTTCCAAAACACTTTGACCCCATCCTTGCCACCTGCGATGAAGGCATAAAGGGTGAAGAACCCAAAATAATAAATGACCGTCAAAATTAGATACAGTACAAACGAGCGGGCATACCCTTCTAAGATTTGCGGTCCAAGCTCACCGATGACCGCAGCAAAATAGCAGCCAAGTCCGATCGGAGCATAATACATGATGATACTGACCATTTTCATCATGACCCCAGTAGCCGCAGTTAAAAAGTCAGCAACTGGTTTCGCTTTTTCTCCAACCATTGCAGTCGAAATGCCAAATAGCAGTGAAAAGAAAATCAGCTGAAGCATATTGCTTCGCGATAGCATTAAATTAAAATCTGAAACAGTGAACGTGGCTACCAGATGATCAAGAAACGTTAATTTTTCTGTATCTGTTTCAACAGAAGAATGTTTCATGACCTCTTTAATCGCTGCAATATCGGCATTTTCAATCGGATGAATGATAGACGCCCCTGTTAATCCGAGAATGGCTGCAACAGAAGCGGTCACCAAGAAAACCACCAAGATGCTGCCCATAATTTTTCCAAGCCGTTTCATACCGTTCATGTTAGCAATCGCCGAAGCAATGCTAAAAAACACCAATGGCACGATGATCATGAACATAAGATTAAGAAAAAGATCTCCGAACGGCTTTACGACCGCAGTCTTTGTCCCAAAAATCAAACCTGCTGCCCCGCCGATGACAATGGCAGACAGTAAAATCAATGTAAATCGATAATTTTTAAAAAATAATTTCAAAGAATCCACAGCCTTTCGACAACAATCTACATATGAAATCATACCCAAATTCGCCCCATAGGTAAATGACTTTATTTTTAAGAGATAATTTCAATCATCCTTCCCTTCCCTGCCCTAATCAAAAAAATAGCCCCCTGACAGTTGTCAGAGAGCTATTTCAGCCATAAATTATGAAAAAATAAGAGCGATAAACAATCCCTAAAAAGGTTCATTGAACCTTTTTATTTATTTTTTTCAAGGCTTCTTTTGTCTCATTTAAATATTTTACCAACCGTAAGGGCTTACTTAAGACCCTTTTCGGAAATCCTTCAATGAACTTTCCTTGATCCGTTTTGTATTCGTTAGATAATCTTGTTGGTTTTGATGTGACACGCTTATAAACCTCTTTATACAATTCCCTCATCGGATCCATTTCCGTTTCAATTGTACGGTGACAGTTGGTACAATCTATACTTTGAATCTTATCATTTAAATATTGAACATGATGCAGGGTTTCGTCATGACAATGTGAACAATAAAGAGTGACATCTATTTCTGAAATCTTCATATAGGTCTTCTCCTTTACAAATATTCCACAGACTCTCTTTCAAAAAGGAACATATTAAATCCTAATTATAGGCTAATTTAATTATTCCTTCCTATTATATTGTAATCAAAGGATTGTAAACATGTACCCGATTTTACTTAAATATTCACCAGCTTAGAATTAGGTAAATTTAGTAGAAACTTACTATTTATTATATCTCATTTTGATACTTATTTAAAATAGCACCTGCCATTTGTTCGTCAATAATAAGGACATCAATAATCTTTCCTCTTAGGGCCGCAAGTACACTTTCTGCTTTCTGTTCTCCTTCAACGACAGCAATCACTTTATTGATGTTCTTTAACTCTTCAAGGGTAATGCCGATAATTTTGCTGCTTAAGGAATCATTAATTTGCTTGCCCTGTCCATCAAAAAAACGAAAACCTATGTCACCCTCTGCACCCATTTCACGAAGATGGCCTACATCATTTTCTGTTAAATATCCAATTTTCATTAACGTTGAATCGTTAAAGGGATTACCGATGCCAATCAGGGCCATATCAACATGCCGTCCGCTTTCTAATACCGTTTCAATATCCTGAAGCGCCATTAACCGTTCCTTTAGCTCTTCTGTTTCTACAATGGCCGGAGCATACAAATAGGTGCAAGTGCCGTTAATCTTTTTCGCCAATTCATTTGCCAGCTGATTCGCATGTATTTCGACTTCTTTAACACCCATTCCCCCTTCCAATGGAACAATCTTTATGTCCTCTCTTCGCTCATAGGGATATTCTTGCACGAGATAGGCAAGTGTCGTTCCCCATGAAATGCCAATGCTTTTGACACCTTTCATATTTTGCGATAGATAGTTGGCGCCCGCCAGCCCCACTGCCCGTTTCGCCAGCTCACTTGACATACCGTTATCAGGTACGACAATGGCATCTTTAAGACCGAAAAGTTTTTCAAGCTGCTGTTCCAATTCAACGGTCCGAACACTTTCATCTTTTATATAAATATTAACAATCCCTTCATCCTTTGCCTTTTGAAGCAATTTGGAAATGACGGGTCTTGAAACGCCCAGTTTGTTTGCGATTTCAGCTTGTGTCCAGCCATCCTTATAATACATGGTGGAAACCTTAACCAACTGTCTTTTTTCTTGCCACTCCACTGATCCATCTCCTTGCTGAATGGTTATACCATCATTTTACACGATAGCTAAATTAAAATCATCTTGAGAGAGTAAAAGTGCCGGGATTCTATATGTCCACGGCACTTTTGAAAAATAACCTTAATTTTATCTCAAAACCTTTGTGTCATACTTACTTTTTTAGTTTAGTAACAGCTTTCACTGCTGCTTCAAAAAATGTTTCCGAAATCGTTGGGTGCGGATGGATCATTTTTGCTGCTTCCTCTACGGTTCCTTCTAGATACATAAAGGCCGATGCTTCGGATATCATTTCAGTTACGTGTGCTCCTGCCATCACAACGCCAATAATTTCGCCGTATTTCGCCTCAAAAATTACCTTTGTAAAGCCCTCCGGCTCACCGGCGCTTATTGCCTTACCGCTTCCGGAAAAATCAAATTTCTCTGTCAGTACCTCGATGCCTTGCTTCCTTGCCTCTTCTTCCGACAAGCCAACAGAGGCAATCTCCGGAAGGGTGTAAATACAACGAGGCATCACTTTGTAATCGATTCGGTCAAGGGCTCCGGCAGCATTATTTGCTGCAACCACTCCTTCTGCACTTGCTGCATGGGCCAGCTGCCATCCGCCAATCACATCACCAACTGCAAAAACGTTGGCCATGCTAGTCTCCATTTGATCATTCACCTGAATGAATGGCCCGTTTTGTTCAAGACTTACCTCTTTTGTAGCAGATAGGTTTGGACGGCGGCCTGTGCTGACGAGCAAGGTTTCTGCTTCTAATGAAAGTTCTTTGCCCTTCGCATCGACACAAACAACCGTTTTTACGCCGGATGTTTCCTCCACCTTTTGTACTTTAGCACCAACATGGAGCTTAATTCCCTTTTTCTTCAAAATATTCGCCAAAAATTTAGAAGCTTCAGCATCCTCTGTAGGGACAATTCGATGAGCTGCCTCAATGATTGTAACCTCCGTTTTCAAGGAAGCAAATATAGTGGCGAATTCGACGCCAATAACCCCGCCGCCGATAATAATCACTGATTTTGGAATATCCAGAAGATCGAAAATCGTGTCACTCGTATCATATTGGACAGAATCAAGTCCAGGAATTGGCGGTACTGAAGGTGTCGAACCGGTCGCGATAATTACTTTATCTGCCTGAATCGTCTCTTCGCCCGACTCTGTTTTTACTTTGACTCTCCCACCAGCGTGGAGGGAGCCATATCCGTTGTAGACATCAATTTTGCCCTGTTTCAGCAAGAAGGCGATCCCGCCGCGCAAACGCTCGATGACTTCATCTTTCCGTTTTTTCATTTTATCAAAGGAAAAGGTCAGGGCACCGGTTTCAATTCCCCAGTCCCTCGCTTTTTCAATTTGCTCAATAACTTCCGAATGTTTTAAATAGGTCTTGGACGGTATACAGCCTCGGTTTAAGCACGTTCCGCCAAGAAAATCAGCCTCAATCAGCGCTGTTTTTTTTCCAAGCTCTGCCGCATGAAGGGCTGACACATAGCCGCCAGGGCCGCCGCCGATTACGACGATTTCATAGGATGATTTCAACTTTCTCACCTCATTACACAAGTAACTCAAACGGATTTTCAAGTATTTGCTTCAATTCTGTCAAGAAGGCAGCAGCCGGTGCACCGTCGATGGCACGATGATCGAAGGATAGACTTAGCGTCATCATTGGGCGTATTTCAAGGGCACCATTGACGGCAACAGGTTTATCAACTATGCGGCCAACGCCAAGAATCGCACTTTCAGGCTGGTTAATGATAGGCGTGAATGCGTCAATTGCATACATACCAAGATTGCTAATGGTAAACGTAGAACCTTTTAACTGATCCGGAAGCAATTTATTCTCCCGTGCACGCTGACCAATTTCCTTGGCATCGTGCGTCAGCTCAGAAAGACCCTTAATGAGAACATCCTTCACGACAGGTACCATTAGACCACCCGGAACAGCTACCGCAAGTCCAATATGAACTTGTCCGTGCTGAACGATTTCGTCCCCTTCAATTGATACATTCACTTCAGGATGACGGGAAAGGGCCGCAGCCGCAGCCTTGATCAACACTTCTGTATAAGATAAACGCAATCCAGTTTGTTTTTCGACAATTGGCAGAAGGGAGGCACGAAGTTCTTTCACCTTCGTCATGTCCACATCTGTCGTCAATGTCACATGTGGGGCGGTATACGCACTTTGTGCCATACGCTCGGCAATGACTTTGCGCATGCCGGACATCTTCTTCCGCGGTGACGGAATAGAAACAGGAGCAACTTCTACTTTAGACCCTGCAGCGATTACATCCGTTTTGACAATTTTTCCGTTGACACCAGTGCCTGTAACCGCAGAAAGATTAACCTGCTCGGAAGCAGCAATCTTGTGTGCCAGAGGGGTTGCCTTCGGTGCTGCTCCAACACGTTCAATAACAGCCACAACATCCTTCTTTTGTACTCGCCCATTTGGCCCGCTGCCTTGAATAGCACCTATTTCTAACTCATTCACACGAGCAAGCTTTCTGGCTGCCGGTGTGGCACGTGGTTTTTCTCCATTTTGACTTACGCTGTTTCCTACCCCAACCAGATCCGCTGCGTCAGTTGCGGCTGGAGCCGGCGCTTCTGCTTGTTCCTGTACTTCTACTTCTGAACCGGAAAGGCCCGGTGAGGCGTCAGGAACCGTTTCCCCTGCGATACCGATATAACCAATAATGTAATTGACAGGTACTTGGTCGTCCTCTTGAAAATATTTTTTCAATAAGGTTCCGGCATCGTAAGCTTCCACTTCGATGTTAATTTTATCAGTCATAATTTCAAAAATAGGCTCCCCAATTTCGACGCTGTCCCCTTCTTCTTTAAGCCACTGCAGGAGGGTACCTACTTCCATCGTACTGCTAAGCTTCGGCATAAAAATCTCTTTTGCCACTCAGAACCCCTCCTTCTATTTATATCTAACAGTTTCTCTCACAGCTGCTAAAATGTCCGGCACCTGTGGAATCGCTGCTTTTTCTAAGTTCGGATTATATGGAATTGGTACTTCTTTACCGCCTAGGCGCTTAATCGGGGCATCCAAGTAGTCGAACGCTTCGCTTTCAGCTACCATACTAGCAATTTCACCGCCAATACCACCACGGCGAACGGCTTCATGAACAACAATTAATCGGCCTGTCTTTTTCACTGAATTGATAATCGTTTCCTTATCAAGCGGCACAATGGTGCGCGGGTCAACGACTTCGACGCTAATTCCTTCTTTTCCCAGTTCTGTTGCTGCTTCAAGAGCCTTATGAACCATTATCGCCGTAGCCACAATCGTTACGTCTGTACCTTCACGTTTGATATCTGCTTGGCCGAGTTCAATTGAATATTGCTCTTCAGGGACATGGGATGAGGTTTTGTACAGTAATTTATGCTCGTAAAAAATAACCGGATTATCATCATCCATCGCTGCTTTCAAAAGACCTTTTACGTCATAAGCTGTGGATGGCTGTACCACTTTCAATCCAGGAATATGGGCCATCCATGCTTCTAAGCTTTGGGAGTGCTGGGCTGCTGCCCCTGTACCGGAGCCGGCCGGTGTTCGTAACACCATTGGCACTTTGCCTTTACCACCGAACATATACCGAGTTTTAGCTGCCTGATTCACCATTTGATCCATCGCAATCGTGATAAAGTCGGAAAATTGCAGCTCCAAGATTGGACGCATTCCGGTTAACGCAGCACCCACCGCCGCACCGGCAATGCCTGCTTCAGAAATTGGGGTATTGCGCACACGCTCCGGTCCGAATTCTTCAATCATACCGCGAGTGACACCGAATGCCCCGCCGTATACACCGATATCTTCACCTAGAATAAAAACATCCTCATTTTGTCGCATTTCTTGGCTCATCGCTTCCCGAACTGCTTCTAAATAAGTAATTTCTCTCGTAGCCATCATTGTCATCCTCTCCTGTTTATCCCGCATTAACGGGCAGTAAGACCCCCACTTTAAGACTTCGATATACAGTGGAGGATCAACGCCTATAAATGCCGATTGGTTCAACTAACAATCAGCTGTGGATGGAAAAACCCCACACTGATTGAAGTTTTAATTTATGCGTAGACATCCTCTAGTAAACTATCAATTGATGGTTCAGGACTGTTTTCTGCAAACTTCACAGCATCCTCAATTTCTTGAAGCGCCTCGTCATGAAGCTGCTTCGCACCCGCTTCAGTCAAGATTCCTTCGCTAATCAAGAACTCTTTAAAACGCTTAATACCATCCTTTGCTCTCCACTCATTTTCTTCTTCACGTGTGCGGTATTTTTTCGCGTCACTTTTTGAATGGCCTTTCCAGCGGTATGTTTTCATTTCAATTAAGGTTGGACCAAATCCGCCGCGGGCACGTTCGACCGCTTCGTTGACCGTATTCATAATCTCAACCATATCGAGCCCATCTACGACCTTACCTGGGATTCCGTATGACCCCGCGCGGTCAGCAATATTTTCGATGTTCGTCATTTCTTTAACTGGCCCGGACATGCCGTACTGGTTGTTTTCACATATAAAGACAACCGGAAGGTCCCAAATCGATGCAAGGTTAACAGATTCATGGAAGCTTCCTTCATTTGAAGCACCATCACCAAAGAAGCAAAGGACAACATAGTTTTCTTTTTTCATTTTGGACGTAAGGGCTGCACCGACTGCAAGTGGCAAGCCGCCGCCCACAATACCGTTTGCACCAAGGTTTCCTTTTTCAACATCGGCAATGTGCATCGAGCCGCCTTTTCCTTTACAATAGCCTGTTTCCCGGCCGAAAAGCTCAGCCATCATTTTGTTAACGTCTCCTTCTTTGGCAATGCAATGGCCGTGGCCGCGGTGTGTACTGACAATTTTATCTTTTCTGCCAATCACTGCTATGGAACCAGCAGCAGAGGCTTCTTGGCCAACACAAAGATGGGTAGTTCCGTGAATCAAACCTTTAGCAAAGAACTGATCCACCTTTTCATCAAAATAGCGAATGAGCCACATTTGTTTATATAAATCTTTCAATTTCTCTTCCGTAATCATCTCAGGAAGATTCAAGGTTTTCATCATTTCTATTTCCTCCTTTTACATTTGTTCTGACTAGTTACATTTGTAAACATCATATACCCTATTATCCGCTCCGTCAAGTAAAAACAGACTAATTTCCTGAAAAATCCGAATAAAAAAAGGGAAAAAGCGGGCAGGTTTTTTCGAACCATTACCTCCTTTTTCCCTCTCTCAGCCACTGCCCATTCGTTGTTTCATTTAAATCTACTTAATGGTAATAACCATTCCCTCTTCAATTGTTGGGAATTGATGTGGTGCTGCAAACACAGCCCCTGGTAACACTTCCTCCATTGGTTCTTGGAAATAAATTGAAATATGTCCCAATTCTTTTAGGTTTTTGTTCGCCAGCGTTCCAAGGGCTGAAATCGTAAAGGATTCGTTACCAAATTGAATCGTGCCGCCCGCTTTTAATGGTTCCTCTGTTAGGCTTTCAAATTCATGGATGACCGCCAATTCACGTAATTCTGCTGGTGCTTGCGGGCCAAATAAGATCACTATTTTATCCTCTTTAAAAGTAGGGACTAATGCGCCGATTTCTTTTACAATAGATTTTGTCACTTTTCTACCTCCATAATCCTCGTTTTACAATCTAACTAATGGGCGATTCTCAACACTTACTGGAAAAAGCTGATCTTGAAGTGCACGTAACTTCCAAACGGTTGTCGATGGATCTAATTCAACATCATCCATTTTTATGAATTGGCCTAGCTTAATATCTTTTTTCACAACCACTCTACCACTGATAAGTCCGATTGGAATATGGCCATTTACCTTCATATCCACATGAGTCTCAAGGACACCGCGAACAGAATATCCACCGATACCATCTAGTTTTTCACCGGCTTTAATATCACGTTTGGCAACAGCTACAGTTTCTGAGATTGGGGCACCGATTGGGTGGATCGATGAATCATGCTGTAAGACCGCCTTTGCAATCGTAATTGGTGTCTCCAAGCTTGCAAGGTGGTATGGGCGATATAACGTATAGTGTGGCCCTTTACCCACTTTTAAATAACGAAGCTCGTCATCAACCGGATCTAATTCACTCTTTACAATAACGAAAACCCCAGGAGCGAGACCATCTACATATTCAACAACGCCAAAGTTATCTAGGACACCGCCATTTTCTTTTACATTTAATTTTTCAGCCACATCTTGAACCGTTGCAGATACACCGTGCATTCCGACTTTATCAGGCAGCAACCCAGTTGCATTACTTAGCAGGTTCATTTCTGCCATTGTTTTGGTACCATCTTGGAAGGCAGCCAGCATATGTGCACTCATATGTTTTTGTTTTGCTTCCTCGGCACAAACATCAGGATTGGAAACTGGGTTTAACTTATTATTTTTTCCTTTACCAGCTACTAACACTTCTAAGCCCATTGTTTTGGCAAATTCATATAATTCAAGAGTCGCTGCCGGCTCATCACCTGCAGAGCCTGTGTAAACTAAACCTGCATTGTTAAACATTTGATACATCACGGAGCCGATTGTAATATCTACCTCAACATTTAAAAGAACAAGATGTTTTTTCGAACGCAATGTTTCAAGAGAGATATTCGCTCCGACCTCTGGAACACCTGTTGCATCGACAATGACTTCTACAGTTGGTGATTGAATCACTTCTCGATAATCACTTGTGACAATAACCGGATTTCTTTTACTAGCTTTAGAATTATAGTAGTCCGCCGCCCTTTGGGCAGCTTCCACATTGACATCACATATGCCTGCTACAATCATTCCATGAATGTTTGAAATTTGTGCGATCATCCCAAATCCCATTTGACCAGCGCCAATGACTCCTACCCTTATTGGGGCATTTTCACGTTCACGATGTAAAAGCTGTTGATAAACTGACATGTAAGATTCCTCCTAAATAGATTCTTAAGTTAATAACGCTTACATTCTTTTCAACTTACAAACTCAATTAACTTATAAACGTTCAATAACAAATGTTATATAATGTAACAATATCTTACTTTTCTTCACATTTGTTATATAAATTATCATTTGTTACTTTAAGTTCAGTCTAAACCTCTATGTAAGGGCTGTCAAGAGTGAAATTTCAAAAAACTTATATTATTTTTGTACTTATAAATCTATAAATAAAAAGCTGCACTTAATTGACCATGTGCAGCTTTCTCCTATGTTCATTCTACCAATGCCGTTGCCGTTGCTTCATCTGTAATGAGGACATGAATTAAATTTCCTTCAAGGGCAGCTTTAATAGCTCCTACTTTTTCCAAACCCGAGGCAACCCCAATGACTAAGGGGATTTGCTTTAATTTTTCAAGCTCAAGGGCAATCACCCGTTCATTCCACGAATTAGCGACAGGCTTGCCAAATTTATTAATAAAGTTATAGCAAATGTCACCGACAATTTCTTCGTCCTCGGTAATCTTCTGGTAATCAGACCCTAAGTAAGATTTAACCATCGTGGAATGCTCAGGCCTTCCGCCAATCCCCACCACGGCAATATTAGACTTCTCCGCTATGTCAAAGGTGTTTTTGATCGTAGGCTGCCTCATAAGAACTTCCTTCGCTTCCTTTGTATCCACCATAACAGGAAGGTGGAGCAATTCACATTTTGCCTGAAAAGCGGCACCAATTTTTGCAACAATCGAATTGGAGTGAATGTCCACCCGTTCGTTCCCGACGCCACCTACTAACGGTACAATCGTAAGGGAAGGAAACATTTGTGGTGGATTCATTGCTTTAGCCACTTCGTTTAATGTGGTCCCGGAGGAGATACCAATGATTTGCCCATCCTTGATTACTCTTTGCAAAAACTCACTCACAGCTTCGCCCAACTGTTTCTTTGATGAATCCTGTCCTACACTTTCAATACAAACAACTTCACGAAGGTTGTAGAGGCGCTCTACCTTCCGCTCTAATTGGCTAAATTGATGCAGACCTTCATCATGAATCGTGATTTCAACGATTCCAAGTTCCCGGGCTTTCGTTAAATACTTCGAAACAAGAGAGCGGCTGACTCCGATAATTTCAGCAATCTCTGATTGTGTGGCACCCTCGTCATAATACATTTGGGCTACTTTTACTAATATTCTTCTATTGTCTAAAATAACCACAGAACATCCTCTTCCTTACTAAAAATTATGCTGCTAGACAATCTAGTTGTATAAACAATCCACATAATTAGTATAACTTCAATTTCTTCTTCAAACTATGACAATAATGGGTTTTTTAGCCCCTATTAAACACTTTATACATAAGTGATTTTTCCAAAATTAATACATTCCGAAGCTTGCAAAGTAAGCAATCACAACGGATACGACACCTGTAATTAAACGGCTATACAATACAGCAGGTACACCATATCTTACTGTTTCCGGTTTTGCTTCTCCTAAAGATAAACCAACTGGGATAAAGTCACAACCTACTTGACCATTAATCGCAAACAATGCCGGTAACGCGTACTGTGGCGGGATATGTCCTAACGCAATCTGGCTCCCAATTAATACTCCAATAACCTGAGCAATAACCGCGCCAGGTCCTAAAACCGGGGATAAGAATGGGAGCGTACAAACAATAACGATCACAACAAGTCCCCATAAAGAACCAGCGAGTGGAGATAGTGAATTCGCAATCACATCACCGATTCCTGTATAGTTAATAATCCCCATCAACATACTGACAAATGCCATAAACGGAATTATATTTTTTAGTAACATTTCAACGGTATCGCGTCCTGCTTGATAGAATGTTCCTGTTACATTCCCAATTCCTTTTGAGAATTTCAACAAAAAGTTTTCTTTTTGATGTTCAGCATGCTCTTGTTTCAGCTGTTGATAGCTCTCTTGAAATTTCTCCTTATCTTTCGTATTGAATTTTGGTTCATCTTCAGCAGCCTCTAGGGCTCCTGCTGCTTGTGTATGTCCTTCTGCTAGAGCAATATCCTTAACCGTTACACCCGAGACAAAAATGTCCTCGGTAATATGCTTTGCAAGCGGACCTGAAGGTGAGGATGGAAGAATGTCAACAGTTGGAATCCGCTTCATTGGATAAACCCCAATACGCGCTGTCCCGCCGCAATCAATAACCACACACATCATTTCCTCTTCTGGATAAGAACCTTTAAAACCATCAACGGCTTCAGCTCCAGTTAATTCCGCAATCCTTCTTGCTACCGGATGGACTCCTCCTCCGGTAATGGACACAACCTTGTTCTTTTTACCACTTGGCTCTATATAAAGGCCAACGCCCCAACCGCCAGAACCTTTTGATACAAATACTCCATGTTTAGACATCTAGAATCTCTCCCTTCTATCATGATTTAAGCTTCTATTTTTTTGGATAAATATTTTGTGATTAACTCTGTAACAACCCCGCGAATGAAAATAATGACAATACCCACTAAGAAATAACGAACGGCAAGATCTGCAATCGGAAGACCCAATTCTTTGATTCCATTAGCGATACCTAAATAAACAAAAAGCTCCCCGGCATTTGCGTATGGGAATAATCCAGTAACTGGATGAACAAAGGAAACGGCGGAGTCATAGAATGCCGGCTTTTGTTTCTCAGGTAGGAAGCGTCCAAATGTATAGGCCATTGGATTTGTTAACAATAATACCGATAGAACTGGCATCAAAGTATAGCGTAATAAAGTATATTTGGCAGCAAACTGAATCGTTCTGCTCACTCTTTCTTCACCAATAAATTTCATGACTGCATACGTAAATGTCAAAAGTACGACTAATGTTGGGACAATTCCTGTGAATAGTCCCATAAATGTTTCCCCACCAGCATTAAACATCCCGATGAAATGTTCACCCAACCATTTTACCCATTCCATTATTTAGTTGCCCTCCCTTTAACCTTCTATTGAGATTTTACGCTTTGAAATTGTTAACAACGCATTTTCTCCTGCTTGTAACAGTGCTTTTTTAAATGCAGGGATTTGTTTCTTCTTTTTGTCTACAACACTATCATTAACGTCATTTAGGATTTCACCAACATGCTGACCTATATATGATCCTATCGGTTTAAATTTTGTAAAAACCGACATCCCCTTTAACATGTGGCATTCGTGAACAATATAGTCTTGATCGACAACGAGAACAGCTATTGCTCCGGGACGGAATTTTCCTCGTTCCATCCCGGAGAACATAAAATACCCGTCTTCTCCCTTATAATCGCGAACAATGTTATCAATATTTTTCTTATATGATTTGATTTGTATGAGTGATAGTACGTATTGAACAATGAGAACGGCGCAAAGAATAATAGCTAACTGCACAAAATCCCTCCTATCTCTTATCCTGTTTGCTTAACTACCGTTTTGCACCCCTTCCATCTCGTAATACAGCGTTTTCATTTTTAAATAAAACGCTTTCAATTAAACGGAAAATTTTTTGCTATAAACTATTTCTTTTGAACATATGTTACATGTTATAACTTCTAGTTACATTATTCACATTTGTCATAACACTTTACATTTGTTATATATTTAGAATAATAAAAACTATCAATACTGTCAATATTCTTTAAAAATATATTTCTATTAGAAACTGAACGGAAAAAGTGCATTGGTTAATTAACGTCTGAACGTCAATTAGAAAGGGAAGTAAGAACAAACATCGCCTATCGCTGGTTTTTAGGATTGAAATTCAAGGACCCAGTTCCACAGTTAAAAAATAAAAAGATTGCAACGCTTTTAGCAAGGCTAGAAAAGGTGTGTTGCCATTCTTTAGGTTGATCTCCCTGTTGATTGGAGCGGAGGGCACTCGACTCCTGCGGGATAGAGAGGTCACTGGCTACCCCGCAGGTGCCAAAGCGCCGAGGAGGCTCTAGGACCTCCCCGCGGAAAGCGAGTGCCCGGAGCGGAAATCAACAGGCCTGTTAGCAGAGGCAATCAATTCAAAAACATCAGTATTTTAGATTCAGACAAAATAAAAAATTGCCGAGAAAAATACCATTTCTCGACAATCTGAGCCTGCAATCTACAGCTGGCTGTTTCCTTATTTTTACGCAAGAATTTGCGTTTTAATTTTTTCGAACATCGCATCTTTCCCAATTCCGGTCAACAATGGTACACCATCAATGACCTTACTTTTAATATTATCTGGTACAAGTGTCGTTGAAACAATAATATCATAATCATCAATGCGGCTTAGCTCTTCACTGATTTTTGATTGAAATAATTTCACTTTATTATCTAATCCATTTTCAGTTAACCATGTTTTTACCTTCCCTGTCACGATTGTTGATGTTGCAATTCCTGTTCCACACATAATCAATAATTTTTTCATTATACATCACCCTTTTATAATTATTTAGTCTTTTTGCCCATAGGACGTGCTGTAAAAATGGTTACATGCTGCAATGATCTCTCTGCTTAGTGGCATGAGTTCAGTATCATGCAAGGTTGCATAATGGGTATATTCTGCTGTTTCCTCTAAAATAACAGCCGCCTTTAATGCATGTTCGACATCTTTCCCAACCGTGAACACCCCGTGACTTCGGAGTAATACGGCTGGTGATTTGCCGATATGATCAATAATTTGTTTCCCTACTTCTTCTTCACCAATGGCTGCAAAGTCAGAACATGGAACACAATCCTTAAAAATGTTGGCCGCCGTTGTCGTATAAGACGGAATGTCCAACCCCCGAATCGCAAAACTGGTAGCGAATGGGGAATGGGTATGGACAATACTGTGAATATCATTGCGATGTCTATAAACATATAAATGACTTGCTGTGTCAACAGATGGCTTTAACTTGCCTTCAATTACATTACCATCCAAATCAACGACAACCATATCATCAGGTTTTAATGCATCAAAGTGGACACCGCTTGGTTTAATAATTACTCTATTACTATCACTGTCTCGAAAACTAACATTCCCGCTGGTCCATTTTACCAAATTTAATTCTTTTAATGCTTTGTTTGCTTTACAGACTAACTTTTTAATGTCTTCTAACATCGGATCCACCACCTTCATTCACTTTAAACAGTTTATCGACAAGGGCTATTACTTTAGCTAGTTTCATTGCCTATTCCCTTATTTTGACTTTTTCCATTTTTATAGACCGATTTATATTTTTATAGGCTGGCGCTTTGATCTTTACCAAGCTTCGCATCACGTTTAGGTTTGATTTTGTTTAGGTAATACAATCCTCCAAAGGCAATAAGACCAATGATGGTGATTCCTGCCCAATTGAGGACCTTTGCCAAGCCAACAAAGATAAACGTCGTCCAAACGGCTCCGTCAACGAGTGCGGAAATACTGGAGTTGCCTGCCATATCAAACTTCGCAGCTAAGGCAGAATCGGTGATTAACGGCGCAGCCCATGTTGCGATTAACAAACCAACTGCCATATAAATCGTTCCAGCTACAACGGTGCGGATAATGTTTCCTCTAAACACAGGTGTCATTAAGCAGACTAGAAATGGAATCGTTGCTAAGTCACCAAACGGTAATACTTTATTACCTGGTAAAACAACAGCTAAGAACAAGGTAATTGGCACGATAATTAAGGAAGCGGAAAGAACTGCTGGGTGACCAACGGACAAAGCACTGTCCATCCCGATATATAAATCGCGTCCTGGCATACGTTTTCTGACAAAATCACTTGCTGCTTCTGAAATCGGCGAAAGCCCTTCCATTAATAGTGACACCATCCGCGGCATTAACATCATGACCGCTCCTGTTTGGACAGCAAGCTGCATTATTTCTGAGACATTGTATCCAGCAAGAATTCCAATTACAATCCCGATTAAAACACCCATAACAGTAGAGTCACCGAAAATTCCGATTCTTTTCTGGATGGATTCTGGGTCAGCTTCTAATTTGTTAAAGCCTGGAATTCTATCAAAAACCCAGTTTAGTGGTTTCGCCACTAAATAGGATGGCGCTGATGCACCGTGCGGGAAGGTGATATTAGAGAATCCATAAAATTTACTGATATCCTTAGCAATTAAATCCCCTAGGAAGAAGATCACCACTAAATGTATCGCAATCGTATATAATCCAAGGGCAAAGTTTCCTGTTAAGGCATAGACCAGTGAACCGGTAAAGGCACAGTGCCAGTAATCCCAAATGTCAACGTCAAGTGTCTTGGTCAGACCGGTAATCAGTAAGACCACATTAATTCCAATACCTAATGGGATGGCTAAACTACCTAACGCCGTCCCATATGAAATTGCCGCTGCTGCCGGCCAGCCCACATCGATGGTGCCGAGCTGAAAGCCAAAATTATCGACCATCGCCTTTGCAGCAGGTCCCAAGCTATTTGTTAACAAGCCGATTACGAGGTTCAAACCGACAAAGCCAATCCCAACTGTTAAGCCGGCTTTAAAGGCCTTTCCTGGTTTTGTTCCTAAAATAATTCCGAAGATAAACAATAGAATGGGCAGCATAACGCTTGCACCAAGATCAACGAACCATTGTAAAACTGACATGTAAAATCCCCCTTTTAAAATTATTCAAGTCCAACCTTGCTTAATAGTCCATCTAAGTTTTCCTGATTTTCACAGGAGGCGAACTCCTCTAATAATGAACGATATTGAAAAATTTCCATTAACCGTTGCAGCATGATTATTTGATCTTCTGCTTTTTTCAAGGCAAGCATGAAGATGAGAGAAACTTCAATCTCTTCTTTTCCGTTGCCCATCATATAGAATTTGACCGGTTTTTTTAACGAAGCAAATGCAATTTGCGGTGTGATGACTTTGTCTGCGTCAGTATGGGGGATCGCGACCCCAACTGGTTCAACAGCTAAACCTGTTGGGAATGTTTCTTCCCGCTCTAAAATTCCTCTTTGAAACGAAGCGGATACAAGGTCTGCTGCCAGTAAGGCATCAGACATTTTTCTTAGGGCATCCTCTCTGCCCGTCACCTCTAATTCAAAAAAGCTAATTTTTCTATCGAAAAACATGGTAGTTCCTCCTAACATTTCAACAGCCATTAATGATAAACCAGGCATCGGACACATCGTTTGCGTTTAGCAGCTGGGAGATTTTTTCTTCATCCTCGGCCAGCTCGGCTAATTGTGAGAGTGCCTTTAAATGGCGCTTTTGATTATAAATGGCGAGTGGTGTGATAATGGATACGTGATGACCGTTCGCAAATACGACTGGATTTTTTAAAATTAGCATTGCAAAGGCATCGGCGCTGACACCTTTTTCAGGGGCCGCATGTGGAATCGCCATGTTTTTTCCTAAAAAGCTGTAAATCTGCTGATGATTATTTTCTTCAATTAATGTCGTCACATAGGATGGTCTGATGATGTTGCTTTTTACCAGCGGTTCGCAAGCGAGGACTATCGCCTCCTGCCATGTTTCGACTTGTTCCCTCAGCTGAATGAACTCACTTGGTAAAAATTGCTTTAATCCGTAGGCGACGTTTTTAACCTCTTTTGGTTCCTTCTTCTGGCCCTCTTGAAACAGCTTGGATAACGAGGTCAATAAGGCTATCTCATCTGTGACAATCGCATTCTCTTTAATCGTGGCTATTAATCTGCTGATGTTAATCGTTGCATAGCTTTCTCTATCGACGGTGTTAATAACCTGCCTTCTTAAGGCCTCTTTTTCGCTTAACGTCATTAACGGATTAATTAGATATATCGGCTTCTCCGACTGTACCGGAATCGTGCTGAAGACAATCTCGTAATCGAGTGAATAGTTTTGGAACTGTCGCAACGAAAGGCTTTCGGCAAAATAAAATTCCGGAAAAATCTCCTTCAGGGTTTGCTGCATGATTTTTGAAATGGTCAGACCATTTGTACAGACGACCAAGGCCCGTTTCTTTTTATTTAGCTCTTCGCCTTGTTTGATCAGCTGCCCTGCAAGAAAAATCGTGATAAAGGCAATTTCACTTGGCGGGAATGTTTCGCCGATCAAGTTTTCGAGCGGCCCAATAGAGGAAGCGACCATTTCATGCAAGTCAATATATTCTTCAATCATCTGGGTAGAAAATTGATTTTTGAGTGTTAAATGATATTTGATTCGGTAATAGGCAGGACGCATGTGGAGCAGCAATTTGTCCAAGATTTCCTCTTTATCGACAATAAAGATACAGGATTTTTTTTCAAATTGATCGATCATCTGGCCGATGGCTGTCTTTAAATCGTTAATGCGTTCGTTTGTCAGGATGTCGGCGGAACGAACATTAGAAGTAAGCAGCTGCAATGTCAGCCAGATTCTTTCAGAGATCGGTACCTCCATGTTTTCTTTTAGGAGCAGCTTGGATGCTGAATATTCTTCTGTATCTGCCAGCTCATCGGCACCAATATAAAAATCTGCGTTAAGCAGATACCCTTGTTCGATTCTAATAAATATCAGCTCAATGATATATGGCAAACTTTCATAGCTTTCATCTGTTAAGTGAATATTTAGCGATTCCTCGATTGACTTAACTTTTTCCTGCGTGGTTGAGATATCGAGCTGTAAAAATTTCTCGAAATACTTATGACCATTAAAAAGGTTTAAAACGGATTTGACGACGACGATTAACAGTTTTCGAATTTGGAACTCGTCACCGCTTATGTCATATCCACCTGCTCGTGTATAAACGATGGTAAGAGAGTATTTCTTAATGAATTCAGATGCTTCCTTAATATCACTGATTCCCGTATTTTTACTTACATCCAGGAGATCGATAATATGGAAGAGGGAGATGTCTTCCTTTTTACCAAGTAAATATAAAATAATGAAAAGTGCTCTTTCTTTTTCCGTTGGGATATATTCTTCTATTTGATCTGTAATTGCATGTCCCTCTGAAAAGTGGGTAAATATTTTTTTATCGATAATAAAATTTCCGTTTCGGCTTTTTGTAATCGGCACGAAATTTTTTGTTTGCAGCCACTGATTAATTTTTTCAATGGAATACGTGACCTGTCTTCTACTCAGATGAAATTTATCTTCTAGTTCCTTATTTTTTATTTGCGGAGTTCTGATCAATTCATGTAATAAATTGACACTTCGATCATCAAGGAACATGGCTACAACCTCCTTATAGCTCCATTGTAGTTAAAATGTTTTGAATTTTGTAACCGTTTTCATACCAACTTTTTACCTGCGCTCCCTTAGTTTTGTGTGCAAGTTTGTACTGAGAATTGCCTTTTAACACTTTTCATTTGTTCTACATCATAACATTTGTAATTAACGTAATACGAAAAGGGCTTTATTTCAATATTTTTTTTAAAATTATGTAAAAGACTATGCCAAGTACATATCAAAGCATGTCGATGAGGGCAGTTTTTACGTGGATTAGAATTAGTAGGATTATTGGACGAGGAAGGAATTTAAAAGTTTCTCTACAAACAAATAAAAGCAATGCGCAGTTCAAGGACGCATTGCTTTTTTATACTAAATTAATATAGTTTATTCTTATGCCATTTCCAGGCATCGGCAATAATTTTCTCTAAATTGCGCTCAGCTTTCCAGCCTAATTCGGTGAAAATTTTATTAGAGGAAGCAACGAGTCTTGCCGGATCACCTGCGCGACGATCGACCATTTCCACATTCGCCTTTACACCTGTGACTTTTTCACATGTTTCAATGACTTCTTTAACAGAATAGCCAAGTCCGTTGCCGAGATTATAGATTTCAGCCGTTTTCTTCCCTGTGAACAGGGCCTTAAGCGCAAGGATATGGGCACTTGCTAAGTCCGTCACATGAATGTAGTCACGGATACAAGTACCGTCCGGAGTATCGTAATCGGAGCCAAAGACAGAGATTTTTTCCCTCTGGCCTAGCAAGTGTTGAAGAATAATTGGGATTAAATGTGTTTCCGGGTCATGACTTTCACCAATTGCAGCAGAGTCATGGGCGCCGGCTGCATTAAAGTAGCGCAAGATCACATATTTCAGTCCATCGGATGTTGAGAGGTCAGAGAGAATCTGCTCCACCATTAATTTGGATTGACCATAAGGATTAATCGGGGTGGTGGTGCTTGTTTCATCAATCATTTCAACATTAGGAATTCCATATGTAGCGGCAGTGGATGAGAAAATAAAGTTTTTGACCTTAAATTTCAGCATAACTTTTAATAGTGTTAAAGTGGAAGCTACATTGTTTTGATAGTACTTCAAAGGGTCAACAACAGACTCCCCGACTAAACTACAGGCAGCAAAGTGCATAACGGCTTTGATCGGATAACTTCTAAAGACCATAAGGATATCATCCACATTGCCGAGGTCTCCTTTGACAAAGATAGCCCGGCTATCGACTGCCTCGCGGTGTCCCGTCGAAAGGTTATCGAGTACGACGACTTCTTCTTTTTCTACTAATTCCTTTACAAGATGGCTACCAATGTAACCAGCTCCGCCAACGACGAGAATCATATTCATTTCCCCTTAGCTAGAATTTTATTCACTTTTTCAATTATAGCATTTTGGACTAAAAGCCGCTTGTTTTTGCTATTTACTAATTATTTCCGATTACTATTAATCTTTTAAATGGTAATCCTAATGCTCTGCCAGCAATTCTGTAGTAGGTTAACCCATTAATCTGTAGAACAGATAAATTCATTCATCTCCCCTTATGAAGGACAAAACTCCGGCAATTATACCATTGAGTACCTTAGAGTTTTTAGCCATGGTGTATCTCCCTTGATTTCATTAGCCCTCTTTATCAAAGAATATATCTCTCCATGTCCAAATAGTAATACAAGTTCCAAAATGGGTAATCACAATTCTAGAGCCCGATGCTATGCGTAGACATCCAATAGATTGGGCAAAATAAAATTTACCTATTGATAATTCACCTAAAAACGAATAATATATTAAAGTCATAATAAAACGTTCGTATTTACGGAGGAATCACCATGTTTAACCTGAAAGAAAATCAAACGAATACAAGAACAGAACTAATGGCAGGAATAACCACCTTTTTTACCATGGTTTATATCGTCGTGGTAAACCCAGTCATTCTCGCAGATGCCGGTGTTCCATTCGAACAAGTCTTTTCAGCAACCATCATCGCCGCTTTGGTTGGTACACTTTGGATGGCACTTTGTGCCAATTACCCGATTGCCATCGCACCGGGTATGGGGCTGAACGCCTACTTCGCCTATTCTGTCGTTGGCGGCCACCAAGGTATTAGCTACCAAACCGCCTTTGCCGCCGTCTTCATCGCCGGTATTATTTTTGTCATCTTATCTTTAACCCCTTTTAGGGAAAAATTAATTGAAGCCATCCCAGAAAACCTTAAGCACGGAATTACCGCGGGAATTGGATTATTTATCGCATTTATCGGACTGCGTCAAACAAAAATCATCACCGCACATCCGACCAATCTTGTTGGTTTGGGTGACCTTCATTCCCCATCAGCGATTTTAGCGATTGTCGGGCTTGCTGTCACACTGATTTTGATGGTACTTAGGGTCAACGGTGCATTATTTTTCGGAATGATCGTTACAGGAATAATCGCTTATTTTACTGGCCAGTTGTCTTTTGACAAAGGGATTATGTCGCTTCCTTCTCTTCCTGAGGGGCTGATTGTATCGAATCCAATTACAGCACTGACTGACGTGGTTCAGCACGGCCTTTATGCCGTAGTGTTTTCCTTTATTCTTGTAACCATTTTTGACACGACCGGTACCATGATTGGGGTCGCAAACCAGGCAGGATTAATGAAAGGAGACAAATTGCCCCGTGCCCGCAAGGCATTACTCTCCGATTCTCTTGCAACAGCGGTCGGCGCCATGTTTGGGACAAGCCCGACAACGGCCTTTATTGAATCGACTTCAGGCGTCGCTGCCGGCGGCCGGACTGGTTTAACCTCCTTAACGGTTG